>Ga0325400_1000330_pt1 | contig 33282 bp, 31 predicted proteins | sample PopdelMetagenome_2_FD_205662 | JGI IMG/M metagenome (GOLD analysis project Ga0325400, IMG submission 205662) | Populus deltoides microbial communities from Bellville, Georgia, United States - Xylem-PdKOR-R1 | ecosystem: Host-associated > Plants > Phyllosphere > Stem > Wood/Secondary xylem...
GACGAGGGCGCCACGCTCAACATGGAGCTGACCGCGCAGGCCGGTAAGGGCTACGTGCCCGCCGCCGCCAACCGGCCGGCCGACGCGCCGATCGGGCTGATCCCGGTGGACGCGCTCTACTCGCCCGTGCGCCAGGTGGCGTACAAGGTCGAGAATACCCGCGTGGGCCAGGAGCTCGACTATGACAAGCTGACGCTGACGGTCGAGACCGACGGCACGCTGTCGCCCGACGATGCGGTCGGCTATGCCGCGCGCATCCTGCAGGACCAGCTGCAGCTGTTCGTCCACTTCGACGACGGGATGGTCGCCTCCGCGCCGCAGCCCTCGGCGGTGGCACTGCCGCAGGTGGGCTCCGTGCCCGAGCCCGAGATCGGCTCCAACCAGCTCAACCGCTTCCTGCTCAAGAAGGTGGACGAGCTGGAGCTGTCGGTCCGGTCGGCCAACTGCCTCAAGAACGACAACATCATCTACATCGGCGACCTCGTCCAGAAGACGGAGGCCGAGATGCTGCGCACGCCGAACTTCGGCCGCAAGAGCCTGAACGAGATCAAGGAAGTGCTCTCGTCCATGGGGCTCCGCCTCGGCATGGAGATCCCCGGCTGGCCGCCCGAGAACATCGAGGAAATGGCCAAGAAGCTCGAACAGGAGTTCTGAGTATTTGTCCCTCTCCCCTTGTGGGAGGGGGACAGCCCGCGTCAGCGGGCAGGGAGGGGGTCCGGTGCTACCCCTCTCCCTCCCACCGCCTTCGGCGGCGGGCCCCTCCCTCTCCCACAAGGGGAGAGGGGTAAGGAGCACCAGGCTGGGCGTACCTCGTACGGCGCCCTGACGAACGGAGAACCAAATGCGTCATCGTGTCGGCGGTCGTAAGCTTCAACGCACCGCATCCCACCGTACCGCGCTCTTTCGCAACCAGTCGGCGGCGCTGATCAAGCACGAGCAGATCACCACCACGCTCGCCAAGGCGAAGGAGCTGCGGCCCTACGTCGAGAAGCTGGTGACGCTGGCCAAGAAGGGCGGCCTGTCCAACCGCCGTCTGGCGCACGCCCGCCTGCTGGACGACGCGCAGCTGGTGAAGTTGTTCGAGGTGCTGGGCCCGCGCTACGCCGCGCGCAACGGCGGCTATACCCGCGTGATCAAGGCCGGCATCCGCGCCTCGGACGCGGCCGCGATAGCGGTGATCGAGTTCGTCGACCGCGACACGGCCGCCAAGGGGCAGGATTCAGGCTCGGTGCAGGTCGACGAGGACGTGGACGCCTGATCTAGGCGACCCGCCGCGACGCGCCGTCGAGCGCGTCGCGTACCTCGCCCGCATCCGGTACGCGCTGCTCGATCACGCAGGCGAAGCCAAGCCCGTCGAAGCCGTTGTGCGGCTGCGCGGCGGCGAGCGCCACCACGGCGTCCGTGCGCGGCTGCACCCACCGGGTGCCCGTTCCGATATCCAAACGGTCGCCGAACGCGTGCCGGCCGGTCGACGCCATGACGCGGCCCTCGCCGTCGACGATGCTCAGCATCGCGTCCGCGGTGATGTCGTGGATATTGGCGAGCAGCGCGTCGCTCTGCCCCTGCCAATCGAATTCGAGGTAGACCACGCCCCGCACCGCGTCACCCGCCCACACGGGGGCCACGAACACCAGCACGCGGCGGCCGTCCGACCAAGGGTTCTGCCAAACCTCGTCCGTGTACCAATCGTCGCGGCTGCGGCTGTTCAGCGCCTTGCGATATTGCGACTCCCCGCTGAAATCATGGCCGCGCACCGCCAGCTGGGGATTGGCGCTCGCCACCACCCGCCCGCGGTCATCGCACAGGAAGGCGTTGAGGAAGTAGGGCGCCAGGCGCAGCAATGCGCGCAGCCGCTCGGCCGCGCGCGTCTCGATCTCCGCGTCGTCGCGCGCATGCTGCACGGCGGCGATCACATCGCCGTCCGTTGCCAGCATGCGCAAATTGACGGTCGGGCTGTACAGCATGCGCGTGGTCGACTGCGCGATCGATTGGGCGAGGTCCACGAGCCGCGCGCCCTCGATCTCGCCCACCATTTCGTCCGCGATCGCGGCGCCGAGCGACAGCCGGCCGATCAGCTCGTCGCGGAAGCGGGCGGCGCTGCCGCGCGCCTGGCCCGCCAGCGTCTTCACCTCCTGCGCCACCACCGCGAAACCGCGGCCCGCCTCGCCGGATCGCGCCGCCTCGATCGTGGCGTTGAGCGCGAGCAGGTTGGTGCGATGCGCGATGCGCTCGCTGTCGGCGGCGTAGAGTTCAACTTCCTCGCGCAGCATCTGCAGCAGCGTCCGGATCCGTCGCGGCATGGGGCTCACCTTTCCCAGCCCTGTTCACATGCGTTGGTAAAGTCCGGCTTAAGCAGGCGCTTCGGTGGACAGGCGGCCATGCGCTACCTATCCGGCGTGGCATGACCGCCACACCTACCGACAGCATCCTGATCGTCGATTTCGGCAGCCAGGTGACCCAGCTCATCGCGCGGCGTGTGCGCGAGGCGGGCGTGTATAGCGAGATCGCGCCGTTCAACGCCGCCGACGAAGCCTATGACCGGCTGGCGCCCAAGGGCATCATCCTGTCGGGCGGCCCCGCATCCGTGACCGGCGACGACAGCCCGCGCGCGCCGCAGCGGTTCTTCGACGGCGGCGTGCCCGTGCTCGGCATCTGCTACGGCCAGCAGGTGATGTGCGCGCAATTGGGCGGCAACGTCGTCGTGTCGGGCGACGGCGGCGAGTTCGGCCGCGCCTATGTCGAGGTGACGGAAGCGTCGGCGCTGTTCGACGGGTTGTGGGCCGCCGGCGAGCGCCACCAGGTGTGGATGAGCCATGGCGACAAGGTGGACGCGCTGCCGCCCGGCTTCCGCCCGGTGGCCGTGTCCAACGGCGCGCCCTACGCCATCACGGCGGACGAGGAGCGCCGCTTCTATGGCGTCCAGTTCCACCCGGAGGTGGTCCACACGCCCGACGGCGCCAAGCTGATCGCCAACTTCGCGCGCCACGTCTGCGGCCTGTCCGGCGACTGGACCATGGCCGAGTTCCGCGCCGCCAAGGTGGCGGAGATCAGGAAGCAGGTGGGCGACGCGCGCGTGATCTGCGGCCTGTCCGGCGGCGTCGATTCGGCGGTGGCGGCGGTGTTGATCCACGAGGCGATCGGCGACCAGCTGACCTGCGTGTTCGTCGACCATGGGCTGATGCGCACGGGCGAGGCGGCGCAGGTCGTCAGCCTGTTCCGCGAGCATTACGGCATCCCGCTGGTCCATGTGGAGGCGGAGCCCTTGTTCCTGGGCGGGCTCGCCGGGGTCACCGATCCCGAGGCCAAGCGCAAGTTCATCGGCAAGACGTTCATCGACGTGTTCGACGCCGAAGCGCACAAGATCGGCGGCGCGGACTTCCTGGCGCAGGGCACGCTCTACCCCGACGTGATCGAGAGCGTGTCGTTCACCGGCGGCCCGTCCGTGACGATCAAGAGCCACCACAATGTCGGCGGCCTGCCCGCGCGCATGAACATGAAGCTGGTGGAGCCGCTGCGCGAGCTGTTCAAGGACGAGGTGCGCGCGCTGGGTGTCGAGCTCGGCTTGCCCGCGGCGTTCGTCGGCCGCCATCCATTCCCCGGCCCCGGCCTCGCCATCCGCATCCCAGGCGAGGTGACGCGCGAACGGTGCGACGTGCTGCGCAAGGCGGACGCGATCTACCTGGAGGAGATCCGCACCGCCGGCCTTTATGACGCGATTTGGCAGGCCTTCGCCGTGCTGCTGCCCGTGCGGACGGTGGGCGTGATGGGCGATGGGCGTACCTACGACCATGTCTGCGCGCTGCGCGCCGTTACCTCCACCGACGGCATGACCGCTGACGTCTACCCGTTCGACGCCGCCTTTCTCGCCCGCGTGGCGACGCGCATCGTCAACGAGGTGCAGGGCATCAACCGCGTGGTCTACGACTACACCTCCAAGCCGCCCGGCACGATCGAGTGGGAGTGAGGGCCGCGCTGACGTCCGCGCCTTGCTAGGGCGACGATCTTCCGCTGAACGCCGCCGCCGCGCGTAAACCGCCCACATGAAATCGCGCTGCAACTAAAGTGCTGCGCAACTGTCACATGTCTTGCCTAGTCGCGGGTGCGGAGCCGGAACAGCCGGCGTGATCGCCGGCGACGCCCTCCAGCGCTCCGGCTGGGGGATCAGGACCATGAAGACTTCGCGACGTGCCCTGGCGGCACATGGCTGGCTGCTGCCCGCCCTCTTCGCCGCGCCGCTCCAGGCGCAGACTGCGCCGGAACGCGCCTCCTCCGGCCAGCAGGACGATCCCGCGCCGCCGCCCGCCGACATCGTCGTCACGGGCATTCGCCGATCGAACAACACCGCGATTCGCACCAAGCGCGCGGCGGTAAACGTCGTGGACGTGATCAGCGCCAACGACGTGCAGGCGCTCCCCGACAACACCATCGTGGAGGCGCTGCGCCGCGTGCCCGGCCTGTCCGTGCTGCCGATCGGCGACAACGAGCATGCGCGCGACGAGGCGGCGACGCCCGTGATCCGTGGTCTCGGCCCGGTCTACAATAACGTCACGGTCGACGGCATGCAGATCGCCTCGCCCGGCACGCCGCAGGGCACCGAGGGATCGACCTCGCGCGGCGTGCGGCTCGACATCCTGCCGTCCTCCATGATCAGCGAATTGCAGGTGGTGAAAACCTTCACCCCCGATCTCGACCCCAATTCGATCGGCGGTGCCATCAACCTCAAGACGCGCAGCGCCTTTGATCCGGGCGGCAAGCGCTTCCTGACCGTGGAGGCGGGGCTGGGCCGTCCGTCGGACGTGGGCAAGCCGCGCTCGCAGCCCGACGTGGGATCGCGCTTCATCGGCACCGCCAGCACCACCTTCGGCGCGGCGGACCAGTTCGGCGTGGTGCTGTCGGCTAACTACCAGAAGCTCGACAATTACACCGACGCGCACATGACGACCGACACGGCCTATTACAATTTCTACAACGCGGCCGGGCAGATCGTGAACAACGGGGCGTCGACGGCCAATGCGGGCTTCGGCAACGGCTTTGCGGTGCCGCAGCAGGACAAGTACTGGTACGTCCAGAACCGCCGCAGCCGCTACGGCATCACGGGCAAGCTGGAAGCGCGGCCGACCGACACGCTCTACCTGTTCGGCCAGGGCGGCTATTACTTCTACCGCGACCGGGAGGTGCGGAACGAAGCGATCATCAACCCCAACGTGACGACGCAGGTGTTCGACCAGACCGCCACCACCGGCCGCTTCCCGGTCGCGTCGGTGGAACTCGGCTATGCCAATCTCGACATCAAGTCGCGCACGCGGCTCGGCATCGCCGGCGCCGACTGGAAGCCGGACGAGCGGCAGACGATCAGCGCGCGCCTGTCCTATTCCAAGGCGACCTATGACGAGGCGCTGAACTACTTCAAGTACAACTCCACCATCCGCCGCGCGGCGCCGGGCACCGCCAACGTCACCACCGTGCCGATCGCGGCCAACGGCTTCACCTACGACACCAGCCGCTTCAACCAGAGCTTCGCGATCGCGCCGGCGGCGTACAACAACCTTTCGACCTATTCGCTCTCTTACTGGCGCCCGGACGGCAGCCGCACGATCGACGACGCGATCTGGCAGGGGCGGCTCGATTATTCGTTCAACCAGCGCGGCGACGCGCGCGGGCTCGGTTTCGCGGCGGGCGGCACCTATACGGACGACCGCTTCGCCTTCGCGGTCAACCGCACGCAGTTCGTGCCCAACACCACCGCGCCCGCGCTCAGCCTGGCGGACGCGGCGGGGCCGCTCAACGCGCCGCTCCGCTACAACGCCAACCGGCTGGACGTGCTGACGATCGATCCGGTCAAGGCCTTGCAGCAGGTGACCGCGCTGCCGGCGAGCGCGCTCAACCGCACGGACACGAGCGCCTTCAACGCGCAGGACAATTTCCGCCACAAGGAGGAGATTGGCGGCGCCTATGCCGCGCTCAGCTTCCGCTCCGACGCGATCGATGTGCGCGGCGGCGTGCGCTACGACCATGCCCGGCAGGAGACGAACAGCACGGTGCTGACGCGCGGCGGCTACCAGCCGCTCAACACGCGGTCCGACTACGGCTATTTGCTGCCGTCGGCGCTGGCGACGTGGCACGTGACGCCGCGGATCGATCTGCGCGGCGCGTTCAGCCAGACGATCGGGCGGCCAGGCTACGACGCCTACGCCGCGCGCAGCTCCATCAGCTTCCAGCAGGAGGCGGATGTCGGCAATCCCAACGCGCAGAACGTCTCGGTCAGCATCGGCAACCCCGACATCCGGCCGCGCCGCTCCGACAATTACGATCTGGTCGCCGACTGGCAGTTCGCCGAGCGCTTCGGCGGGATCGTGTCCGTCGCCTTGTTCAACAAGGAAATCCGCAACGAGATCTTCGCCGAACGCTCGATCGGCTACACCACCGGCGACGGCATCACCTACGTCAATGCGCAGGTGGTGCGGCCGGCCAACGCCGCCAAGTCGCACGTGCGCGGCGTCGAGTTCAACGCGGTAGTCAATTCGCTCGAGATGATCGCGCCGGCGCTGCGAGGCTTCGGCGTGGCGGGCAACGTCGCGCTGATGCGCGGCGCGCTCAACGTCGTCATGCAGTCGGGCGCGGACCGGCGCATCGGCGGGCTCGTCGGCCAGCCGCGCTATTCGGCCAATGCGCAGCTCTTCTACAGCGCGCACGGGTTGGAACTGCGCGCCGCCTACAACCGGCAGGGCCGGTCGGTGCGCGCGGTCAACACGGTCGCCGCCTGGCAGGACCTTTACTGGGCGGCGCGCCAGCAGGTGGACCTGTCCGCGCGCTACGACATCAGCCGCTCGATCTCGCTATCCGTGCAGGCCAGCAACATCACGCACGAGCGGATCGACAGCACGGTGGGGCCGGGTCGCATCCTGCTCAAGGACAGCTATTCGGTGCCGACCACCTACTGGTTCAGCATCCGCTACACGCCCCGCTTCGGAAGGTGACCTCCATGATCCTGTCGCTGCTGCTCGCGCTCGCCGCGCCCGCCGGGGGCGACCGCGCCGCCGCCATCCACCGCCGCATCGCCGACCCGAACGGCGGGCTGATCGTGGTGGCGCATCGCGGCTGCCATGCGGCGGTGCCCGCCCGCGGCCTGCCCAGCGCGCCTGAGAACTCTCTGGCCGCGCTCGACCAGTGCGTGGCGCTGGGCGTGGACGTGATGGAGACGGACGTGCGCCGCGCCAAGGACGGCGCGCTGGTGATGATCCACGACGCGACGGTCGACCGCACCATGACCGGCACCGGCCGCGTCGACGCTATGACGCTGGCGGAGCTGAAGGCGCTGCGCCTGCGCGCGGACCTGGGCGGCCCGCAGGCGCCTGCCACCGACCAACAGCTGCTGACGCTGGACGAGATGCTGGCGCGCGCCGACCGCCGCATCGTGCTCAACCTCGACATCAAGGACGCCATCTATGCCGAGGTGGTCGACGCGGTGGTTCGGGCGGGCGCGCGCGACCGCGTGATCGTCAAGACCACCGCCAGCACCGCCACCGCGCCACTGGCGGCGATGCCGCCTTATGACCGCGTGCCGTTCATGCCCGTGCTGCGCTATCCCGAACGCGAGGAGCAGCTGCTGGACGTGATGCGCACGCAGCTGACCGCGCGCCGCCAACCGCTCGGCTTCGAGCTGCCCAAGCTGACCGCGGCCGTGCTCCCGGCCATGGCCGACATCGCCCGCAAGGCGCGCGTGCGCCTCTGGATCAACACTTTGTGGGAGGGGTATGTCGCCGATGTCGGCGGCGATGCCGAGGCCGAGCGCGATCCCGCACGCGTGTGGGGCCGGCTGCAGGGCTTGGGCATCTCCATCTTCCAGACGGACGCGCCCGCCGCGCTGGTCGACTTCCGGCAACGGCAGGCGCGGGGTCGGTAGCGGCGACCGGGCGAGCCCAACTCGGCCGCGGTCATGCGCCTCACACCGTTGGGCGGATCACCAAGTCGAGGTCGCCTGATCCGTTCCTGTCTCCGATCTCCCCGCCGCTTTCGTTCCGCGGCCGACCTTGCTAAGCGGGCGCGCGCCCTTCGTCCGGGTGCGTCCGGGAACCGATCCGCTTGGCGCTGACACCACAGAATAGTGACGCTTTCCTGCGCGAGGTGGACGAGGAGGTCCGGCGCGACCGGCTGCTCGGCTTCTGGCAGCGGCATGGCCGCGTGCTGCTCGCGGCGGTGGGCGTGCTGCTGGTGCTGCTCGCCGCCGGTCTGTGGTGGAAGAGCCGGGTCCGCGCGCAGGCCGATCGCCACGGGGAGCAGCTGGCCGGCGTGCTGGCGGATGCCGAGGCGAACCGCGCGCAGGCGCGCGATCCACGGCTCCAGGCGCTCGCCGCCGATGCGCCCGCCGGCTATGCCGCGCTCGCCCGCATGACGCAGGCGGGCATCGCCGCCGCCGCGGCGCCCGATCGCGCGGCGCAACAGTTCCAGGCGTTGGCGGACGATGCGGGCGTGCCGCAGCCGCTGCGCGACCTCGCCCTCGTGCGGGCGGTGACGCTCCGCTTCGATACGATGCCGCCGGCGCAGGTGGTCGCCCGGCTCAAGCCGCTGGCGCGGCCCGGCAATCCATGGTTCGGCAATGCGGGCGAGCTTACCGCGGCCGCGTATCTCCGCATGAACCGGCGCGATCTTGCCGGGCCGCTGTTCGCGGCGCTGGCGCGCGACACGAGCGTGCCGGCTTCGCTCCGCGCGCGTGCGTCGGGCATGGCGACGGCGCTCGGCCAGGTGGTGGGCCAGGGCTCGCGTGCGGGTGCGCTCAAGGGATGACGATGAAACGGACTGGTCGGCTCGGGCGTGCGGGCGTCGCGCTGGCGCTTGTCGCCGCGCTTGGCGGCTGCGGCATCTTTCGGCGCGGCGGCGAGAACAAGCCCAAAACGGCCGTGCTGGGCGAACGCATTCCCGTGCTGTCGAGCGAAAGCGACGCGGCGACGGACGCGTCGCTCGCCGATCTGCCCGTCGCCGTGCCCGCGCCCGCGGTCAACGAGGCCTGGAACCAGAGCGGCGGCAACGGTCCCAAGTCGATGGGCAATCCTGCGCTCGGCGCCTCGCTGACGGCGGGCTGGACCGCGCAGGTGGCCGGCGGCGGCCCGCGCCAGCGGCTCGCCGCGACGCCGGTGGTGGCGGACGGGCGCCTCTACGTCACGGACGGCGAAGGCGTGGTCCACGCCTATGACGCGCGCAGCGGCACGCGGCTGTGGACGACCCCGCTCGATACCTCGGGCAAGGACCGTGCGGTTCAGTTCGGCGGCGGGGTCAGCGCGGAGAACGGCAAGGTCTACGCCACCAACGGCCGCGGCGATGCCGCCGCGCTCGACGGCGCGACCGGCAAGATCCTGTGGAAGGTGCGGCCGGGCGGGCCGCTGCGCGGTGCGCCGGGTCTCGGCTATGACGCGGTGTTCGTGCTGACGCAGGACAACCAGATGTTCGCGCTCAAGGCGGATACGGGCGCCACCATCTGGACCGACAGCGCGACGCTGCAGACGTCGGGCGTGTTCGGCGTGGCCGCCCCCGCGGTCGCCAGCGGCACGGTGGTGGCGGGCTTCTCGTCGGGCGAACTGTCCGCGGTGCGCTACGAGAACGGGCGCGTGGTGTGGCAGGACCAGCTGTCGCGCACCTCCATCTCCACGTCTGTCTCGGCCGTGTCCGATATCGACGCCTCGCCCGTGATCGACGCGGGCAAGGTCTTCGCCATCGGCCAGGGCGGGCGCATGGTGTCGCTCGACCTCAATTCGGGCCAGCGCCAGTGGGAGCTCAACGTCGGCGGCATCGCCCAGCCCTGGCTGGCGGGCGAGTGGCTGTTCGCTGTCACGGACGATGCCCGCCTGCTGTGCATCGCGCGCACCACGGGCAAGGTGCGCTGGGCGACGCAGCTCGACCGTTGGCGCGATCCCAAGAACAAGAACAAGGTGATTGGCTGGTACGGGCCGGTGCTGGCGGGCGGACGGCTGCTGCTGGTCAACTCGCTCGGTCGGCTGGTCGAGGTGGGCGTGGCGGACGGCAAGGTCGGCTCGTCCATCCGCGCGAGCAAGGCCGGCTTCTACCTGCCGCCGATCGTCGCCAACAACACGCTCTACCTGCTTGACGCCAAGGGCAAGATCTCCACCTGGCGGTAGCGCGCGTCCCCCCGCTCCGGGGAGGATTGGTAACGTCTGCACAACGCCCTACACGGCCCCCATGCCCGCGCTCCCCACCATCGCCATCATCGGCCGCCCCAATGTCGGCAAGTCGACCCTGTTCAACCGGCTGGTCGGCAAGCGGCTCGCGCTCGTGGACGACCGTCCCGGCGTGACGCGCGACCGGCGGGAGGGGGAGGCGCACCTGCTCGGCCTCGACTTCCGCGTGGTCGACACGGCGGGGTTCGAGGATGACGAGGCGGCGACGCTGCCCGGCCGCATGCGGCTGCAGACGGAAGCCGCGGTGGCGCAGTCGGACGCCGCCCTGTTCCTGGTCGACGCGCGCGCGGGCGTGACCCCGCTCGATGCGGAGATCGCGCGTTGGCTGCGCGGCACCGACCGCCCGGTGATCCTGCTCGCCAACAAGGCGGAAGGGCGGGCCGCCGACGCGGGCATCGCCGAAGCCTATGCGCTGGGCCTGGGCGATCCCATTCCGCTGTCGGCCGAGCATGGCGAGGGCGTGGTGGACCTGTTCGAGGCGATCCGCCCGGTGGTGGACGATTTCGTCGCGGTGGAGGAGGACGAGGGTGCGGGCGACGGGCCGCTCAAGCTCGCCATCGTCGGCCGACCCAATGCGGGCAAGTCGACTTTGGTCAACCGCATGCTGGGCGAGGAGCGGATGATCACCGGGCCCGAAGCCGGCATCACCCGCGACGCGATCACCATCGACTGGGAGTGGCAGGGCCGCCCCGTCCGCCTGATCGACACGGCGGGCCTTCGCCGCCGTGCCAAGGTGGAGGACAAGCTCGAACGGCTGTCCGCCGCCGACACGCGCCATGCCATCGACTTCGCCGAAGTGGTGGTGCTGCTGCTCGATGCCACGCGCGGGCTGGAGGCGCAGGACCTGCGCATCGCGGCCCAGGTGCTGGAGGAGGGGCGCGCGCTCGTCATCGCGGTCAGCAAGTGGGACGTGGCGGGCGATCCGCCCGGCCTGTTCCAGGGCATCCGCGCCGCGCTGGACGAGGGACTGGCGCAGGTGAAGGGCCTGCCTCTGCTCACCGTTTCGGGCGCTACCGGGCGCGGCATCGACCAGCTGGTGGAGGCGGCGTTCAAGACGCGGGACGCGTGGTCGTCGCGCGTCGGCACGGGCGAGCTCAACCGCTGGTTCGAGCGCGCCGTCGCTGCCAACCCGCCGCCTGCGCCCGGCGGCAAGCGCATCAAGCTGCGCTACATCACGCAGGCGCGTGTCCGCCCGCCCAGCTTCGTGCTGTTCGGTACGCGCGTCGACCAGCTGCCGGAAAGCTACCGCCGCTACCTGGTGAACGGCATCCGGCGCGAGCTGGGCTTCGGCGCGGTGCCCGTGCGGCTGACGCTGCGCGCGCCCAAGAACCCCTTCGCCGGATGAGTCGGGTGCTCGACGCGCGCGGGCTGCGCTGCCCGTGGCCCGTGCTGCGGCTGGCGCGCGCCATGCGCGAGGTCGACGCAGTCGACGTGCTGGCCGACGATCCGGCGGCGCCCGATGAGATCGCCGCGCTCGCCCAGGCGCATGGCTGGCAGTGCTCGGTCGTCGACGCCGTAATTCATGTGACGAAACCGTTACGATAAGGCTTCGTTATTCTTGCCGAGCTAAGGGTCGCGCTGGAGCGTGGTGGGGAACGACGTGACGGACAGTCGACAGATCGACTCGCATAAGCTGGAGGCGCTCCGCCAGGAGCTGGGCTCCAACTTCGGGCGAGTCTTGGGCTATTTCCGCGAGGACGGCGCCAAATCGATCAGCGCGATCGAGGAGGCGGCGCGCGCGCGGAGCGCGGTGGCGCTGGTGCGGCCGGCGCACACGCTGAAGGGCGATGCGCTGCAGTTCGGCGCGATCGAACTCGCCGCCGCGGCCGAGCGAATCGAGACGGCCGCCCGTCGCGCGGTCGAGGACCATATCTACCCCGTCGATATCGTCGCGGACGTGGTGCGGCTGCGTCCCCTGTTCGACGCGGTGGTGGCAACCCTGGTGCGCGAGACGTCGGCCGCCTCCACCATCCGCCGCGCGGTGGGCTTCGGCCGCAAGGCGCCGCTGGCGCGCTGACCCATCCCGTGCTCCGGCTGGAGGTTGGTTCCAGCCGGATGAGGACCAAGCCTCAGTAGGGCTTCTTCTCTTCCTCGGCCGGCTTGGACTGGAGCTGGACGTAGTTGGCGAGGCCCATCCGCTCGATCATGTCGAACTGCCGCTCCAGATAGTCGACATGTTCCTCCTCATTGTCGAGGATGCGGCGGAACAGGTCGCGGCTGACATAATCGCGCACCGCCTCGCAATGGGCGATGGCGTCGCGCAGCACGGGAATGGCGTCGCCTTCCAGCGCGAGGTCGGAGCGGAGCACCTCCTCCACCGTCTCGCCGATGCGCAGGCGGCCGAGCGCCTGGAAGTTGGGAAGCCCGTCAAGGAACAGGATGCGCCCCGCCAGCCAATCGGCATGATGCATCTCGTCGATCGATTCCTTGTACTCGAACTTGGCGAGGTGGCCGATGCCCCAATGTTCGAGCAGCTTGTAGTGCAGGTAATATTGATTGATCGCGGTCAGCTCGTTCTTGAGCGCCTGGTTGAGATATTCAATGACCTGATCGTCGCCCTTCATCGCCATACATCCCTCGTCTTTCTCAGACCGGCATAAGGCGGGTGAAAAGCGGAAGGAAGCGCGAACGACTCGCGCGAGTCGTTATCACGCCGCGACGGGGCGCGCCTCGGCCAGCAATTCGCGCGCGAACGGCAGGCATTGGCCGCAGCGGGGCCGGCGGCCGAGCGCGGCATAAGCCCGGATCGGGCAGGCGACGCCGGTGCGTGCGGCCTCGCGCAATTGCGTCTCGCGGATGGCATTGCAGCTGCAGACGACCACGCGCTTCTCCCTCGCCCGTCTCCCTAGTCGCAGTGCAATCCGTTCGCAATAGCAGATCGTCGCCAACGCGCCGGCCGTCCCGCCGCCAGGCTGCGCCACAGCCATTCGAGCGGCCCGTGCGCATGGCGCGCCAGCCATGGCCGGCTCCACGCCAGCATCAGCGCCCAGGCGGCGAAAACGAACGGCAGCAGCAGCCAGCGCTCGATGCGGCCGTAGAGGCCGAGGCCCCAGCCGTCGAACAAAGCAGCCATGACGAGGCTGGTGCCGAGATAGTTGGAAAAGGCCATCCGGCCCGCCGCGATCAGCCGCCGCTTGACGGGCGTAAGCGGACCCGTCAGCCAGCCGACGATCAGGGCGGAGTGCGCGGCGGCGACCATCCAGCGCAGCGGCAGCGCGAGATCGATGGCCGCGGCGGTGGCGAGCGGGGGGAAGCCGCGCACAACCAGCCAGCCGCCCGCCGCGGCGAGCGGCGGCAGCGCGGCCAGGTAGAGCCAGCGCGCGGTCCGGTCATAGGCGTCGCGCCGCCACGCTCCGCCCAGGAAGCCGCTGCGCAGGCCCGCCATGCCGAGCAGCATCAGCCCCAGCGTCTCCGGCCCGTCGAACAGCAGTTCGGCGGCGAACAGGCCCGGCAACTCTGCGGCGCGCGCGGCCGCCAGCGCGGTCCACGGCCCGCGGTGGAGAGCCAAGTCGCGGGCGAGCGCGCCGGGCGCGGGCGGCCCCAGCCAGCCGAGCGCGTCCCGCCACGCCGCCACGTCCGCCGCCGCGGCCTGCGGGCGCTGCGCGGCGAGGCGCAGCACGTCGAGCTCATGGTAATTGGCGGCGGCGACGGCGAATTGCAGCACCGCCAGCAGCCCCGCCAGCACCAGCAGCCGGTCCACCGGCAGGCGCCGCAGCGGCAGCGCCAGCATGCCCACCACCGCGTAGAGCAGCAGGATGTCGCCCGCCCACAGCAGGATGCCGTGCAGCAGGCCGAACCCCGCCAGCGTGCCCAGCCGGACGAGGCCGACGCGGCCCGCAGCCCGCCCGGCCGCCTCCGCGCGCTCGGCCACCAGCAGCAGGCTCGCGCCGAACAAGGCGGAGAAGATGGCGCGGAGCTTGCCGTCGAACGCCACGAACTCCACCCACCACAACAGCGTGTCCGGCCAGTGGCGCGGCCCGTAATTGGCGGGGTTGCCATAGGCCTCCGGCGGCATGGCGAACGCGTTGACGTTCATCAGCAGGATGCCCAGCACCGCGGCGCCGCGCAGGCCGTCGAGCGTGTGGAGGCGGGCCTGTGATGCCCCAGCCGAGTCAGCCAAGGTCGGCGGCGACGCGAAGCCGCTCGGCTTGCGTGCGAAGCTTTTTGTCGCGGGTGCAAAGCGAAACGCCGGGTTGGCGTCGGGCTGCGACGAGCAGATGCACGTCGACATAGCCGATGCCACATCCCCACAGCGTCAGTTGTTCAATCAGTTCGGCCACCTCCCGATGCGCAACGATATCCAACTGCGGCAGCTCGTCCAGCTTCGCCCCAAGCTGCCTACGCGAGGCGACGCTGCCCAGCAGCACTTCGCCCCTAATAAAGGGATGCATCACGATTTGATTCTCGGCGAGCAGCTCGATCAGCTGGGGGTCGGACCGGCGCAGATGATCGATCCACACGCCGGCATCCGGCAGAATCAGCAGAATCAATCGAATCGGCGTCGGGGCGCCGCCGTCGCGTGCGGGTCCGATCCCCCCAGCGCGATCAAGGCGCGCGCGGCCTCGCGTTGGATAAGCGCTTGCAGCCCGTCGCGCACCAGCGTCTCGCGCTCGGTGATGCCTGTCGCCTCGCTCGCTTTGGTGAGCAGCAGATCGTCGACTTCAACGAGGGTATGCATGCCTGATCTTACCATATGCGCCAGTGTGGCGCCACGCCATCAGGCCAGCGCCGCGTCCGCCCCCATCAGCTTGGGGAAGAAGCTTTCGTGGGCCGCGCGTAGATCCGCCAGCGTGACGCAGAAGTCGCCCGCCTCCGTCTCGAAGATCAGGCGCGTGCCCGCGGTGCGGCCGATCGGCTCGGCCGGGATGCCGGCGGCGTGCGCGCCCGCCAGGAAGCCCAGCAGCGCATGGTCGTCGACCGTGACGAGGTACACGCCCTGATCCTCCGCGAAGAAGGAGCCGGCGAGGCCGAAGGGCAGGGCGCCGTCCACCAGCGCGCCGACGCCGCCCGCCAGCGCCATTTCCGCCACCGCCACCGCCAGGCCGCCGTCCGACACGTCGTGCGCGGCGGTGATCCAGCCCTGCTCGATGCCTTGGCGCACGAAGTCGCCCGTGCGGCGCTCGGCGGCGAGGTCCAGGCTCGGCGGCGGGCCCGCCTCGCGCGCCTCGATCCCGTGGCGCTCGCGCAGCCACAGCGACTGGCCGAGCTCGCCGCGGCGCGTGCCAACCGCCAGGATCACGTCGCCGCGCCCGCGGAAGCCGATGCCGACCGAGCGGCGCCATTCGGTGAGCAGGCCGACGCCGCCGATCGCGGGCGTGGGCAGGATGGCGCTGCCCGTGCCGTCCTCCGCCTTGGTCTCGTTGTAGAGGCTGACATTGCCCGACACGATCGGGAAATCGAGCGCGCGGCAGGCCTCGGCCATGCCTTCGATGCAGCCGACGAACTGGCCCATGATCTCCGGCCGCTGGGGGTTGCCGAAGTTCATGCAGTCGGTGGCGGCGAGCGGGGTTGCGCCCACCGCCGACAGGTTGCGCCAGCATTCGGCGATGGCCTGCGCGCCGCCCAGGCGCGGGTCGGCATAGCAGTAGCGTGGCGTGCAGTCGGTGCTGATCGCCAGCGCCTTGTTCGTGCCGTGAACGCGCACCACCGCCGCGTCGCCGCCTGGCCGCTGCACCGTGTCGGCGCCGACCATGGTGTCATATTGCTCCCAGATCCACCGCCTGGAGGCGAGATCGGGGGACGCCATCAGCTTCAGCAGGTCGGCGGCGACGTCCGTGCATTCGGGCAGGCCGGCCAAGGGGGCAGGGGGCTCGGTCGGCGTCCACGGCCGGTCGTACTTGGGCGCCTCGTCCGCCAGCGGGCCGAGCGGGATGTCGGCCACCGGCTCGCCCCGCCAGGTCAGCACCATGCGGCCCGTGTCCGTGACGCGGCCGATCACCGCGAAGTCGAGCTCCCACTTGGCGAAGATCGCCTCCGCCTCCGCCTCGCGGCCGGGCTTCAGCACCATGAGCATTCGCTCCTGACTTTCGGAGAGCATCATCTCGTAGGGCGTCATGCCCGTCTCGCGCTGGGGCACGTCGTCCATGACGAGCTCGATGCCGACGCCGCCCTTGGACGCCATCTCGACCGAGGAGGAGGTGAGGCCGGCCGCCCCCATGTCCTGGATGGCGACGATGGCGTCCGATGCCATCAGCTCCAGGCATGCCTCGATCAGCAGCTTCTCGGTGAAGGGGTCGCCTACCTGCACGGTGGGGCGCTTCTCGTCCGCATCCTCGCCGAAGTCGGCCGACGCCATGGTGGCGCCGTGAATGCCGTCGCGGCCCGTCTTGGAGCCGACATAGACGATCGGATTGCCGATGCCGGATGCCGCCGAATAGAAGATCTTGGCCGTCTCGGCCACGCCCACCGTCATCGCATTGACCAGAATGTTGCCGTCGTACGCCGGGTGGAAGTTCACCTCGCCGCCCACCGTCGGCACGCCCACGCAATTGCCGTAGCCGCCGATGCCGTGGACCACGCCCGCGATCAGGTGGCGCATCTTGGGATGGTCCGGCCGGCCGAAGCGCAGCGCGTTCATGTTGGCGACCGGCCGCGCGCCCATGGTGAACACGTCGCGCAGGATGCCGCCGACGCCCGTCGCCGCCCCCTGGTAGGGCTCGATGTAGGACGGATGGTTGTGGCTCTCCATCTTGAAGATCGCGGCCTGCCCATCGCCGATGTCGACCACGCCGGCATTCTCGCCCGGCCCCTGGATCACGCACGCGCCCGTGGTGGGCAGCTTGGCGAGGTGCAGCCGGCTCGACTTGTAGGAGCAATGCTCGGACCACATCACGGAGAAGATGCCGAGCTCGAGCAGGTTGGGCTCGCGGCCGAGCGCCGCCAGCACGCGATCATATTCTTCCGGGGACAGGCCGTGGTCGGCGACGATTTGGGGCGTGATGGCGGTCATGGCGCGCGCGGTAGCGGGCGTGAGGCGGCTTGTCAGCATGAGCGATCGCTCCTCGATTCGGATCGGGCGGAGGCGGTGGAAGTTGACGAACTTGACGGCACGTCGGGGGTCGGCCGCCCCCGCCCGGCGCCCGCAATGGCCGGCGGGGCGGGGCGGCGTTGCCGGCAGGTGCGGCACGCAGGGCTGATTGGGTTCTGTGTACTACAAATGTTCTGTTCCGTCAAGTCCATCCGCTTCAACCGCGGCGGCGGGACGGCTAAGCGGCGCGCATGATCTCGCCCATCCAGTCGCTGCTGCCCTGGCTCGACCTGGCCGGGCTGTCCGTGTTCGCAGCTTCGGGGGCGCTGGCGGCCGCGCGGCGGCGGATGGATTTCGTCGGCGCCTGCTTCTTCGCGCTGATCACCGCCACCGGCGGCGGCACGCTGCGCGACCTGCTGATCGGCGCGCCCGTCTTCTGGATGCGCGACGCCACGCCCGTGATCCTGTGCCTGGGCGTCACCGCCGCCGCCTGGGCGGTGCCGCTGCGCTGGTGGCCGCAGCGCGCGCTGGAATGGCTCGACGCGGCGGGGCTCGCCGCCTATGCCGTCTACGGCGCGGGCAAGGCGTTGCGCTTCGGCTTCGGTCCGGTGCCGGCGGTGGCCGCGGGCGTGATCACCGCCTGCCTGGGCGGCGTCATCCGCGACATGGCGGCGGGCGTGCCGTCCGTGCTGATGCGCCACGAACTCTACATCACGGCGGCGCTGCTGGCCGCCGCAGCCTTTGTCGGGCTCGCGCGGCTGGGCGTGCCCGCACCCTGGCCCGCCTACCTCGCCGTCGCGCTCGGCTTCGCATTGCGCGGCGCGGCGCTGCGGTGGGGGTTGGCGCTGCCCTCGCATCGCGGGCGATGACGCGGCACCCGCCCGGCCGCAACCATGCCCGTTTGCAACCGCCACCGCACGCGTAATAGAGCGATCCGCACCTATCCTGATCGGCAAGTCCAAGGGGGCCGACCGTGACGCAGAACAAGCCGTACGAATTCCTGATCGCCAAGCTGTCGACCCGGCACGCGCTGGACGAGGCCGACGAGGCAGCGATCCGGCGCCTGTCCAGCGTGCTGCGTACCGTCCGGGCCGGCACCTACCTGGTGCGCGAGGGCGAACGCCCGACCACCTGCGCGCTGATGCTGGACGGCTTTGCCAGCCGCCACAAATCGGAAAGCACCGGATCGCGGCAGATCCTGGGCCTGATCGTGCCCGGCGACTTCACGGACGTGCAGCAGTTCGTGCTGCGGCAGGCCGACCATTGCGTGCAGACGCTGACCGAGGTGACCATGGCGGACGTCCCCGTGGCGGAGCTGGAGGAGCTGGCCGTCGGCCGGCCCAATGTCGGCCGCGCGCTGTGGATCGACACGCTGGTGCAGGCGTCCATCACGCGAGAAGCGCTGTTGAACGTCGCGCGGCGCGACGCGGCGTCGCGCGTCGCGCACCTATTATGCGAACTGGTGGTGCGGCTGGCGATCGCCCACCGCGCGGAGCCCGGCTTCGAGCTGCCGATGACGCAGGAGCAGCTGGCGGACGCGACCGGCCTCACCCCCGTCCACGTCAATCGCACGCTGCGGATGCTGGAGGAGCAGGGGTTCATCGCCCGCCGCCTCCGCGCGATCCAGATCGTGGAATGGCAACGGCTAAAGCAGCTTGCCGATTTCCGGCCGGGCTATCTCCACGCCGACCTGATCCGGCCGGGCAGCGAGCCCCTGTCGCCTGCCGCAAACGAACAGGGCCGGCGAAGCACCGCTTCGCCGGCCCGGCCGGGATTGTAGGGCAGGAGGATCAGGCGTCGCAGGCCTGGCCGCCGCCGCCGGGCTTGGTGAAGGTGACCTGCGCCGCGGTGGGCGTGCCCGTCAGCTGGTAGCCGTCGCCGGACAGCGGCTGGCCCGCGGCCTCGGCGGCGAGGTGGTGCGGCTCGCCATCCTTCTTCAGCTTGAGGTTGGCGGTGGTGTTGTCGTTGAACCAGTCGACGTAGACGATGCTGTTGTCCTTGCAGCGGTAGCTCTTGCTCGCCAGCAGCGCGGGCGGCAGCTTGACGGGCGGCGCCGCCTTGATCTGCTCGGCCGTGGTGTCGGTGGGGCCGCCACCGACGATAGTGGTGGGCTTGTTGTCGCACGCGGCGAGCGCCACGAGTGCAACGAGCGGGAGGGCGCGAAGGAGCGTCTGGTGCATGGACGGCGTCTCTGCCGCGTGCCGTCCGCGCTCGTCAAGCCATGCGGCCCAGCTTTTTGTGCGGTGCGGCACGGCTTGCCGCATCCGGGCGCCTCCTTTAACGCTGGACCCGATGGCTGCCGGCGCCGACCTCCTCGCCCTGATCGGCAACACGCCGCTGGTGCGGCTGCGTGGCGCCAGCGCCGCCACCGGTTGCGAGGTGCTCGCCAAGTGCGAGTTCATGAACCCCGGCGGATCGGTCAAGGACCGCGCGGCGCTCGCCATCATCGAGGATGCGGAGCGGCAGGGCCTGCTCCGCCCCGGCGGGCTGGTGGTGGAGGGCACCGCCGGCAATACGGGCATCGGCCTGGCGCTGGTCGGCAACGCCAAGGGCTACCGCACCACCATCGTCATCCCCGAGACGCAGAGCCAGGAAAAGAAGAGCACGCTGCGCGCGCTCGGCGCCGAGCTGGTCGAGGTGGCGCCCGCCAGCTATTCCAACCCCGCGCATTACGTTCACACCTCACGCCGCATCGCGGAGGAGACGCCGGGCGCCCTATGGAGCAACCAGTTCGACAATGTGGCGAACCGGCTGGCGCATATCCGCACCACCGCGCCCGAGATCTGGGCGCAGACGGACGGGCGCGTGGACGGCTTCACCTGCGCCTGCGGCACGGGCGGGACGCTCGCCGGCGTGGGGCTCGGCCTCAAAGAGCGGCGCCAGGACGTGGTGATCGCGCTGACCGATCCTTGCGGCGCGGCGCTCTACAATTGGTTCGCACATGGCGAGCTGTCGGCCGAAGGCTCGTCGGTGGCGGAGGGGATCGGCCAGAGCCGCATCACCGCCAACCTGGACGGCGCCCCCGTCGACACGCAGTTCCGCGTCAACGACCACGAGGGCCTGGAGCAGGCGTTCGCGCTGCTGCGCGACGAGGGGCTGTGCGTCGGGCTGTCGTCGGGCATCAACGTCGCGGGCGCGATCGCGCTGGCACGCCAGCTCGGCCCCGGGCACACGGTGGTCACCATCCTGTGCGACAGCGGGATGCGCTACCTGTCCACGCTGTTCAATCCGGCCTGGCTCGCCGCCAAGGGGCTGGACGTGCCGGCCTGGCTGGCGCGCTGACCGTGGCCGACCGCGGCGACGCACGGCGGCGCGCGGAGGACGAGGCCGCGACGCACCGCGTGCGGGTAGGCGCGCTGGGCCTCGCGGCGGTGTTCCTGCTGGTGATGCTCGCCGCCACGCTGCTGCGCGCCACCGGCGACGCCGAGCTTTCCCGGCAGGAGGCCAAGGCCGCCGCCAACCAGGCCGCCCCGTCCGAGCCGCTGGCGCAATTGGGCGTGGCGCCGGGCGCGCCGCCGGCCGAGCCGCAGCACTGACGACCGGCCGTTCGGCCGCCGGTTGATTCGGCCGGAGCGCCGCCCGCACTCGGCGCCGACCACGCGCTGCCGCAGCCGCGCCCCGCGCCGGTGATCGACCCTGTGACTCAGATGCGCCAGCACGGCGAAAAGATTTCTCCCAACATCGTTATCCACAAGGCCTGCTGCCGCTCGCGGCGCGGTTTTCCGCGCCCCGCACACCCCATGCCGAACCCTGTCCACCCATGTATCCCCACGCCAAACCCATGCAGTGGTATTGAAACCCATCGTTGACCAATGATACCCCATGCGGGTCAGGCGAGAGGGGCGGTGCGGGACCGTTTCGACGCGTCCGGGCAGTGCGGGGCGGACACAAGCGGCGTGGGCATCGACACTCCTTTTGCGGGACACGCGCTCAATGCGGTGGACGCGAAGGGTCGTGTGTCCGTTCCTGCTTCATTCCGCAACACGGTGGCGCAGCGGCTCCGCGCCGGCGGTGCGCTGCTGGACGAGAAGGGAGGGGTGATCATGATCGCGCCCCATCCCAAGGGCGACCGCCTGCGCGCCTACGACCAGGTCGGCGTGTCCGCGCTGATGGAGGAACTGCGCCAGGACGTGGCCGACCTGCCCGCGGCCGAGCGGCGCGAGGCGCTGGCCGAGCTGCGCCGCGCCGAGATGGGCAGCATGGTGCAGGTGCCCTATGACGCGGCCGGCCGCATGGTGCTGCCGCCCGTGCTGCGCGAGATTGCGGGCGTGGGCGAGCTCGCCTACTTCGTCGGCGTCGGCGACCATTTCGAGATCTGGGCCCCCGACCAGGCCGAGGCGGCGTTCGCCAAGCAGCCGATGATGCTCACCGTGCTGCGCTCCTACCTGAAGGCGCGCGAAGCATGAGCGCGCACGTGCCCGTCCTGCTGGACGAGGTCATCGCCGGGCTCGCGCCCGCCGCGGGCGAGACGGTGGTGGACGGCACGTTCGGCGCCGGCGGCTATTCCCGCGCGCTGGTGGCGGCAGGCGCGCGCGTGGTCGCGTTCGACCGCGATCCCGCCGCGATCCGGGCCGGGCGCGCGCTGGAGCGCGAGGCGGCGGGCCGGCTGATCCTGGTGCCCGACGTCTATTCGGCGATGGCGGAGCGGCTGGCGGAGCAGGGCGTGGCCTATGTCGACGGCGTGACGCTGGACGTGGGCGTGTCGTCCATGCAGCTCGACCAGCCGGAGCGCGGCTTCTCCTTCATGGGCGACGGGCCGCTCGACATGCGCATGGGCGACACGGGCGAGACCGCGGCCGATTTCCTGAACGGCGCGGACGAGGCGGAGATCGCGAACGTGCTGTTCGAACTGGGCGAGGAGCGCCAGTCGCGCCGCGTCGCGCGCGCGATCGTCGCCGCGCGCCCGCTCACCCGCACGGGCGAGCTGGCCGCGGTGGTGCGCCGCGCGCTGGGCCATCGCCCGCACGAGCCCAAGGACCCCGCCACCCGCACCTTTCAGGCGGTCCGCATCCACATCAACCGCGAGCTGGGCGAGCTGGCCGACGGGCTGCTGGCGGCCGAGCGCGTGCTGCGCCCCGGCGGCCGGCTGGCGGTGGTGTCGTTCCACAGCCTGGAGGATCGGCTGGTGAAGCGCTTCCTGAAGGTGCGCAGCGGCCCCGCGCCCCAGGGCTCGCGCCACCTGCCCGCCGCCGGGCCGGGCGCCGACCCCTCGTTCGAGGCGGTGGCCAAGCCCGTGCGCCCCGGCGCCGCCGAACTCGCCCGCAACCCGCGCTCTCGCTCCGCCACGCTGCGCGTGGCGCGGCGCACGGGCGCGCGTCCCTGGTCCCTCTCGCCCGAAAGCCTCGCATGATCGCAACCCGCCTTTCGCCCGTCTGGCACGTCGCCGGCGTCGCGCTGGCGGCGCTCGGCTGCTACCTCGTGTCGCAGTGGGTCGCGTCCGAGCGTGCGGCGCTGGCCAAGGTCGATCGCCAGATCGTGGCGGAGCAGGACCGCATCGCCAAGCTGTCGACGGAGATCACCGCGCGCAGCCGCCTTACCCAGATCGAGAACTGGAACCGCCAGCTCGCGCTGCAGGCGCCGCGGCCGGGCCAGTATGTGGATTCGGGCTTCCAGCTCGCCAGCCTGTTTGCGCATGATGCGCGGCCGCAGCTGCCGCTCGATCCCGCGGCGGTGCCGGCGGCGGCGAGCCCGATCCAGCATGCTGCGCTGCAGGCGGCGCCGCCTGCAGCGTCCCCGCATCCGCTGCCCGCAATCGCGCCGGCCCCTGCGCTGCCGGTGCAGCGGCCCGCGATCGTGCAGGCGGCCCTTCACGCCGCGCCCGTCCCGGCTGCGGTGCGGCCCGCGGTGCAGCAGGTGGCGCTCCGCGCACCCGCCGCGGCCGCGAACCGGGCCAAGGCCAAGGCCGCGCCCGTGTCGCTGCTGGACGACACGCTGTTCCGTTCGGCCGCCTATGTGCGGCCCGCGGCCAATCCGCTGGATGCGGGCAGCCCTGCGGAGGTCGCCTATCGGCCATCGGCGCCGACCAGCCTGCTCTCCGCCGACATTGCCGGGCTGGCGCGCGCCGAGCGCAGCCGCTCCGCCCGGAAGCGGCCGGAGTGACCGCACCCGCCGGCCGCCTCGACCGGCTGCGCGCCGAGCCGCTGGCCGACCTGGCCGCGCCGCTCGCGGTGGCGCAGCAGCGGCTGATGGTGATCATGCTGCTGTTCATGCTGGTGACCGCGGTGATCGCGGGCCGGCTGGTGCAGCTCGGCCTGTTTCCCGCCGCTGGCCGCACGGGCGCCACGGCGGCGACGGGCCCGCGCGGGCCGATCCTTGACCGCAACGGCGTGGCGCTCGCCACCACGGTCAAGCTGTGGGCGGTGGCGGTCAACCCGCGCCACGTGCTCGGCGACAAGAACCGACTGGCCGAGGAGCTCGCCCGGCTGATGCCCGAGCGGAGCGCGGACGCCTATCGCCGCATCCTGTTCGGCCGCTCCGCCTTTGCCTATCTCCGCCGCCCCGCGTCACCCGATCTCGCGCGCGCGGTAAACGCGCTGGGCGAGCCCGGCATGGAATTGCTGAGCGAGCCGCGCCGGCTGTTCCCGCAAGGGTCGCTCGGCGGCCACCTGCTCGGCTATTCGCAGGACGTCGCCGACGCCAAGGGCCGGACGGAGGTCACCGGGATCGGCGTCGAGCGCTATTTCGACGACCGTCTGCGCGCGGGCAAGCCGTTGCAGCTGACGGTGGACGCGCGCGTCCAGGCAGCGGTTGAAAGCGAGATCGCGCGGCGCATGGCGGAAACCAGCGCGGTCGGCGGGGCGGGCGTCGTCATGGACGTGGACACGGGCGAGGTGCTGGCGCTGGCCAGCCTGCCGTCGATCAACCCCAACGTGCCGCTGCGCGCGCAGGCCGACATCCCCAACAAGGCGACGCTCTCGACCTACGAGCTCGGCTCGACCTTCAAGATGCTGACCTTCGCCAACGCGATCGAGAACGGCGTCCTGCCCGACATGAGCCAGCGGATCGACGTCGCGCGCACGCTGCGCGTCGGCGGCTACACGATCCACGACGACGAGCCGATGCACCGCTCCATCACTGTGCCCGAGGTGATGACCTATTCGTCCAACATCGGCACCGCGCTGATCGCGGACCAGCTGGGGGGCGAGCGCATCCGCCGCTTCTTCGATACGCTCGGCTTCAACAGCCGCACCTCCATCGAGCTGCGCGAGCGGGGCCTGCCGCAGGTGCCGAAATATTGGGCGCGCACCACGGTGATGACCACCGCCTATGGCCACGGCATCGCCGTCACGCCGCTCCACCTGGCGGAGGCCTATGCCGCGCTCGCCAATGGCGGCATGTGGCATCCCGCGACCCTGATCCCGCGCGATCCGCGCCAGCCCGTGCCCGGCCACCGCATCGTCTCGCCCGCCACCAGCGCGCGCATGCGCCAGCTGATGCGGCTGGTGGTGCTGCAGGGCACGGGCACCAACGCCAACGCCGTGGGCCTGCGCGTCGGCGGCAAGACGGGCACGGCGGAGAAGGTGGCGGGACGCGGCTACAACAAGAACGCCAACATCACGACCTTCTCCGGCGCGTTCCCGATGGATCATCCGCGCTACGCCGTGCTGGTGATGCTGGACGATGCCCGGCCGAGCAAGGCGACCTTCGGCTTCAAGACCGCGGGCTGGATGGCGGCACCGCTCGCCAAGCGCATCATCGCGCGGATCGGCCCGCTTCTGGGGGTGCGTCCGGAGCTCGGCCGCGATATCGACGTGTCGGATCTGATGCCGCTGATCCTGGAGAAGAAGGCGCCCGGCAAGAATGAGATTGAATGATCTCCTGCCCGGCGCGCCCCCTGTCGCCGTAACGGGCTTCGCCATCGACAGCCGCAAGGTCGCGCCCGGCACCGTGTTCGGCGCGTTCCGCGGGCTAGCCGCCAATGGCGAGGACTTCATCGCGCAGGCGGTGGCGGCGGGCGCCGTCGCGGTGGTGGCCCGGCCCGAGGCGGTGGTGCACGGCGCCTTCCACGTCGCGGAAAGCGAGCCGCGCCGCGCCTTCGCAAGGCTAGCCGCGCGCTTCTTCGCGCCGTTCCCCGAGACGGCGGTGGCGGTCACCGGCACCAACGGCAAGACCTCCACCGTGGAGCTGACGCGCCAGCTGTGGCGCATGGCGGGCCACCAGGCGGCCTCCATCGGCACGCTGGGCGTGACCACCGCGGACGAGGCGGTGTCGACCGGGCTCACCACGCCCGACGTCGCCACTTTCCTCATGAACGTGGCGGGCCTGCGGCGCGAGGGCGTGACGCACCTCGCGTTCGAGGCGTCGAGCCATGGCCTCAGCCAGTTCCGCACCGAAGGGCTGCCCGTGCGTGCGGCGGCCTTCACCAACCTGTCGCGCGACCATCTCGACTATCATGGCACGATGGAAGCCTATCTCGAGGCCAAGCTGCGGCTGTTCACCGAGGTGGCGGGCCCGGATGCGGCCGCCGTGGTGTGGGCGGACGATCCCGTCAGCCCCCGCGTCGCCGAACTGGCGCGCGAGCGCGGGCAGCGGCTGCTGACGGTGGGTGCCAAGGGCGAGGCGCTGCGGCTGGTGGAGCGCACGCCGACCGCGCTCGGCCAGACCTTGCTGCTGGAGGCGGAGGGGCGGCAGCATACGGTGAAGCTGCCGCTGATCGGGGCCTATCAGGCGGCAAACGCGCTGGTCGCGGCGGGGCTTGTCTGGGCCACGGGCGGCGCGCTGCCCGACCTTCTCGCGCACCTCGCCCGCGTGCAGCCGGTGCGCGGGCGGCTGGAGCGCGCGGCGATCACGCGTGCGGGCGCACCGGTCTATGTCGATTATGCGCACACGCCCGACGGGCTGGCGGCGGCGATCGAGGCGCTGCGCCCGCACGCGGCGGCGCGGCTGATCGTGGCGTTCGGCGCGGGCGGCGACCGCGATCGCGGCAAGCGGCCGGAGATGGGGGCGGTTGCCGCGCGGCTCGCCGACCGGGTGATCGTGACCGACGACAATCCCCGCAGCGAGGATGCGGGCACGATCCGCGGGGAGGTGCTGGCGGGTGCGCCCGATGCCACCGAGATCGGCGACCGGCGCGAGGCGATCGCGGCGGTGATCGCAGAAGCCGGGGCGGGCGACATCGTGCTGGTCGCGGGTAAGGGGCACGAGCAGGGGCAGATCGTGGGCGACCGCGTGCTGCCCTTCGACGACGTCCAGGTGGTGCGCGAATGCGCGGGCTGACAGACCTCCCTGTTCCGGGGAGGAACTAGGATGCTGTGGACGTCGGCCGAGATCGCGTCGGCCACGGGCGGCGTCGCCTCCGCCGAGTTCGCCGTGTCGGGCATCGCCTTCGACTCGCGTGAGGTCGGGCCGGGCGACCTGTTCCTGGCGCTTTCCGGCGAGAGCACGGACGGGCATCGCTTCGTCGCGCAGGCAATGGCGCAGGGCGCGGCTGGGGCGGTCGTGGCCCGGCCGGTCGACGGTCCGCACGTGCTGGTGCAGGACACCGCCGACGCGCTGGATGCGCTCGGCCGGACGTCGCGCGCGCGAACGGCGGCGCGCATCGTCGGCGTCACCGGCTCCGTCGGCAAAACGGGGGTCAAGGAGGCACTGCATGCCTGCTTCGAGCGCGCGGTGCCGGGCGGATCGCACCGCAGCCTCAAGAGCTACAACAACCATGTCGGCGTGCCCTTGAGCCTCGCACGTATGCCGCGCGACGCTGGCTTCGCCACGTTCGAGATGGGCATGAACCATGCGGGCGAGCTTGCCGCGCTGACCCGCCTCGTGCGCCCCCACGTCGCGATGGTGACGACGGTGGCGCTGGCACACGGCGCCTTCTTTGCCGACGAGGCCGCGATCGCGGACGCCAAGGGCGAGATCTTCCTGGGGCTGGAGCCGGGCGGCACGGCGGTGATCCCGTACGACAACCCGTATCGCGACCGGCTGATCGCCGCGGCGCGGCCCTTTGCCGGGCGGATCGTCACCTTCGGCCGCGACGCGGCGGCGGACGTGCATCCGCGCAGCGTCTGGGCGGGGCCGAAAGGCACGGCCATCCACGTCCAGCTGCCGGGCACGGAACTGAGCTTCACGCTCGCCCCGCCGGGCGATCATTGGGTGGCGAACGCGCTCGGTATCCTGGCGGTGGTGCAGGCGGCAGGCGGCGACCTGCCGGCCGCGGGGCTGGCGCTGGCCGAGCTGCCGGGCCTGCCCGGCCGCGGGCGGCGCCTGTCCGTGCCCGTGGGCGGCGGCACCGCGCTGGTGATCGACGAGGCGTACAACGCCAACCCCGCTTCCATGCGCGCGACGCTGGCGCTGCTGGCGGCCGAGCCCGGCCGGCGCATCGCCGTGCTGGGCGGCATGCGCGAGCTGGGGCCGGAGGAAGACCGCCACCATGCGGCGCTGGCCGAGCCCGTGCTGGCGGCGGGCGTGGCCCACGCACTGCTCGTCGGATCGGAGATGGCGCCGCTGGCCCAGGCGCTTGAGGGCCGGCTCGAGGTTGTGCATGTGGCCGACGCCGCTGCCGCGGCACGCCACGTGCTCGGCCTGCTCGCGCCTGGCGACGCGGTGCTCGTCAAAGGCTCAAACGCATATGGTCTCTCCCGCGTCGTCGACGCATTGGGGGAAGTTGGGGCCGGGGCAGGGGACTGATGCTCTACGTCATCGCGGATTGGCTGGGGTTTCCCCACGCGCTTAACCTCGTCCGCTACATCACCTTCCGCGCGGGCGCGGCGGCGATCACCGCGCTCTTCGTGGGGCTGCTGATCGGGCCGCGCTTCATCGGCTGGCTGCGCGTCAAGCAGGGCAAGGGCCAGCCGATCCGCGCCGACGGGCCGCAGACGCACCTCGCCAAGGTCGGCACGCCCACCATGGGCGGGCTCATGATCCTGGGCGCGGTCACCGCATCGTGCGCGGTGTGGATGGACCTCGGCAACCGCTACGTCTGGTCCTGCCTCTTGGTGCTGCTCGGTTTCGGGCTGATCGGGTTCCTAGACGATTACGACAAGGTCAAGAAGCGCCACCATGCCGGCCTGTCGGGGCGGTTGCGGCTGGCGCTCGAATTCCTGATCGCAGGCGTCGCGGCGTGGATCATCACCAGCGGCAACAGCACGCTCCTCTACCTGCCCTTCTACAACGGGCCCGTGATCGATCTCGGGCCGCTCTACATCTTCTACGCCGCGTTCATCATCGTCGGCTTCGGCAATGCGGTGAACCTGACGGACGGGCTGGACGGGCTCGCGACCATGCCGGTGGTGATCGCCAGCCTCGCCTTCTTCGTGTTCTCCTACCTTGTCGGCAATGCGCGGTTCGCGGCCTATCTCGGCATTCCGCACGTGCTGGGGGCGGGCGACCTCACCATCCTGACCGCCGCCATCATCGGCGGCGGCCTGGCCTTCCTGTGGTTCAATGCGCCGCCGGCCGCCGTGTTCATGGGCGACACAGGCAGCCTCGCGCTCGGCGGCGCCTTGGGCGCGATCGCGGTGACGACGCACCACGAGGTGCAGCTCCTGATCGTGGGCGGGCTGTTCGTGCTGGAGACGGTATCCGTCATTCTGCAGGTGTTCTTCTACAAGCGCACGGGCCGCCGCATCTTCCGCATGGCGCCGATCCACCACCATTTCGAGCAGCTGGGCTGGAGCGAGCCGACAGTGGTGATCCGCTTCTGGATCATCTCCTTCGTGCTGGCGCTCGCCGGCCTCGCGACGCTCAAGCTGCGGTGATCACGAGCGACGCCTGGAGGGGCCGGCGCTTCGCGGTGCTGGGCCTGGCGCGGAGCGGCGCCGCGACGGTGGCTGCGCTGCTGGCGAGCGGCGCGGAGGTGGTGGCGTGGGATGCCGACGAGGCGCGGCGCGCCGCCGTGCCCGAAGGCGTGGCGCTGGCCGACCCGCTCGCCATTGATCTCCACGGCTTCGACGGCGTGGTCGTCTCCCCCGGTGTCCCCCTCAACCGCCACCCGATCGCGGGCCACGCGCGCGCCGCGGGCGTGCCGGTGATCGGCGACGTGGAGCTGTTCGCGCGCGCACGGGGATCGCTGCCGCCGCACAAGGTGGTCGGCATCACCGGCACCAACGGCAAGTCTACGACGACGGCGCTGATCCACCACATCCTGCAAACGGCGGGCGTGCCGAGCTTGATGGGCGGCAATATCGGCCTGCCCATCCTCGGCCGCGATCCGCTGCCCGCCGGCGGGGTCTATGTGCTGGAGCTGTCGAGCTACCAGCTCGACCTCACCTTCAGCCTCGATTGCGACGTAGCGGTGCTGACCAACATCACGCCGGACCACCTCGACCGCTATGACGGGTTCGAAGCGTATGCGGCGTCGAAGGCGCGGCTGTTCGAGATGCAGTCGCTACCCGGCTCCGCCGTCATCGTTGGCGAAGATGAGCCTTCGCGAAGGTTGGCAGAGGCTTTTCGGGGACGCCTTATCCAAACCGCCATCGGCACGTGGATCGACGACGGAGTAAGTCTCTGCGAAAGCAAGAAATTGCGCCTTCTCCGTCCCAGTCGGACGACCCCAAACAGCGTGCTTGTCGGGGACGACATTTACGGTGCTCAGGCCGACTTTCCAGCTCTGCAAGGTCCGCACAATGCCTTGAATCTCGTTGCCGCTGTGGCTGCCTGTTATGCTCTGCTTCGATTTCACGACGTCTATCAATCGGATCAATCCTGGTCGTCCGGTCTGGAGTCTTTCCCCGGCCTGCCGCACCGCATGGAGCGCGTCGGTGAGCGGGGCGGCGTGCTTTTCGTGAACGACAGCAAGGCGACCAACGCCACCGCCACGGCACCGGCGCTTGCTGCGTATCCCGCGATCCACTGGATCCTGGGCGGACTGCCCAAGACGGACGAGCTGGACGATTGCGCGCCGCACTTCGGGCATGTGCGGGCAGGCTATACGATCGGGCAGGCGGGGCCGCTGTTCGCGGGGCTGCTGCGCGCGGCGGGCAAGCCGGTGACGGAGAGCGGGACGCTGGACCAGGCGGTGCGCGATGCGGCGGCGGCGGCCAAGCCCGGCGAGGTGGTGATGCTGTCGCCCGCCTGCGCCTCGTTCGACCAGTTTCGCGACTATGAAGCGCGCGGGGACGCCTTCCGCGCGGCGGTGGCGGCGCTATGAGGAGCGCACCTTTTCCCCTCCGTTCAGCTCGAGCTTGTCGAGAACGTGTGGCGGGTACACCGCCCGTGGCCGGTTCTCGACAGGCTCGAACCGAACGGGGAGGGGTGGTGCCTGTGGCGGGCGTGGGAGTGGCGCAATGGCGAGCGTAGCGAAGATCGACCCCGCGGACGCGCGCCGGCGCGCCGCTTCCGCGCGCAGGGCCGAGCGGTTCGGGCGCGGCGACCGGTCGTGGCTGGCGACGTGGTTCTGGGAGATCGACCATGTGCTGCTTGTGCTGGTCACCTTGCTGATCGGCATCGGCCTGATCGCGGTCGCCGCCGCCGCGCCCGCCGCTGCGGTCCGCTATTCGGACGCGACGCACGTCATGCCGTCGCATTATTATTTCTGGCGCCAGCTGGTGTGGACCGCGCTGGCGGCACCCGTGATGGTGGTCGTGTCCATGCTGCCCAAGCCGTTCGCCCGGCGGGCGGCGCTGGCGGGGGCGGCCCTGTTCCTGTTCATGCTGTTCCTGGTGCCGATCCTGGGCGGCGCGGAGAAGAATGGCGCGCAGCGCTGGATCTTTCTGGGGCCGGTGCAGGTGCAGCCGTCCGAGTTCCTGAAGCCTCTGTTCGTGGTGACCGTCGCATGGCTGCTGTCGCTGCGCACGCGCGACGCCAAGCTGCCGGTGATCCCGATCAGCGGGGGCCTGCTGCTGGTGATCGCGGGCCTGCTGATGAAGCAGCCCGATTTCGGGCAGACGGTGATCTTCGTCAGCGTGTGGCTGGTGCTGCTGACCTTGTCGGGCGTGCCGCTGAAATGGCTGGCGGCGATCGGCGCGGGCGGCGTGGCGCTGATCGGCCTTGCCTACCAATTCTATCCCACCGCGCACATGCGCATCAACGCCTTCCTCAAGATCGGCGATGCGGCCGCGCAGGCGGACGATTACCAGATGGTGTCGGCGATGAAGACGCTGACGCATGGCGGCTTCATCGGCACCGGGCCGGGCGCCGGCACCGCCAAGTTCAGCCTGCCCGAGCCCCATACCGACTACATCTTCTCCGTCATCGGCGAGGAGTTCGGCATGGTGGCGTGCCTCGCGGTGGCGCTCATCTTCCTGGCGCTGGTGGTGCGCACGTTCGTGAAGCTGCTGCACGAGGAGGACCAGTTCCTGTTCTTCGCCAGCGCCGGCCTCGTGACCCAGTTCGGGCTGCAGGCGCTGGTCAACATGCTGGTCAACGTCCACCTCGCGCCGTCCAAGGGCATGACCTTGCCCTTCATCTCCTATGGCGGGTCGTCGATGATCGCGTTGTCGATCGGTTTCGGGCTGCTGCTCGCCTTTACGCGGCGCAATCCGTTCCTGACGCGCTCGCCTTATGTCGTGACATGGGGCCAGCGATGACGGTGGTGCTCGCGGCGGGCGGCACGGGCGGGCACATGGTGCCGGCGCACGCGCTGGCGGGCGAGCTGATCCGCCGCGGCCATGACGTGGCGCTGGTGACCGATGCGCGCGGCGCGAAGATCCCCGGCCTGTTCGGCGGCATGCCCGTGCATGTCATGCCCGCGGGCCGCGTGCAGGGCGGGCCGATCGGCTGGGCGCGCGCCTGGTGGGGCATCCGGCGTGGGCGGGCGATGGCGCGCCGGCTGTATCGCGATGTCGCCCCCTCCGCCGTGATCGGCTTCGGCGGCTATCCGGCCCTGCCCGCGCTGCTGGCCGCGCTCGACCGCAAGGTGCCGACCGCGATCCACGAGCAGAATGCGGTGCTGGGCCGGGTCAACCGGCTGCTGGCGAAGCGCGTCGACCTGATCGCCACCGCCTACGCCCATGTCGCGCGCCTGAACCCGCGCGATGCGGCCAAGGTGCGGCTGGTCGGCAATCCGGTGCGGGACGAGGTGCGTGCGATCGGCCGCGCCGCCTTTCCGCCATTGTGGAACAGCTCGCCGCTCAAGGTGCTGGTGACGGGCGGCAGCCAGGGCGCCACCATCCTGTCCGACGTCGTGCCGGACGGCCTCGGCCGCCTGCCCGACGAGCTCAAGCGCCGCTTGGCGGTGGTGCAGCAATGCCGGCCCGAGGACCTGGAGCGCGTCCGCGCCGCCTATGCCCGGCTCGGCATTGCCGCCGAACTCGCCCCCTATCTGGAGAACCTGCCCGCCATGTTGGCAGAAGCCCATCTCGTGATCGCGCGCGCGGGCGCGTCCACCATCGCCGAGCTGACGGTCGCCGGCCGCCCGGCGATCCTCGTACCCCTGCCGTCGGCGATGGACGACCACCAGACCGCCAATGCCGCCGAAATGGCGGCGAGCGGCGGCGCGGTGTCGATCGCCCAGCCCGACTTCACGCCCGAACGGCTGGCGCAGGCGGTCGCGGACCTGTCCGGACGGCTGGCCAAGGCGGGCGCACAGGCCAAGACGGCGGGCCACCCGAATGCCACCGAACACTTGGCCGACGCGGTGGAGGCGCTGGCATGAGGGGCGTCGCGACCGACATCGGCACCATCCACTTCATCGGCATCGGCGGCATCGGCATGTCGGGCATTGCCGAGGTGATGCATAATCTGGGCTATACGGTGCAGGGATCGGACGTGGCGGACAGCTACGTCATCGAAGGGCTGCGCAAGCGCGGCATCCGCGTGATGATCGGTCACGATGCGGCAAACGTCGAGGGCGCGGCGGTGGTGGTCACCTCCACCGCGATCCGCCCCGGCAATTCCGAGCGCGACCGCGCGCTGGAGCTGCGCATCCCCGTGGTGCGCCGCGCGGAGATGCTGGCGGAGCTCATGCGGCTCAAGTCCACGGTCGCGGTGGCGGGCACGCACGGCAAGACGACCACAACGTCGATGGTGGCGGCCCTGCTCGACGCGGGCGGGGTCGATCCCACCGTCATCAACGGCGGCATCATCAACAGCTATGGTTCCAACGCGCGGCTGGGCGCATCCGACTGGATGGTGGTGGAGGCGGACGAGAGCGACGGCTCGTTCCTGCGGCTGGACGGCACCTTCGCCATCGTCACCAACATCGATCCCGAGCATCTCGACCATTACGGCTCGTTCGATGCGGTCAAGGAC
>Ga0325400_1000331_pt1 | contig 33206 bp, 31 predicted proteins | sample PopdelMetagenome_2_FD_205662 | JGI IMG/M metagenome (GOLD analysis project Ga0325400, IMG submission 205662) | Populus deltoides microbial communities from Bellville, Georgia, United States - Xylem-PdKOR-R1 | ecosystem: Host-associated > Plants > Phyllosphere > Stem > Wood/Secondary xylem...
GCCCGTAGGATTTTAAAGCCACCGTAGCGGTCACCTTCGAACTGCAGGACAACATCGACTAAATGTTCAAGGACCTTTGGACCAGCAATTGAGCCTTCTTTGGTAACATGGCCAACGATAATTAGAGCTGTATTGGTCTGCTTAGCAGCTACCGTTAATAATTGCGTGCTATTAGTAATTTGCGACACTGAGCCCGGTGCCGACGTGATGGCTGCCGCGCCAATTGTTTGAATTGAGTCGATAATAACCAAGTTGTAAGCACCGCTAGCGATCGTACTGGCCACGTCGTCAGCCGAAGTACTGGTGGCGAGTTGTAGCTCCGAACGGACAGCACCAAGCCGTTTGGCCCGTAGCCCAATTTGGTGAGCCGACTCTTCGCCGCTAACATACAGTACGGAGTGATTAGCGGCTACGGCGTACGCTAATTGCAGCAAAAGCGTACTCTTACCAATACCCGGCTGGCCAGCAATTAAGTTGACACTGCCGGCTACGATACCGCCACCGAGAATAGTGTCGACATCACTAATACCGGATAACAAGCGCTTATGTTCATCATGAGCGACTACGCTGTCGACCGTTTGGGTCGTTAAGCGGCTACCCTGGCTGGCGACAGCCATGGTACTAACTTGTAACTCTTCCTGGATCGTGTTCCATTCCCCGCACTGGGCGCAGCGACCAGTCCAGGAGCCGTACATGGCACCGCAGTTTGAGCAAGCATAGCGGACAGCGGATTTTTTAGCCATTGAAGCTCCTTTCTATTGCTGCTCGGACGGAACGTCGTTGCTACTGATAGCATCGACAAGCGTATCAATCTGTTCGGCAATGGCGTTTCGTTCTTGAACCTGTTGATTATATTGGTTGATTAAGCGCCGCAAAGTCGCAAGGTCATTGTTGTAGCTATCTACCTTAGCATTATAGGCTGGCACGGCGGCATTGTATGCAGCGTTATTACCGGAACTTCGGAATTCGTTAAGCTGGCTACGGTCTGATTGAATGTCTTCACTCTTATTGGCTAACGCCGTTTGCCGAGTATCAATTTGTTGCTTTAAAGAGCCTAGTGAAGCGTCAGCGGCGTCAACTTGCTGACGGCGGGATGAAAACTCGTTTTCATAGGCAGCCGCCACATCAGTGATCGCTTTCCGGTTTGTAAAGTACTGTTGATAATACTGTTCCAAACTTTCGGGTAGGTCTGCAATTTCGGTCGGGAAAATGGAATGCATTTCGTTAACAACATCGTTCGGCTCAGAAATACGGTAAGCATCAATTGTCTTCTTGATGCGTTCGTCAGTTACCGTCGCGTAGTAAGCCTCAAGCTGTCTATTGATGTCCGCTTTTTGCTTACTGCTTAGGCGGTCGTAAGCGGCGTGGAGCATTTCGTGAGCCGCCGTAACCTGTTCGACGCCGGCCAAGCGTTGATCAGTGACGTCAAGTAGATAAATGCCGTTTTGATTACCATGATAACAGCCCAGCACGATGGTTTGTTCCCGGTTAGATCCACAATGGGTTCGGAAATCAGTTCGCTCCGCAATATCCGGTTTGTTGACGTAAAAAATGCGGCGTGACTTGTCGGTCATCGTCGTATCGGTCGCCAGCTTCTGCACGGCTGCCGATGGTTGGTAGCCGTGCAGTCTGACGGTATCACGGATGTATTGCGCCTGCGTAACACCGACGACGATTAAGCCAACGAGGACAAACAGAATTAAGTACTGGCCGAAGCGTTTCATTCTAGGTTTAAGTATAGAGCTTATTCAGAAATGGTACTATATGTGAGCTCGCCCTTTTTAGCGGCTACCTGAACGATATCACCCTTAGTATACGATTCTTCAAGCAAGTTTAAAGCCAACTGGTCTTCGACCGTATCCTGCAAAAGGCGACGGAGCGGCCGGACACCATTTTTGGCGTCATAGCCGTGATCAAGCAGATACTGCTTGGCGGCTGTTGTTATTTGCAAACCAATACCCTGCTTCCGGAGACGATCCTTAAGTTCATCGACTTGCAAATCAATGATCCGGTATATATCTTTCTTAGTCAGGCCACGGAAGACAATAGTCTTATCAATGCGGTTGAGCAGCTCGGGGCGCATAGCTTTTTTAAGCTCGTCGAGCACGCGACTCTTATTGACATCGTGAAGTGCATCAAGGTCTTTCTCGTCCGCCTTGTTAGCAGCGTGGAAGCCGAAGTTAGCCTCCTTCTGCAGCTTGTCAGCACCGATGTTACTGGTCATGATGACGATTGTATTAGTAAAGTCGATACTGCGACCTTTAGCATCGGTTAAGCGGCCATCTTCTAAGATTTGGAGCATCATATTAAAGACATCAGGGTGGGCCTTTTCAATTTCGTCGAATAGAACCAGACTGTATGGTTGGCGGCGGATTTTATCGGTCAGCTGCCCGCCATCGTCGTAGCCGACAAAGCCAGCTGGCGCACCGACTAAGCGCGAAACGTTATGGTGTTCACCGAACTCACTCATGTCAATCTTAACCAAGTTGTTTTCGCTACCAAAGAACTCACGAGCTAAGACACGCGCCAGCTCTGTCTTACCAACACCAGTCGGACCGAGGAAAATGAACGAACCGATTGGACGATTAGTCGAACCAATACCAGAGCGGTTACGGCGGACAGCTCGTGACACTGCAGCAACGGCTTCTTCCTGGCCAATAACGAATTTACCGAGGCGCTTTTCAAGATTAAGCAAGTATTTAGCTTCGGCATGAATTACTTTAGTGGCTGGAACCCCCGTGATACGCGAAACGACTTCGGCGACATCATCGCTTGTTAGCTTGATACTGTTACTGTGTTTACCTTCGGAGGCAAGCTGTTGCAGCTCTTCATTAATTTGGCTGGCCCGGGTCTTTTCCTTAGCGGCTTTCTCATAGTCTTCACTGTCGACGGCGTCTTCGATACGGGTATTAACTAGTTTCAGTTCTTTTTGAAGCTTACGGACTTCGGGGCTGGTTTTGCCACGGTCGACGCGGAGGTGGGCGGCTGTTTCGTCGAGCAAGTCGATTGCCTTGTCCGGCATGAAGCGATCATTGATATAGCGCTTCGCTAAGTTCACAATGTCTTCGACGACTTCGTCGCTGATGGTTACGCCATGGAAACTTTCGTAATGCTTACGGAGACCCTTCAGAATTGCGATAGTCTCAGGGACGGTTGTCTCAGGAACTTGAACTGGCTGGAAGCGGCGCTCGAGAGCAGCGTCTTTCTCGATGTGCTTAGTATATTCGGCGGTAGTAGTCGCACCAATGACCTGAATTTTACCACGGGCTAAAGCTGGCTTAAGAATGTTACCGGCATCCATCGCACCCTCAGCAGCACCAGCGCCAACAATCAGGTGAAGCTCATCGATGAAAACGATTGTCTTAGAATCTTTTTCGAGTTCGGACATGACCTTTTTAAGGCGCTCTTCGAACTCACCACGGTACTTGGTACCAGCGATCATGCCAGCTAGGTCAAGCAAAACAATTCGCTTATCAATAAGCGCGTCTGGCACGTCTTCGCTGATAATTCGTTGGGCTAAACCTTCGATGATGGCCGTTTTACCAACACCCGGTTCACCAATTAATACGGGGTTGTTTTTGGTACGGCGATTGAGAATGGTGATGACGCGGCGAATCTGATTGTCACGGCCGACAACCGGATCAAGTTTGCCGGCACGGGCTTGATCGGTCAGATCGGTGCCATAGAAATCGAGGGCGGTTTTGCCCTGCTTTTTGCCACGGCGGCTGGTACCAGTATTTCCATTTGCGTTATCGTCGTATTGTTGGCGATTTAGGAATTGTTCAAGCTCACCTGTAAGGGCTTCGAGATCAATGCTCATGTCGCGAAGTAAAATAGTGGCGCGGGCATTCTTTTGACTCAGGATGCTGTAGAGAATGTGCTCTGTGCCACAAAATTCCTGGTTGTAATCGAGAGCAACATCGTAGGCCATCTTAAGCGTAAGCTTAGCGGTTTCGCTCAAGCCTTTAGCGCCCATGTTGATAACTAACGTTGTCTTTGGAGTAGCATTTAAAGCTATGCGAGCCCGATCTAACGTCACACCGGCGCCCTCAAGTAATTTGGCGCCCATGCTGCCGTCTTGAGCGAGCAGACCAAGTAACAGATGTTCGGTGCCGACGTAAGCGCTGCCAAATCCGCGAGCAATGCCATCAGCATGCTTAAGGCTATTGAGAGCATTATTAGTGAGATGGTTCAGAAAGTCCTGGAAATCGGGAGAGTTTGGCATCATTTTTAGTTCCACCTTTCGTTTTAAGCTTATCTAGGATAATGATACGACAAATCGATGAGGCGTGGCTGTGAGTTTTAACACGTTTCCCCTCTCATTTGCACTAGTTTCATCATAGTAAATTAGCACTCTTGAGTCAAGAGTGCTAATTATCACTTTATTACTTAGAACTATTTAATCGCCGTGCTGCTCAATAGCGTCGAGCAAGCTGTTTTCAAGCTCTGATTTCTTCTTTAGCTTAGGCATTTGCGGCTTGACGGCTTCAGTTGGTTCTGGAGATTGATCGGCAACTTCCTGCTTCTCTTGCTCAATGTCGAGCTCGAAGCCGGTCAGCTTGCTAGCAAGGCGGACATTCTGACCACCCTTACCAATAGCGATGCTGAGCTGATCTTCAGGAACGGCCACGCGAGCTTTGCCAGCGGCCTGATCCAAGTGAACCTTGGCAACTTTGGTTGGACTCAAGGCGTTGGTAATAAAGGTCGTCGGGTCATCGCTCCAGATGATGATATCGACCTTTTCCTGATCACCAATTTCGCTCATGACGGCATTGACGCGGGTACCATGGCCACCGACAAAAGTGCCGACTGGATCGACGCCAGGGACTGAGCTAGCGACAGCGATTTTGCTACGGACACCTGCTTCGCGGGCAATACCCTTGATTTCGACGGCACCAGATTCCATTTCAGGAACTTCAGCACGGAATAACCATTCGATAAACTCACGGTTGCCACGACTCAAAACGAGCTGTGGGCCGCGAAAGCCACGCTCAACGTCCTTCAAAAAGACTTTTAGGCGCTGACCTGGGTAGTAACGCTCGCCCTGGATCTGCTCGCTACGAGGCATGATGCCCTGAGCTTTGCCGAGGTCAATGCGCACAATGTTGCCTTCAACGCGGGCAACGGTAGCGTTAATGACAGTACCGATCTTATCTTCGTATTCGTTCATGACAAGATCGCGCTCGGCTTCGCGGAGGCGCTGCAGGATGACTTGCTTAGCAGTTTGAGCAGCCACACGGCCAAATGATTCGACCTTTTCGTGAACTTCAATCAGGTCACCGACAGCGGCATCCTTCTTCATGACTTGGGCCTGTGCCAAGCTCAGCTCAAAAGCGTCGTTGTCGACTTCGCCGTCAACGACTTCTTTGCTGACATAAGCGTCGACGTCACCGGTGTTCAGGTTCATTGTGATGCGGACTTCTTGTTCGCGGTCGCCGTAGTCGCGGCGGTAAGCGGCGGCTAAAGCCTGCTCAACGACTTCTTGAACGGTTTCTTCTGGTAAGTTCTTTTCTTCGGCGATCGCGCGGATGGCGACAGCCAGTTGTTTCATATCGAGGTCCATACATTTTCTCCTTTTTAACTCGCAGGTATTAAAAAAGCCGACCACGTGGCCGACCATTGAGCCTTAGTATAGGCTTTAGTCGTAATAATTACAAGCTGCGCCCCCGGCTGGTGTTACTATAGATAGAACATAAAACAGGAGGGCCACCCTATGAATACCAAACAAGTCACCCGTCTGTTCAGCCAGTTCCAGCCTGAGCATTACGACCTACATCTAAAGCTTGACCGGGACGCCATGCGCTTTAGCGGCACCGTTACTATTAAAGGCAAAAAGGTTGGTCGACCATCCGAGCGAATCACTTTTCATAGCAAAGATCTAAAGGTTACCGAAGCAACCATTACTAAACACGATAAAGCCGGCGACATGTCTATTGATGTCAGTCGCATTAACTTACAGAAATCTTACGATGAGGTCCGTCTTCATGCTGACCAATCATTATATCCAGGTGCTTATACTGTAACCCTATCCTTTGAAGCTCCTATTACTCGGCCAATGAATGGTATTTACCCGTGTTTCTTTGATGAAGACGGTACTGAAAAAATTTTGCTAGCCACCCAGTTTGAAAGCCACCATGCCCGTGAGGCTTTTCCGTGTGTCGATGAGCCGGAAGCTAAGGCCACCTTTGATCTGACTTTGGATACGCCAGCTAACGAACCAGTGATTGCCAACACACCTATCAAATCGCATGATGGCACCACGACTGTTTTCGAAACGACACCAAAAATGTCGACGTATTTGCTTGCTTTCGTTTGCGGCGATATGAAATATCTTGAAGCTACCACTAGCAATGACACAATGGTCCGTACCTACGCCACGCCAGCCAACATTGAGTATACCCAGTTCGCTCTTGACACGGCCGTCAAATGTCTTGAGTTTTATAACGACTACTTCGACATCCCGTACCCGCTAGCAAAGTGTGATTTCATTGCCCTGCCTGATTTTGCTAGTGGCGCCATGGAGAACTGGGGCTGTATCACCTTCCGCGAACAAGCTTTATTAGTCGATGCTAAGAATACCTCGCTACCGATGAAACAGTACGTCGCCAATGTGGTAGCTCACGAACTAACGCACCAATGGTTCGGTAACCTCGTCACCATGAAATGGTGGAACGACCTGTGGCTGAACGAATCATTCGCCAGCTGGATGAGCTATCTAGCAGTCGACCATTTATTCCCAGAGTGGAACATCTGGACCGAGTTCGTCGTCTCCGAGCAGTCGGTCGCTCTGAAGCTGGACGCCCTCGAGAACACGCACCCAATCGAAGTTGCCATTAACCACCCTGACGAAATCCGGACCATTTTCGATGCCATCAGCTACGAAAAAGGCGCTAGTGTCATCCAAATGCTCAAAAACTACCTTGGCGACGAAGCCTTCCGCGGCGGCCTCCGCGTTTACCTTAAACGCCACGCCTACAGCAATGCTATCACCACCGATCTTTGGACGGCTCTCGAAGAAACTTCTGGTAAACCAGTCCGCGACTTCATGAGTGCCTGGACCGGTCAACCGGGCTATCCATTATTACGGGCTCACACCACCGATACCGAATTAACGGTTCGGCAAAATCGTTTTTACCTAAATCCTGGTTCTCAGCCTAACAATATCCATGAGCAAACCTGGCCGGTGCCACTGCTCGCTAGCGGTAGCCTATCGGCCGATAGCCTAGATATGCCAGAGCTCACTGAGCCGCTACCGCCGACCGGCTCAAGCTTGTTACTTAATAAAGATCGGACGGGCTTTTACCGGGTCGTTTACGACAAGGCATACCTACACTCCATCATCGAAGACTTTGAATCGATCGAGCCTCTTGATCGGCTTGGCTTACTAAGCGATGTCTTTGAAGCTGCCAAAGCCGGCTACACGCCGACCGTTGACGCTCTGCAACTACTTGAGTCATATATTGACGAAGACAACACATTTGTTTGGGATATTATCTCCGGCGCTCTTGGTAGCATCCGTGGCACCATGCGCGACGACGAACTGCGCGAAGCCATCAAACCGCTCGGCCGCCAGTTAACCGCTGCGCAAGTCGATAAGCTCGGTTGGGATGCGAAAGACGGTGAAAGCCACTTCGACACCCTGCTCCGCCCAACCATCCTTGGCCTAGCTTCTGCTTCTGATAACGAAGCAGTCGTTGCCGAAGCCCTCAAGCGGTTCAAACAAATGGACAAACCGGAAGATGTCGACCCGGACATTCGCGGCATCGTCTACGGCACTGCCGCCCGTGAAGGTAGCACCGCCGAGTTCGACAAGCTACTTGCCATGCACAACGTTAGCACCAACAGCGAAGAGCGTGTTACCCTGAGCGCCGCCCTGACCGGCTTCAAACAACCGGAGCTGATCCAGCGCTCACTCGACACGATCACTACTAAAGATGTCCGTTTACAAGATGCCGCTTACTGGGTCGCCTACAGTTTCATGAACCGTCACGCCCGCGATACCACCTGGGACTGGATGGTTGCTCATTGGGACTGGCTTGAAAGTAACCTTGGCAGCGACCTCAGCTTCTACCGCATGCCGAACTATGCCGCCCGCAATTATAGCGACCGTGATTTCCTACCCACCTTTAAGACGTTCTTTGAGACTAAATTGTCAGCTGCTTTTGAACGTCCGGTCAAGCAAGCTATCGAAACGATTGAGTGGCAATCAGACTGGCGTAAGCGTGATCTCAAGGCCATCAAGGCTTACTTCGCCGAGCGCAAGTACTAGCGGCTCGGTTGCAAACCGTGCGGTTCAAACATAACCGGCCCATCAATATGAACCAATCGGCGCAGCAATAAATCAGCCGTAACACGGGCTACGCCCTGCTGATGGACCTGCTCATTGGGATATTGATAATAGTCGTTCCCGAGATCGACTCCTAAAACTGGCGGTCCGATATGGTCATGGCGGAACCAGCCCCGCAGAGCAATCCGATGATTATTATGCAGTTCAACCGCTAAGACTCCGCGGTGCCGATCATCGTAATGTCTGGATGATGAGTAAGCTTTATGCAGCGCGTCTTCAATGCGGCCGTTGCGGCCAAGTGTGGTGTCAGGTACGTCCGCCATGTCCTGGTCGGGAACGTTGAAACGTTTGTCTTTATCGCCGGTTATTAATTGTTTAAAGCCGGGTAGATAATACTCAAAAACCGGTTTGGTCTTCGTGAAGCGCTGTAACCGCTCAATCGCGTTCAAACCGTTCTCAACGATAATAGGACTCTGTACTAAATAATTGAACACCGGCGGTGGACCAGCCGGCAATCTGATTTGTAGCGGTGACGGTTGCTCAGGTTGCACCATCAAATGAGTACCATTTCACCGATGGTATAATTTTTGCCAGACACGGCTACAGCTGCCAACGAGCATTCATGGCCTATATTCTTGCGAGCCAGCCAGAATTGAGCCGCTCGTTGCATCGACAGTAGTTTGCGACTTGTAATGGAGTCCAGCCCATCGCCCCAGTCTGACGACTGGCGGTATTTAACCTCTACAAAGTAAACGACTTGCTCTTTACAAGCGACGATATCAATCTCGCACCACCGCGTCTTCCAATTGCGAACGAGTATCTGATAGCCATATGCCACTAAATGGCTAGCAACAGCCGTTTCAGCGGCAATGCCAACATTAGTCGTCGACACGGTCGGCTCCGCGGTAGCCACCAAGCGGATCGTACCATTCGGCCACTAGTTGTTCCGGTTGTTCGCCAATGTAGGTAAAGCGTGGAACTGAGCGTCCACACGTAACAATATCAGCCATAAATTTACCATATGGCATAACGCTCATGCGTGGGCCACTATCAACGCCGAGTGGTACATACGTTATAAGTCGCTCGTTAGTTTCACTATGCTGAGCAACACCAAGCACAAGCACTAGTCCACCCTTATAGCCTTTATAGACACCTGCTTGTAAATCTGTCATGCCATGCATTGTAGCACGGGCTTGTAACTCAGCCTATGTAAAGGCGTCGGGCCGTTAAGCTTTAGATAAACCTGATGGACGGCCGTCCCATAGCCAACATTGGTCTCGAAGCCATAGCCAGGATACAGTTTGGCCTGTTCGATCATATAGTTGTCACGGGCGACTTTGGCGATGATGCTGGCGGCGCTAACGGCCGGGATGAGATCGTCGGCTTTTATAAGCGTTTCGGTATGAGGTACGTCATGCAGGAAGTTGTAATTACCATCTAAGATGACTTTATCGTAAACGGCGTTAATTCCATCCAAGGCCCGCTGCATGGCAAGGCGGACAGCGAGCGTTAAACCCAACCGGTCTACTTCTTCAGGCGTAACCCAACCTAGGTTATAGGCAGCTGCCTGATTATATACCTGTCGCGACAAAACATCTCGTCGGACCTTATTAAGCTTTTTAGAGTCTCTAAGACCAACGATGGGCTGATTTAGTATGACCGCGCCAGCAACAAGTGGACCAGCCCAGCAGCCGCGACCGACTTCATCTATACCTACAATACTTGATTTCATAAGTCTATTATAAAAAATAAACGTCCATTAGGACGTTTATTCAATATGTGTAGCTATTTTACTTTTCGTGCTTTGCAGTTGCTTCAGCGACTTTAGCGTCGTTGGCGGCTTCTTCAGCTTCTTTGGCCTCAGCGTTAGCTTCGGCGGCTTCAGCTACTTCGGCTTTGAGCTTTTCGGCCTCAGCTTCGGCTTCTTTGTCTTCAACGTCGTTGACGGCGCGGCGATCAAAGTCGACGCTGGTCAAACGGGCGGCCTTACCGGTGCGGGTGCGCATGTAGGTTAGGTAATTGCGGCGGACTTTCGAGCGCTTAGTAATCTCAACCTTGAGGACAAGTGGGTTGTGGAGTAAGAAGCTCTTTTCGACGCCGACACCGCTAGCAATGCGACGGACGGTAATGCGGCTGGTGTGGCTGCCTTTGTTATCGGTCCGAATGACGAGACCTTGGAAAATCTGAACCCGCTCTTTGTTGCCTTCGCGGATCTTCTGGTGCACCTTGACGGTGTCGCCGCTACGCACGTCGACGACGGCATTCTTGCGGTACTTTTGGTTAATGGCTTGGATAACGTTCATATCGGGAGTATTTTACACTAGTTTTATATCTGTTGCAACTAGCCAATCACCCGGAAAACTTCATCCAATGTCGTCTGCCCGGCTACGACCTTGAGGATTGCGTCCTGACGCATTGTCAGCATGCCGCTTTGCGCAGCCGCCGCTTCAATCGTGTGCGTTGATAAAGCTGCTTTTGGATCCTCTAATAAATCTTTGACTGCGCCATCCATCGTGAACTGCTCACGGATCGCCACCTGCCCCTGATAGCCATATGGATTATCAGCCGAGCTACCTGGTTTAAATAATTGCAGGTTCGTCAAATCGGGTTTAGCAATGTTGACTGGTAAAGTACCGAGGACCGTTTCAATCTGCTGTAGTTCTGCCAAGCTTGGTGTATAAGCCTGCTTGGTAGAATCGTCTAATTTACGGACCAATCGCTGCGCCATTACTAAGCGGATAGCCGACACAAAGAGTGGGTTCTGGCCAATAATATCTTCAAGGCGTGTCAGTGCAGCTGCGGCCGACGATGCATGGAAGGTACTTAATACAAGGTGGCCAGTTAGAGCCGCTTGCAGCGCCGTCTTAGCCGTATCCATATCGCGGATCTCACCGACCATCACGATGTCCGGATCGAGACGCAGGACGGCTCGCAGCTTTTCGGCAAAACTGCCGTCATCACCGGCCTCACGCGAATGAACCGAAATCTGAGTAATGCCAGCAAACTGATATTCAACCGGGTCTTCGATCGTAATAATCTTGCGCTCGTCGCTATTAAGCGAGTTGAGCATTGAGTAAAGCGTGGTTGTCTTACCAGAGCCGGTCGGACCAACCACCATTACGAGGCCAGTCGGCCGCGAAATGACATCATCGACCTTGGCCCGCTCAGCCGATGATAAGCCAAGCCGATCAAGCCGGTAGTTCTCTTGATCCATATTAAAAAGTCGCATGACCACGTCCATCCCATTGATGGTTGGTACTGTCTCAAGACGCAGGTTCACTTGGACATCGCTACCGGTCGCCATCTTGACTTGTTGCATAATGTGGCCCTGCTGGGCTTCGTTGGCGGCCGTCGAAACGTTACCGGCGCTAGCGATTGCTGAAATGAGGATACGGTATTTATCCATGCCTAGGTTAGCGATTGGGTGGAGCACGCCGTCGATACGCAGACGGATGCGGACATCGGCCTGTTGGGTCTCGATATGAATGTCCGAAGCGTTGAGGCGGTGAGCCTGTTGCACCAGATAGGCCAACATGTCATCGGCCCGGACTTCATTCAGTGTCGCCGAAACCTGAGCTACCAGATCGACACTACCCGTCTGGTTGATCGCAATGTCGTGGTAAATGATCTTCTTCGGCGGATCATACAGCTGGACGTACTCGCGGTAACCGGCGTCTGAGATAATCGCGAAGGTTACTCGCTGGTCTAAAAAGCGGCTCTGCAAACCCTTAAGCGTCTGTTGGGACGTCGTAGTGGTAATGCCAAAAAGGATATTACTTTTGTCCTGGTTTAGCGGTATCACCCGCAGCTGCTTGATTTCGGGCACTGACAAGGCGTCTTTGAACAAGACCTTGTCAGGGTACTGCGAGGTATCGACGTAGTTCATGCCGATAATTCGGGCGCGGCGCTGGGTATTTTGTTCCTCGTCGCGGCGGGCATCTTGGCTCATAGCCCCTAGTATAATGCATATGCTTTTAGCGGGCCAGCTGTTTATGCTACAGTGGCCAGCATGACCGACCTCGTCCTAATCGCCCACAATCTCCGCAGTTGCCATAATGTTGGCTCGCTGCTCCGTACTGCCGAAGGCCTAGGCGTCTCACACGTTTACCTAACCGGCTACACACCCTACCCGCTCTGCGACCCGGACACCCGTATCCCTCACGAGGCCCGCAAACTACACAAGCAAATTAGTAAAACAGCACTGGGTGCCGAAGATAGCCAAGCCTGGCAGCACAAAGCCGACATTGACGACGTCTGGCAGAAACTCGAAAATGACGGCTACACAATTGCCGCCGTTGAACAATCAGACCGCTCAGTCCAGCTACCGGACTATAAAGTCCCTTCTAAATTAGCATTACTGGTTGGTCGCGAGGTTGAAGGCGTCGAGCCTGAGTTAGTTGCCAAAGCCGATGCCGTTCTGGAGATTCCAATGTTTGGACAGAAAGAATCATTTAATGTTGTTCAAGCCGCGGCTATGGCGCTGTATCACTGCCGGTTTATTGCACTTTGACGTTGTCGGTACCAACTAGGTCACGTAATAAGTTCAGAGCCGCGTCGTCGTTATGAATACCAGTCGGCAGCTTAATTGCCTGGCGGCTACTCGCTTCACCAAGCACCAAAATTACGTCGGTCGGGCCGGTATGAGCATCAATCGTTTGCTTCAAAGAAATCAGCATTTTTTGGTCCTGGCTGTCTTGCACCCTAATATAGACCTTTGGATCACCGGTGCTGACTGCCGCCTTGGCACCCGGCCCAACGAAGGCTGACAACTTCTTTTTAGCGGCTTTTGGTACTTTCCGTTGACGACCAGTCGTTTGGTAGGCCTGAGCTTGCTCAACCGTTACCTCACGGGCGTCATCAGCTAAAATCTTGACGTCATCTATGATGTTGCCATCGCGGTCCTGGGCATTAACCTTACCTTTAATTAAAATCACGTGGTCACGCTGCCATATACCGGTGGTCTGCTGATAGATACTCGGAAATAAAATGACTTCCAGTTCCCCACCCAAATCTTCGACCTTAACAAAAGCCATTTTAGAGCCTTTTTTAGTGACGATTTCGCGACTTTCGACGACCGAGCCACCGATGACGACTTGCTTGCCGTCGAGCTCTTTGGTTAACGATTTGATCGGCATGGTCTGCTCGGCTAAAAAGTGCTCATAGACTTGCAGCGGGTGCTGGCTCAGATACAGGCCGAGTAATTCGCGCTCCCATAGCAGCTGATCACGGACGTTAAAAACTTCGGTTGGCGCTTCAAGTGTCAGCTGAGCTTTGGCAAAAGCGCTATCGGTTGACATACCGAATAGGTCAACCTGACCGCTGTTAGCCTGCTTTTGCAGCCGCTGGGCAAAGGCCAACATGGTGTCCATGTTGTGGAGTAGCTTGGAGCGCTCACCGTAGCGGTCAAAAGCACCAGCCTTAACGAGGCTTTCAATATTTTTGCGGTTTACAATTCGGACGTTAACCTGCTCCAGGAACTGTTCAAGTGTTTCAAACTCACCATTTTCTTTGCGAGCTCGTAAAATTTCCTCAACAGCGTTCGAACCGACATTCTTGACGGCGGCCATACCGAAGCGGATTGAGTCAGCCCCACCATCCGGGTTCAGGACGACGGCGAATTCACTAAATGATTCGTTGACATCTGGCTGCAGCACTGGAATGCCCATGCGCTTACATTCGGTGATTTCAATTGCCAGACGATCGGTATCATCGTAGTCACTGGTCATCAGCGCTGCCATAAAGGCCGATGGGTAGTGGGCTTTTAGATAAGCCGTTTGATACGAGATCATGCCATAACAGGCCGAGTGTGACTTATTGAAGCAGTAGTCGGCAAAACCAAGCAAGTCTTTCCAGAACTTCTCGATGACCGGCCGCGGCACGCCGTTTGCGACGGCTCCATCTTCAAACTTGACCTGCATTTTGGCCATAACGTCGAGCTTTTTCTTACCAATCGCTTTGCGGAGCGTGTCAGCCTCACCGCCAGTAAAGCCACAAACGTCGCGCGAGATCTGCATGACCTGCTCTTGGTAGACCAGCACACCAAAAGTCGTCTCAAGGGCGCCTTTCATAAGCGGGTGGGCATAGGCAATTGCCTCGTTACCATTTTTACGCTTGATAAAGCTGTCGGTCAGTCCAGCGCTAAGCGGGCCCGGCCGGTACAATGCACCCATCGCGATCACGTCGTCAAAGACAGTCGCCTTAAGTTCGCGTAGGTAGCGCTTCATGCCAGACGATTCAAACTGGAACACACCAGTCGTGTCGCCCCGCTGAAGTAACTCAAAGGTTTTTTGATCGTCAAGCGGGATAGCGTTAATGTCGATGGTATGGCCATAAACCTTTTTAATGATACGCAGCGCGTTGTTAATCACCGTCAGGTTGGATAAACCTAAAAAGTCCATCTTAAGCAGACCAAGCTCTTCGATCGGACCCATTGGGTACTGCGTCGAAACCACGCCTTTTTGAGCCATTTCAAGCGGCGCGAACTTAACGATGTCATCCGGTGCAATTACCACACCGGCAGCATGGATGCCGTGACTGCGAACAGTACCCTCAAGTGTCAGTGCTTGGTCGAGCACCATCCGGCTCGTCTCGTTGTCGGTGTACTCGCGCTTGAGGTCGGCGTCTTTTTCAAGCGAGACTTTCAAAGGAATATGACGGCCCTGGACCGGCGCCGGAATCATCTTAGCCAACCGGTCGGCGTCAGCGTACGGCACCTGTAGCACCCGGGACACGTCGCGCACGGCGTTACGGGCAAACATCCGGCCAAAGGTCACAATGTTAGCCACCCGCTCACTGCCATACTTCTGCGAGCAATAAGCGATTACCTCGTCGCGGCGGGTATCCTGAATATCAATATCGACGTCGGGCATACTGATACGGTCAGGATTAAGAAAACGTTCGAACAGCAGATCGTACTTAATCGGATCAAGCTCGGTAATCTTGAGCGAGTAAGCGATGATCGAACCGGCCGCCGAACCGCGGCCCGGCCCGAAGACGATGCCGTTATTCTTACCCCAGCCCATAAAGTCAGAAATAATTAAGAAGTAGCCGTTAAAGCCCATGCTATCAATAACGCCGAGTTCATAGACGGTGCGGTCAATGACGTTTTGCGGTAATGTTTTAGTAGCTTCTTCAATTGTGAGCTCAGTCGTTTCGGTTTCGGGCATACCGCCGTAGCGCCACGCCAAACCACGGTACACCAATTTATGAAGATACGACTTTTCATCCTCACCTTTCGGCACAGGAAATTTCGGGATCAGAATCTTACCAAGCTCAATCGAGACGTCGCAGCGGTCGGCAATCGCTTTGGTATTTCTAATAACTTCCGGATGGTCGGTGCCCCAGCGCTCAATTATTTCGGCCGGTTCCACGATGTGCAGTGGATAGTCTTTGAGTGACATGCGCTTTTCGTCGCTTAGGAATGAGCCTGTACCGACACACAGTAGAATTTCGTGAGCATCCTGATCGGCGTGCTTTAAATAATGGGCATCGCAGGTTACGACAACTGGGATGTCAAGTTCTTTACCAAGCTTTAAGACTTGCTCGTTGATATTGCCCTGTTCGACACTGTGTAGTGGGTTATTCGGATGGCCGTGATCCTGAATCTCTAGATAGTAGCGATCACCAAAAACTGACTTGTACCAGCTCGCTACTTCAATGGCTTTTTCGTATTGGCCCTGCTTCAGAGCATCACCGACCTCACCACCCATACAGGCACTCAGTGCGATGATACCTTCGTTATACTTCTCGAGCAGGTCGTGATCGACACGTGGATAGTAGTAATACCCGTGCAGGTTAGCTGTCGTACTAAGTTGCATTAGGTTCTGGTAACCCTTATTATTCATGGCTAACAGAATCAGGTGGTAACGGTTTTTGTCCTTTTGCGGATCTTTATCGGTGTGTTTGCGGGCTGCCACATAGGTTTCGATACCGATCAACGGCTTCACGTCGCGGCCGGTGGCTTCTTTATAAAACTCGATGGTACCGGAAAGCGTGCCGTGGTCGGTCATGGCGACCGCTTCCATGCCGGTTTCTTTGACGAAATCAATTAGATCTGGGATACGGGTTAGTCCGTCCAGCAACGAAAATTGGGTATGGTTATGGAGGTGGACGTAGTCACTCGGCTTGAGTGGTCCGGCGCTATCGCTCATTCCTTTCAGTATATACAAAAACGGCCGGCGATTATATGCCGGCCGCGTTGTAATATGCGCTTATGTCTTATTTGGACAAGTATTTACGTAAGTGATCAACCGCTTTTTGAGCGTCTTTGATCGCCTTCTGCAGTTCTTTGTCGTCGGCATCACCTTCGTGGATACCGCTGATCATTTCGCGGACACGCTGCTTGCTATCGTTAGCCATTTCAACGAGTTCATCGAGTTCGCCCTTAGCTTTTTTTGACAGTTCTTTTCCGCCCTTTTTGGCTTCGTCGGCCAAATCGTTGATCTGAGTATGCAGAGTTTTAAGCTGCTTTTCAGCTTCGCTGATAGCCTGGTTCGCCGTGTTCTTAATGTCTTCGCGGGTTTCTTTGCCGCTTTTCGGGGCCGTTAAGATACCAGCGAGGTAGCCAATGCCAGCTGCAATGGCGGCGCCGGCAGCAAATTTTTGAGCGGAATGTTGTGGTTGTTGCTTCTTACGGAACATGATGGGTAGTCTCCTTAACGCTTGACCAGTTTAATAATGTTACGAATCATCTTAATTGCGGCGAACTGACCAGAGGCGTCCTTGAGAACATCACCGATATGGCTGGCATCTTCGGCCAAGTTCTCGACTTTCTCGACGACGCGCTTAACCTCTTTTATCAGTTTGGCAACTAAAACAAGAATGGTGATACTAACGATCAGAAACAGGCTAAGCAGGACTGATACGATAATGACTAAAATTTGAGTAGCTAAATCCATTAATAATTCCTTTCCATATTATTATACCACTTTCTGTATATAATTGCGAAACTCTGGACCGATATCTTCACGTTGGAGCCCAAAGTCAACCAATGTCTTCAAGTATTCCAATTTATCGCCTGTATCATAGTAGCGGCCGCCAGCAATTTCTGATGCGTAAAACGGTAAGCCGTCGTCCATCATCCGCTGCATGATTGGTTGAATCATAAATTCGCCCTCATTTGTATTGCCGGTCAAGGCTTCTTCGATGTATCGAAACACATCAGGTGTCAGTAAGTAGCCACTGACACTTGCTAGATCTGATGGCGCTTTAGCCTTACCAGGCTTCTCAATGATCCGTTCTGCTTTGAGTAGACCTGGCCGAACTTCTGAACCAGCCACCATACCGTAGCGATCATACTCAGCATCATCAGCTACCCGCTTGCAAGCGTAGACTGAGCCGCCAAACTCCTCGTAGGTTTTGATCATCTGCTGAGTACGGCTGGGTGTTGCCTGGAAGAAGTCATCCGCAAAAGTGTATATAAATGGCTCGTCCCCGATTAGATGAGCGGCATTCATGATTGGGGTAGCGTTGCCATAAGGCCCTTTTTGACGAACGTATACGAAGTTGGCCATTTGGGCTATTGACTGGACTTGCTCTAGCAATGGCAATTTTTTAGCGCCACCGGCGAATAAGTTACTGACAAGATCCTGATTGGGTAAGTCAAAATGGTCTTCAATACTACGTTTATTAGAGCCGCTGATAATGATGATATCTTTAATGCCAGCTGCAACCAGCTCTTCAACCACATATTGAATGATTGGCTTATCAATGAGTGGCAACATTTCTTTCGGCATTGCCTTGGTTTGTGGTAAAAAGCGGGTACCAAAGCCGGCAGCGGCGATGACGGCCTTACGGACTGGTTTATGGTTGGTCATAATGCAGAACCTCGGTATGACAGTTAATGATACCGTTAATGTAGCACACGGGTCACATTTTGATAGTAACCTTTTTAACAGCTATGCTTGTAATTTATCCAAGGCCAGCAAAACAGCCACGGCATCGGTCATTTGGTTAGTTTTAGCATTCTCAATCAACTGTTGTTTGCTAATAAGCATGACTTCGACGCATTCTCCGTCATCGAACTTTTGTAAATCCGTTAATAGACAATTGGTTGCTAGATAATAATAACTGGTTTCATTCGAGTAAGCGTCTCGACTGATACAGCCAAGATATTCCAATTCATTTGGTGAGGTGTAGCCGGTTTCTTCAAGTAATTCACGGCGGGCAGCTAACGCTGGATCCTCGCCGTCTTCAACGCCACCGCCCGGTATATCAGACATGAATCGATCCGGGCCAGGTCGATACTGATACGAGATAATGACCTGATTATCAGGAGTAAGCGCAATGACGGCAGCCGATTTTTGTCCAGTGCGGTTGATCGTAACAAATTCGTGTTCACCACCATCAGGTAGCTGATAATTTTTAACAACTAGATCACGCCAACCAAATTTGGCCGGCTTTTCAGATAACTTCTTCCAGGCTTGCACGACTTACAAACCGAGTTCTTGCTTGATAAGTTGTTGTGCCAAAGCCGGGTTGGCCTTGCCTTGACTCAACTTCATGACTTGGCCGGTCAAGAAACCAATGGCCTTCATCTCACCGTTACGAACATCGCTCGCCGCTTTTTCGTTGTCGGCCAGAACTTGCCGGACGATCTCGCGGATGGCGCCTTCGTCAGACTCTTGGATAAGGCCCTTATCAGTCGCATAATTAGCAACATCGTCGGTAGTACCATTGGTAAGTAGATCAGTAATGACTGTTTTGGCGTTCGTAGAACTTAATTTGTTGGCTTGAATGAGTTCGTAAACAGCTCGATATAAATGAGTTCGTTCAGTTTGGCTGATTGTCGCAAGCTCTGTATCGCTACGGCGCAGTGGAATTTCTAAGTTGACCAACCAGTTAGCAAGCGCTTTTGCAAAAGCTTGATCATCCAGTTCAGCTTCAATCAAAGGTAGATAGGTTACGTTTTCATTCTCAACTTCGGCTTCGAGCAGTGTATCGGTTTGAGGCCGATCGAGACCAAGTTGGGCCAGACGGCTGCGCCACTCTGGCGGCAAGACCGGCATTTCGGCTGCGACAGCCGCAATGTAGTCGTCTTTCAAAACAATTGGCGGTAGATCGGGATCAGGCATATAGCGGTAATCGTCGGCGTTTTCTTTGGTGCGCATTGAGAACGTCTTTTGCTTGGCGTCGCTCCAGCCACGGGTTTCTTGGATAATGGTTTCGCCGCGTTCCAAAGCTTCAATCTGGCGATCAATTTCATACTCGATGGTCTTTTCGACGGCCCGGAAGCTGTTGAGGTTCTTAGTTTCGGTTCGGGTGCCATACTCGTCGGTTTTGCTGACGCTGACATTGACGTCGAAACGCATGTTGCCGTAGTAGAGGTTGCAGTCCGACACATCGGCATAACGCATCAATAAATATAGCTCTTTAGAGTAAGCCTTGCCGGCTGCCGCACTGTGCATGTCGGCTTCACTGACGATTTCAAGCAGTGGCGTACCAGCCCGGTTAAGATCAACTAAGCTATAATCTTTGCCAGTCGGGTGAACGCTTTTACCGGCGTCTGATTCCATCTGCACCCGGTTGATCCGAACGGTCTGCTGTTCACCATCAATGTCAATCACCACCTGACCGCCGACGACGATCGGATGGGCCAATTGTGAAATCTGGTAACCCATCGGTAGGTCCGGGTAAAAATAATGTTTACGTTCAAAATAGCTAAACGGTTGTGGCGTCGTACCAAGCGCGAAAGCTGACTTGGCTGCTAAGTGGACGGCTTCTTTATTCAAGACTGGTAATGCCCCGGGTAAGCCGACATCAATGTGACTAATCAAGGTATTCGGAGCGGCTTCACGGGCATCGTTGGCAGCGGCCGAGAACAATTTAGTCTTAGTCTTAAGCTGCACGTGGCATTCGATGCCAATAGTTGCCGTGTAAAGATCGCGGACAGCTGAACTAATCATGTTATAGCGCTCCAAGGTCCTTAAGCGCTTGGCGGAAGCCGACCAAGGCCTGCTTCACATCTGACTCTTTCAAACTCGTGAAATCCTCATGAACCAAACGGTTGCGGAGCTTATGGCCGTGCCAAATACCGTCGTTGTCAGTTAAGGTCTTTTGCGCGGCGACCATGCGTTCGCCCATCGTTTTACCTTTGAACTTACGACGCTTTAAAGCTTCATCAACCAGTTTGTCAGCATTAATAATTGCTAACGGCCAGGTGTCTTTACTCGAACAAAGCTTTTGGGATTCTTGCCAACGCTCTAAAAAGTAGGCTTGGTTAAGCTTTTTTGGGCGAGCCAACAAACTGGCTAAGCCAACTAATACTATTATGGCGATACCAGCGCTAATGGCTAGGATGGTCATACTATTCATGCCAATATCTCCTCTGTTTTTGCGGCAGCCGTTAATAATATCCGGTCTGCCTTTTGTGGCGCCATTAACTGCAATCCAATCGGCATACCATCGCTCTCGCCTGCCGGCAAACTAATAGCTGGAATACCAGCCAAGTTGACAGCGACGGTCATAATATCGGTCAGGTACATCTGTAACGGATCCTCACTGTGTGTGCCGATTGGGAATGCAGTGGTTGGCGCCGTCGGGCCAAGCAACAAGTCGTACTGCTCAAAAGCAGCTTCATATTCCTTAATAAGTTTAGTGCGAACGGTCTGAGCCTTTTTGTAATAGGCGTCATAGTAGCCGCTCGAAAGCACGTATGTGCCAATCATAATCCGGCGCTTAGCCTCTTTGCCAAAGCCTTCTGAACGGGCATTAGCGTAACTGTCATACAGGTTGGCGGCTTCATCGGCGCTATGGCCGTAACGTTGGCCGTCGTAGCGGCTTAGGTTACTGCTGACTTCGGCCGGACAAATAATGTAGTAGCAGGCGAGTGCCAATGGTAATGATGGTAAGCTAACGGTTTCGATGGTTGCGCCAGCTGCCTGTAGCTTGGCGATGGCATCTTCGATGGACCGTCGGATTTCGCTTGAGAGTGAATCATCCATGTATTCTTGAATGACACCAATTTTTAAACCTTCGAGTGAAGCATCGGAAATTTGGTAGCCCCGCTGGTCGCGTTCAATGGTCGTACTGTCAAGCGGATCAATACCGGCTAAGACATCTAGCACGATTGCACTGTCAGCAACGGTGCGGGTTAAAGGTCCGATGACATCCGTACTGCTAGCCATAGCTACCACGCCGGAGCGTGAGACTAAGCCATAAGTAGGTTTATAGCCGACAGCACCACAGAAGCTAGCTGGCAAACGAATTGAACCACCGGTGTCAGTACCAAGCGCAAACGGTGCCATATCAAGGACAACCGCCGCAGCTGAACCACCGGATGAGCCACCCGGCACTTTGGTTGCGTCATGCGGGTTCTTGGTGGTCATAAAATCACTGTTTTCGGTACTGGAGCCGTGTGCAAATGCGTCGAGGTTGGCTTTGGCGACACAAATAGCACCGGCTGCCTCGAGCCGTTCGATAGCGGTCGATTGGTACGGCGCATCAAAACCTTTGAGGATATTGCTAGCGGCTGTTGTTTCCGCTCCGAACACCAAGAAGTTATCCTTAGCAATAAATGGTACGCCAGCTAATGGGCCGACCGCTTCACCAGCGGCAACTTGTTCATCAATTGCTTTGGCACGCTGACGAGCCCGAATTTCGGTAGTGGCAATAATAGCCGCATAATCGCTTTTATCAGCTATCGTTTGCAAAGCTTGTTCGACAAGATCGGCGGCTTTAAGCCTACCGGCAGCAACCTGTTCGGCGATATCGCTAATGACTGGCCACTGGCTCATCCGACCATCCTCTTGACTTTGATCTGCTGATTTTCGACGGTTGGAACATTCTTTAGAAGATCAGTTGGCTGGTAACCATAATCGATTAATTCGTCATCACGAGTCACGTTAGTCAAACCAGTGACCTGAGTGGTTGGTTCAAGCCCATCGACGTCTACAGCTTGCAACTGGTCAACGTAGCCTAAAATCGCATTGATTTCGTTTTCGAAGGCGGCGGCTTCGTCATCGGTTATATGCAACCGGGCTAATTTTGCCAATTTGAAAACATCGTCGCGTGTGAGATTTGCCATTTCCCTTTAGTATAGCAAATAACGGAGGGGATGGTAGGCTGATTACTGCAGGGCAATTTTGCCGACACGCATGTCTAGCGAAGAGGTGGCGTCAAGTGCGTCCCTGACGAGCTCTAAAGTCGCAGCGTCGTCTGGCCCCTCAAGGTGGCCTAAGTACAATGACGGACTAAGAGAGGCGTAGCTATCGTAGCGGCTAGCTATTTGCAGTTTTTCATATTGAAGAGCTTCTAAGTCGCCTCCTGCGATTGACGCTGATAATTCGAATGCCGTATTTTGAGGCTCGCGAGCCTCAACTTGCGTCATGGTCATAGGACCACGCGTTACGCTAAGTAGTGGCGGACGGTTATCCGTGAAATCAGCAAGATCTTCACCGAACCAACGACCTGACTGCTTATCGCGGTTTAAGATTTTTTGGACTTCATCAGGCAACATGTATACGATACCGGCCCGCTGGACAAACCGACTGATGTTACGTTCATTGAATATCTGCTTAACCTCAGGATGGAGTTTAAATGTACCGTTGATGGCCTGTCGGCCGACAAGTTGTTTGAAAGGGGCTTGCTGAAAATGGATGTCACGCCGACATCGATCAATATCAAATCCAATACCACGTTTTGCTGAGCGACTTACCATAACCTACTTGCTTGATTTAGCTTTTATGTCATTGATAATATCACGAAGTTCAGCAGCTTGCTCAAATTGGAGGTTCTGGCTGGCTAATTCCATCTGCGCCGTCAGGTCTTTGATCAGTGATTTGTACTCGTCTTTCGGAATCTTTTTGAGGTCAAGCTTTGCCTTTTTAGCTTCTTCCGGCAGATCCGGCCGCATACCCTTTTCGATACCTTTGACGATACCGGTTGGCGTAATGCCGTGCTCAGTATTGTAAGCTTCTTGGATACCGCGGCGACGGTTAGTTTCGTCTATAGTACGTTGCATACTACCGGTAATTCGATCGGCATACATGACCACCCGGCCTTCGACGTGACGAGCAGCGCGGCCAACCGTCTGGATCAAGGCTTGTTCGCTGCGGAGGAACCCTTCTTTGTCGGCATCTAAAATAGCGACTAAACTGACCTCGGGTAAGTCGAGACCTTCGCGGAGTAAGTTGATGCCGACGAGCACATCGTACACACCAAGACGTAGGTCGCGCAGAATATCGGTGCGATCAAGCGTGTCAACATCACTGTGAAGATAGGCCACTTTGATATTGATGTCTTTTAAATAATCGGTAAGGTCTTCCGACATGCGCTTCGTCAAAGTCGTGACTAAAACGCGTTCTTTTTTAGCGATCGTAGCCTGGATTTCATTGATCAAGTCGTCGACTTGGCCATCGACCGGTCGGACTTCAATATGCGGATCAAGTAACCCTGTTGGCCGGATAATCTGTTGAGCCGGTTCCGGACTACGACTTAACTCGTACTCGGCCGGCGTGGCGCTGACATAAATAGCCTTATTGACGTGACGCTCAAATTCAGTAAAGGTCAGTGGACGGTTGTCGAGTGCACTCGGTAAGCGAAAGCCGTGCTCCACCAGTACCTCTTTACGGGCGCGGTCACCGTTATACATGCCGCGCACCTGTGGGACCGTCATGTGTGACTCGTCGATTAGCAGCAAATAATCGTCCGGAAAATAATCCATTAGTGTAGCTGGCTGCTCCCCCGGCTCGCGGTTGGTCAGGTAGCGGCTATAGTTCTCAATCCCCTTTACAAAGCCGGTCTCTTCGAGCATTTCCAGATCGAAACGGGTGCGTTGCTCTAAGCGCTGAGCCTCAAGCAATTTGCCATTTTGCTGGAAAAAGAACAGGCGCTCTTCCAGCTCTTGCTCGATTTTACCCATAGCGATTTTAAGCTTATCTTGAGGTGTTACATAGTGCGAGCCTGGGAATAATTTATATTCGTCAAGTTGCTTCAGTATTTCACCCGTCAATGGGTCGACTTTCGTAATACGGTCGACTTCGTCACCGAAGAATTCGACGCGGTAAGCCAGCTCTTCACCGGCTGGAAAAACATCGACAACATCGCCGCGCACCCGGAAAGTGCTACGGTGGAAATCAATATCGTTACGCTGATACTGAATGTCAGTCAGGAGGCGCAGGAAACGGTCGCGGACTAAACGAGCGCCTTTTTTAATGTCAATCGACAGGCCATCATAATCTTCGACCGAGCCGATACCGTAGATGCAGCTGACGCTAGCCACGATCACGACGTCTTTACGACTCAGCAGCGCGCCGGTAGCGGCGTGACGCAGCCGATCAATTTCTTCGTTGATCTGACTATCCTTCTCAATGAAAGTATCAGATCGGGCGATGTAGGCTTCCGGCTGGTAATAATCGAAGTAGCTGACGAAGTAGTGGACGGCGTTGTCAGGGAAAAAGTTTTTAAATTCACTGTAGAGCTGAGCAGCCAGCGTTTTGTTGTGGCAAAGCACGAGGGCTGGTTTGCCGTGGTTCTGAATCATGTTGGCCATTGTAAATGTTTTACCGGTACCAGTCGCACCGAATAAGACCTGGTCGCGTTGACCGTCTTTAAGGCCGGCCGTCAATTGCTTGATGGCACTTGGTTGGTCGCCGAGGGGCTGGTAGTCGCTGGATAAATTAAAGACGCTCACCCAGCTATTGTAGCAAGGCAAGCGTTCAGATTATGTAAGCAATATTGCTATGCTAAGTTTTAGACGTAAATATCCTGGTACTTGATATGTCGTTTGTCTAAGAATTTGACCAATTCAGCAACTAAAACATCAGCGTCATCTTCAAAATACACACCCTCTTCCGGTGCACGATGGGCCGCTTCCAGAATCGATTGGATCTGGTTGCTGATACCACCCGCCCCTTGTAAAAAGCCGATTGGCGTATCGGTTTCCATGGCGATCGTGAACTCGTGAAGCGTACCAAGGCGGCCACCGAGGCTGACAACGGCGTCACTCGAGTTAATCAGTAGCGCGTCGCGGCCAACGTAGTGCAAACCGGTGTAGAGAATTGTGTCGTACGCTTCGGTTGGTAAGCGGTACTTCATGACGTGCTCGACCTTGCTGGCTGCCGGGCTAATACCGACACTCATGGTGCCGCCGGCTTGTTTGTAGCCTATAGCGGCGTAATCCGGCAAACCGCTGGTTGCGCCTGTTAATAACGTATGGCCAGCCCGGGCAATCGCGGCACCGAGTTCGGTTGCTAACATTTTGCCCTCTTCAACGCTTGAGCCCTTGGCGGCGCCGGAAACACAAATTTGATACATATTTTCTCCTTATACTTCAGCTAAAGCCGGTTGCATCCGGCCGATTATGGCTTGTTCGACATGGGCCGGTCGCAGGTAGTGTAGTAGTAGCTCGTGCCACAGCGACTCTTTATGATGCCGCGTTACCCGCTCGGCGTACGGTAATTGATTGCAAGCGTTCAGGGCAACATCATGCAAATTGTAAGACACCGACTGGCCATCGCGTAGCTGGGCCAACTGACTGCTACCGCGCCAAAACGTTAAGTCCGGTACTAAATGAGCTAAGACTGATTCAGCCGCTAACCATTGAAAATCACTTGGCTGTAAATATGGCTCAAACAGTTCGGCTCGATAATAATCTTTGAAACGGTAATAGAACCGCTGGATCAGGTGCCATGATACGGGCTCGTCGATTAAGGTCAGCAGCGGCGCTGATTTCAGTAGCTGCAATTCAGCGGCTGCCACGCCAAGATCAGGTCGGGTCTGATGCACTTTTAAGTACGAACTGGCAGCTGCTACTTGGTTAATAGCGCGTACGACGAGTACCAAACTTGTTAACATTGGCGCAACCGGCATGATCACTCCATAAGGCAATAAAATGACCTGCCCCGATAATTGATTAGCAATAATATGGTGCTGGCGAATCAACGACTCATGGGCACTGACTTTCTGCCAGCGTTCGTGACTGACATATGTAACGCCAGCAGGTTTTTGTTCAAAGTCGGCCGGCGTCAATGCCGCCAATGCTTTCTGGTACTGCTTACGCCAAGTGTTAGATTCGAGAATTTCGGCTACCGCCTGGACAGCCGCAACCGGTTCATGTTTAAAGAGCGACTCGGATGAACGATAGCCAAGTAATTTCATTGTCGTCTTCGGAACGTTCGCTTTGAGTAGTTTTTTAGCAACGGCCGGCTTCAGCGAAAAAGCGTCTTCTGGTAGTGGCAAGCGACCGACGGCTTGCTTGACTGCCAGCATTACATCACCCGTTTGATCCAGCAACTCTTTGCTGGCTAACTGATCGTCACGAATATAGCGTTCGTTGAGAGCCGCGTATAGCTCTTGCCCGGTTGTGTCGTGCGCGTCCAAATGGAGTGCTCGAAGCTTAAAATGATTTGCCTGATGAATTTGAGCCGTCAAGCGAACATCGGCCGCTGGCGCTCCACTGGCCTGCTCAAGCTGATGCAGCCGCGACCGGAAGGTTAATTCCGGCGCACCCAGTAATTCAGCAAGCAAACGTGACATAGTTACGCTTAGTTTACCACAAGCGTCTTAGAAGCGCTCTGGCTTATACCAATCCGGCGCGCTGGCCAGGTATTGCTCCATTTGCTGTTCGGTAAGAAGACCTTGCTGAGCACCGGTTTGCTGAACGACACTCATTGAGTTGATTGGTGCCCACTGTAGCGCACCTTCGATATTGTGGCCTTTGATAATGGCGGCTACAAAGGTGGAAGTAAAGGCATCACCGGCACCGGTCCGTTCCTTTGGTGGAGCTGGATCCGGGTAGATTGGCATGCGGAGGCGGTTCTGGCCATCGCTGGCGTAGGCGCCATCCGGACCATCGCTGATAACGACAACCTTTGGACCGATCGCATGCAATCGATCAAATAAATCGTGGATATTATTATAGTCACCGCCGGTTACGAAGACGGCTTCTTCGCGGTTGAGCGCCAAGACGTCAGTCCGGGCATACAGGCGCTGTAAGCGTTCGACACCAGCTGCCATCTGGAAGGTACCCGGTTGGAAAGCTAAGTGAACGTCCGGATTGGCTTCCAAGAAATTAGCTAGTTCATCGTGGTACGGCAAAGCTTTTTCGCTGATCGAACTAAAGTAAATCCACTTCGGCATCTCGTCAGCACTGATATGTGGCCAATGATAGTCGTAGTCCTCGTGCTTGATCAAGATGGTGCGCTCGTCTTTGTACCAAAGGACGTAATGGTAATTGCTCTGCTGCTTCGGATTAACTTTGACGAAGCGGTGGTCGACATTTTCGGAGTCGAGCGTATGGATCATCTGGCGGCCAGCTTCATCACCACCGACATTGGTTACGAAACCAGTGTTGAGGCCAAGCCGCGCGAATGATACGGCGGCGTTAGCGGCGTTACCAACCGCGCTTAAAATTTCGACGTGATCGTACGGAATCTTGGTACCGAACTGCATGGCCAACCATTTGCCATGTGCGTTATCGTAGGCGTGCGCCTTGTCGTCATACAGTTTAATAAAGGCGTCGGTGACGATATCGCCAACGCTCAGAACATCAAATGAACTCATCCCACCTGCTTTCATATTAGTTATGCTTTGTTTGTATTATGCCTGGCTTACTCTTTAAGCACAAGCTAAATGGCCTTACCAACGGCGCCGAAGGTATCCAGTTTACTTTCAACTACCACTTGGACGGCTGGAACGACATGCTTATTGATAAGCTTAGCGACCGAATACTCATTCGGATTCTCGGCTAAAATGCGGTCGAGCGTCTGACGATAGGCGACTCGCATATCAGAGTTAATATTAACTTTGGTCACCCCAATTTTAACGGCGCTTTCGAAGAAATGGCCGGGCGTGCCGCTACCGCCATGCAAGGAAATATTGCAGCCGATGGCATCACGGATTCGTTGTAGTAGTTCGAGGTCGAGTTGCTTAGGCACCGGATACTTACCGTGCAGATTGCCGACTGCCGCCGCAAAAGTATCAATACCAGTCGCTTGGACAAATGCCGCCGCACCTTCCGGTGTGCTGAATGTTTGTTTGATAGCTTCGTAATCGATTGTTTCAGTGTGCAAGTTAGACGAGCCGCCGAAGTAGTGCGGTTCGCTTTCGACTAATGCCCCACTAAAGCGGCGAGCGTATTCAACGACTTCGCTGGTAGCAGCAATGATTTCTTCGTCGCTAGCATCATGGTTAGCCTGGGAAATATCAATGTGAATGAACTCGTAGCCAGCTTCAATACCTTTGATCGCCGCTTCAACGCTTGGGCTATGATCGAGGTTGATGTACATTTCAACGCCGAACTCGCGCTTAACGTTATCGACCAAGTCACGGACGTTGTCATGGCCAAGGTCGTCAACTTCACCTTGGCTGACTTCGACCAAGACAGGTGCTTGCTTTTCGGCAGCAGCCTGAGCGACGGCTTTTAATGTGGCTTGATCATCAAGGTTAAAAGCGCCAAAAGCCCACTTCTCGGCTCGCGCCTGGTCCATACGGTCCCGGGCTTGCGCACAATTATCGCGGATGAAATTGAGAGTCAGTGGCATATGGTTGCTCCTTTAGCCGATTAGTGAGTGCGCTTGCAAGCGGATATGTTTTTCAGTTAAGCCGAATTTTTCGAATAATTGCTCTGGATCACCGGATTCACCGAAGTGGTCTGGCACGCCTATCCGCTTGAGCCGGGTTGGTAGTTGTTCGGATAATAGTTCGGCGACTGCACCACCGAGGCCACCGGTAATTTGGGCTTCTTCAATGGTCAGGACATGACCAGTTTTGGCGGCACTGGCCAGGATGGTTCCTTCATCCAGCGGTTTGATAGTGGGAACGTGTACGACTTCGGCTGAGATACCATCGTCATCGAGCATTTGAGCCGCAATCAACGCCTTAGCGGTCATCGTGCCAGTCGCGACAATCGTAATGTCGGTACCCGGTCGGAAGACATAAGCCTTGCCAATTTCAAATGGCGTGTCGGCCGTCGTAATTGTTGGGGTGGCTTCACGGGCTAAGCGTAGGTAGGCTGGTCGTGGGTCGGCCGCCATGGCGAGCGTAGCCTTTTCGGCTTCAACGCTATCGCCAGGTGCAATGACCACCATATTAGGCAGCACTCGCATGAGCGCAATGTCTTCCAGCATTTGGTGCGTCGCACCATCTTTGCCGGTGTAGAGTCCAGCATGTGCACCGACGATTTTAACTGGTCGGTCGTTCAAACAGACGGTTGTACGAATCTGTTCCCAGTTACGACCGGGACTAAAGGCGGCGTACGAGGCTACGAATGGCACTTTACCCATGGCAGCTAGACCGGCACCAACTGTCACCAGGTTTTGCTCGGCAATGCCCATTTCAATAAACCGCTCTGGGTAAGCGTCGCGGAATAAGCTCATTTGAGTCGAGTCGGTCAGGTCGGCACAGGCAGCGACGACATTCGGGCATAGTTCGCCAGCTTTTTGAAGGCCCTTACCAAAGCCTTTGCGGGTCGGTTCGCTTTGACTGCCATCGGCTAAATGTAAATTACTCATGTTCACCCCTGATCTTACCGTTCAAAGTCCGTAACTGATGTAACGCATCCTTTGCTTGCTCATGATTCGGGAACGTACCGTGCCAGTGGAAATCGTATTCCATGAAATCAACGCCCTTACCAGGAATTGTGTAGGCAATCAGCATAATCGGTTTGTCGGTAATAGCCCGGGCCATGGCACAGGCATCGATAACGGCTTCGATATCGTTGCCATTAATCTCAATGACGTGCCAGCCAAAGGCTTCCCACTTATCTTTAAGGTTTTCGAGTGGCATAACCGTCTCAGTCGGACCATCAATCTGGATATTATTGCGGTCAATAATACCAATGATGTTACTGAGCTTTTCTTTGCCGGCAAGCATGGCGGCTTCCCAGATATTGCCTTCGTTAAGCTCACCATCGCCCATAACAACGTAAACCCAACGGTGTGAAATCTTGTCCATCCGCATAGCGAGTGAAATGCCACAGGCCTGGCTGAGGCCGCAGCCGAGAGGGCCACTGGTTGTCTCCATACCCGGTAACTTGAGGCGTTCCGGATGGCCCTGCAAACGTGAACCGAACTGTCGCAGCGTCATTAGTTCTTTACGGTCAAAGTAACCGGCATGAGCCATCGTAGCGTAGCGCACCGGCACGGTGTGACCATTACTCAGGAGCAGAATGTCACGGTCTTCCCAGTCAGGATTTTTTGGGTCGTGTTCCATGACATCAAAGTACAGCGCCGTAAAGATATCGGCCAGGCCAAGTGGTCCAGCGCTATGGCCACTGCCAGCGTGTTCCAGCATACGGATAATGTCGCGGCGGATCTCCCGGGCTTTATTATCGAGCCAATCAATTGAGTGAGTAGTTTTCATTACGCTTACGATTATAACAGGTGTAGCGCCCAAACTCGAACGAGCGTATACTGGCCGACATGAAAACGTACAGCGAGTTAGCCCACAAAGAGCTGAGTCGGTCAGGCGTTCGTTACGAACCTCGCTGCATTAGACTCTGGGAAGATATTGATGATCTACAGGCACTCGTCGACCGCACTTCAAGCATACGACCTCTAACGCGAGTTCGTCGGCAACGATCAACATTCGTGACTGAGCTTGGTCAAAGAGCCTATCAACTCAGTGCCATGGGCGCCATATTCGTTAATGGTCCGGAAATTGTATGTGCGGACGCCGAGTGGCGGCTCAAGGCAGCACTTCAAGCAGATACGGATCAAAACCGTAGCTGGCGCTTACCGTTGTTCGTCACTATCGGCACGCAAGCGTGCGGTGTTATTAAGTTTAATGGCGAGAGAACGTGCTATGGGTTAGCCGATGTGCCTGAGCTAAATTTATACCGTGACGTCTGGCACGGCGTCGTTAAAACACCTCATTATGAATCGGTTGTGGGTTCAGAGGCCATGACTATACCAGCTCATCTCTTAGACTTCAAACCACACCGTTTGTCACACTTCGTTGTACCGTCCGAGGAGCGTGTGCTGCTTGATACACTTGGAGACAATCATTTCAATTCCAACTTAGTCACTGAGAGCGAAGACATCGATCGTTTGGCTTCCGAAATGTACGAGAGGGCTGGCAGTATTGTCACCGAACGTGCAGCCAAAATTATCTGTTAGCAAGCTGCGTGAGAGTATTATAGGCAGTTTGCTGGTTTGCGGCAGATTGCAAAAACCCACCAACATTAGCCACTTCAATGCCTCCATCGACTAACTGACAGATGTTCTGGTCATTAACGCCGCCATCCCAGCCGATTTCAAGTTGCGGCTTTAGCCTTTTTAATTCGACTACCTTTTGTAAGAGAGAAAGATCAGCCGCACTCCCGCCCTGATATCCAAGGTTGCCGGAGAAAATCAAAACGTGGTCCACGTAATCCAGAGCGTTAGCAATTGTACTGACAGGCGTTTGTGGCAATAGTGCGACACCAGCCTGGATACCATTCGCCCGCAGATTATTAGAAAATTGCACGAAGCTCCCCTTGCCCTCGGCGTGAGCTATGACAAGGGCTGGCTTTAAAGCTAGCAAAACATCCATATGTTCCAATGGACGCTCAAACATCATATGAATATCAACCCGACAGGCACCCGGCCACCAAACATCGGCTAACGGCAATAGCTCGCGTGGCGCCAGCTGGCCGTCGGTCACGTCCAAATGAATGCGGCCGCTTAAATGAGCCGCCAGCTGCATCTGACTGTGAAACGTATCCGGGTTATCAGCAGTAACGGTCGGACAAATTGAGATCATACTAATTCGTCGAGTTGTTTTAAGCGTCGCTTGAACCGGCTGGCACCTGCGAATGAGGTAGCAAGCCACGTGCTGACAATCGCTTCAGCGTCTTCAGCCGAAGTGTTCTGTGCAGACAAACAAAGCACATTACTGTCGTCATCGTTGCGGGCCGAACGGGCCTCATTTAGATTCCAGCACAATGCAGCTCGAATGCCTTTGAAGCGGTTGGCGGCCATGGCCATGCCCTGTCCGCTACCGCAAACTAAGATGGCCCGGCTGTCATGTTTGGTATCGGTCAGCAGTTTTGTAACGGCGTTTTTGGCAAAGACTGGAAAATCATCATCCGGATTTTGAACACCACCAACGTCAACAACGTTATGTCCGGATTTTTCCAAGAATGATTTGATGGTTGTTTTATATGCGAAGCCATTATGGTCGGCACCAATATAAATTGTCATTTTGACCCTTTCTTTGTTGCTACCAATATAGGAATCGAGCCTAGTAGTACATAGCTGATACATGTCCAGATTATTACCGACAAGCTTAAGCTAGATCCTCCGGCTTGTTCAATCTTAAAATATTGTAGGATGCAGCTAAATAATCCGACCCAAGCAAGCAGCCATAGTATTGTTGTCACGACCACGGCTTTCTCTCTCATATGTTCTACTTCTGCAGTAAGCGGCCAGTATCAGCCACAATCTCAACAAGGCGGTTGGAGTAGCCCCATTCGTTGTCATACCAGGCAACGACCTTAAGCATATTGCCGCCTACGACAGCTGTGAGCTTAGTATCGATAATGCAGGAGTGGCTATTACCGATGAAATCGCTACTGACGAGCTCTTCATCGGTAACTTCGAGAATGCCTTGGTAGAATGGCTCAGCCGCAGCTTTTTTAAAGGTTTCGTTGACTTCTTCGACAGTAACATTACGCTTCGTGATGATAACAAAGTCGCTCATTGACACAACCGGGGTCGGTACGCGAACGCTGAGACCACCAAAGATACCCTTAAGGGCTGGCAAAGCTTCGCCAGCTGCAATGCTGGCGCCGGTGGTAGTTGGAACGATGTTCTCGGCGGCAGCCCGGGCCTCGCGGAGGTCTTTGGCTGGCGCGTCCTGCAGGCGTTGGCTAGCGGTATAGCTGTGGACAGTGGTCATCATGGCCTTTTCAATACCGAAAGCACTCTCAATAACTGCTGCCACTGGCGTAATGCAGTTGGTGGTACAGCTGGCGTTACTAATAATGTCGCTGGAGTGCTCG
>Ga0325400_1000335_pt1 | contig 33115 bp, 12 predicted proteins | sample PopdelMetagenome_2_FD_205662 | JGI IMG/M metagenome (GOLD analysis project Ga0325400, IMG submission 205662) | Populus deltoides microbial communities from Bellville, Georgia, United States - Xylem-PdKOR-R1 | ecosystem: Host-associated > Plants > Phyllosphere > Stem > Wood/Secondary xylem...
ATGGCGGAACAAAGGCATGGCCTGCAAGGAGTACGCTCTCTCCATGTTCACTGCGACTAAAATGGCCTCAGCCTATGAGAGGTTCTTCCTCTGCATGAAAAACTCCAGATATTGCCAGTATCCTCTGTCCACAGATTGTTAAATTTTCTTTTCTTGAAAACTACAAGTCGTATTGGCAATAAATATACTCAACCTTTCAAGATATAAAGGTGGTCATGGAATGTGTCTTAGCTTTTGGTTTTATAGCGCACAGATGTCTGCTTGTGTTTGATGAACCTAACAGTTCATGTTTGGGCTGTTCTGTCAACATTGGTTGGACTACTGGTTTCGAAATGGTTATAAGATGACGGTCATTGTTTCTGTGGTAAAGCAATCTGCCTAGAGATGCAGAGTTGCTGCTCTGTGCCAGCTGCTGCAGAATTAGTAATATATTTTTTACAAATCAAGAACAATTAAAAATTAAATATATATGGAATCCTTTTCTTGTTTTTTGTTCGTCATTATTGTAAAATTTTACTATTAATAAATTATCCTATAAATATTTAATATTTGGGTTGAATATGTATTTTTTGATTTGATAGCTGCAATATAAATGAGTTTGAGTAATAAGAAAATGATTCAAATTGTGATTGGTTATGTGATGCAAAGGCCACCTAGTTCAACCTCTCGTTGAACTTAATAGAAAATAAGTAACAGTACAGAATCTCTCTGTAAAGGGAATCATTCCAAATTCTATTATATAGAATGAATAGTTTCAAAAGAAAAACAACAATGTCCTCTTTGTTCTGTTCTCCCCTTTTTAAATACTCTCTAAGGATTATAATTCAATACGTAAACTTAATCTAATCCTATTTTGTCTAGGAACTAACATTATAGCTAACTAGGATAAACTCTACAGCTAATAAGTTTATAACATAATCAGGTTTTCCTTATTCGGCAAGTCTTATATGTCTGGTAGACTTGCGGTTTAAGCTTCCTCTTCCTCTGCCTCCTGAATTGCATCATTTGCTGGCTCTCTTGAAGAACTTGACTCTGGCAAGTTATGATTAATATATGCGGTAAACAATTCAGGATGTAGTTGCTGGAGTGCCGTGCCTATGATCCAAGTTGAATCAGAGGTGGATCTGTGCTTCCAGTGGACTAGGAATTTGTAGTATCCCCCACGACGTGTGGAGACGAATTGGTGATCAATGATGGCGGCAATCTCATCTTTAAGGGCGGGGGCTGCTGGAATTTTTGGAATGGAGGCTGGCATGTCCTCTGTCTGTGAGTTTCCGACCACATCAATCGTATCCCCTTTGAATGCTGTAATGTCCTCAATATTAAAAATTGGTGAAATACCAAAGTCAGAAGGGAGGTCTATAACATAGGCATTGCTACCCAACTTTCTAATAACTTGAAAGGGACCAGCACGTCGTGCATGTAACTTGGTGAAACTTCCGGAAGAAAAACGTTCTGGCTTTAGACGGACAAGGACCATATCACCATTGTTAAACTGTCTATCCTTGCGTCTAGCATTAGCAGAGGCTGCATATGATTCTGTGCTAAGGGATAAACGTCTCTTTACCTCGGCGTGGACATCTCTCATATATTCTGAAAAATCAAGGCCAGCTGCACTTGGTCTAGGAGGTGATGGTAGTGGCTGGAGGTCTAGAGGAGTATAAGGACGCTTGCCATATACTACTTCGAAAGGTGTGTGCCCTGTAGACCTATTCACAGAATTGTTGATTGCAAACTCTGCTTGTGGCAGTATAATGTCCCAACTGGTGGTATGATCAACGATGAGACAGCGTAGTAAATTGCCCAGGCTTCGATTGATAACCTCTGTCTGACCGTCGGTTTGGGGGTGGAATGCACTAGAAAACATTAATTTTGTCCCTAATTTTGTCCATAAGGTCTTTCAAAAATAACTAACAAATTCGATGTCCCTGTCAGATACAATAGAGAGTGGTACCCCATGTAATCGGACTACTTCTTGCAGAAACACCATAGCTACTTTAGAGGCGTCAAAGGTTTTATTGCAGGGGATAAAATGAGCCATTTTTGAGAATCGATCAACTACTACCATGATGGAATCATGTTGTCGAGCAGTCCTGGGTAGTCCTAGCACGAAATCCATGCTAATGTGTTGCCATGGTTGATCAGGAGCTGGAAGGGGTGTGTAGAGTCCGGCTTGTTGTTTAGTTCCTTTGTTTAGTTGACAGATCCTACACTGATCTACCACTTTATGCACATCCTTACGCATTCGAGGCCAGTAGAACCGGTCGGCGGTTATAGCATAAGTTTTTTCATGGCCAAAATGCCCAGCTAAGCCTCCATCGTGGAGTTCTGTGATGATAAACTCTCTGAGGGACCCCTTTGGAATGCACATCCTGGTGCTATAAAATAGATACCCATCCCTTACAGAGTAGTTACCCCCATCTACGGTAATCTTAGACTGTAATTTCTCCCATGTTGTGCCAAAGTCTTCATCAGCAGGGTACTGGTCTGTTACTGCTGCAAGATTAGTAGCGTGGGCTGAGAAAATATGTAGCAAGTGTGGTCGTCGGTTTAATGCATCAGCCACCTTATTCTCTGTCCCAGACTTGTGCCTAATAACAAAATCAAATGGTTGTAAGTAATTCATCCAGTGTGAATGCCTAGCATTGAGCTTGCTTTGAGAGTTCAGGTGTTTCAAAGAATCATGATCCGTATAGAGGATGAATTCTCTATGGATTAAGTAGGGGCGCCAGTGTTTAATGGTTTGAATTAATGCATAAAATTCCATGTCGTATGTTGAATACCTTCGCCGGGTATCATTGAGCTTCTCGCTGAAAAAGGCAATAGGGTGCCCTTCCTGACTTAGTACACCTCCAATTCCTACATGTGAAGCATCACATGCTACTTCAAAGATTTTTGTGAAGTCTGGTAGCTTCAAAACCGGTGCCTGTCCTAGTTTCTCCTTGACCTCCACAAAAGCTTTGTTGGCTGCCGCTGTCCAGGTAAAGCTTCTGCCTTTTAGACATTCAGTTATTAGGGCCATGATAGTGCTAAAATGTCGAATAAACCTCCAGTAAAATGTTGCGAGACCATGCAAGCTGCGGACCTCAGATACGGTGCAAAGTGTTGGCCAGTTTTGAATGGCTTGCACCTTGGCGGGGTCAACTCCAATACCTTTATCAGAGATGATGAAGCCTAAGAAATAGACTTTTTTCTTCAGGAATGAGCACCCGGTGTGATTAATATAGAGTTGTTCTGCTTTCAAGGTAGCTAGGACCTGTTCAATGTGAGCTAGGTGATCCTGTAAACAGTTACTGAAGATTAAGATGTCGTCAAAATACACAACAACACATTTACCCAATAAAGGTTTGAGAATTTGCATCATAGCGCGCATGAAGGTACTCGGTGCGTTGGTTAATCCGAAGGGCATGACTAGCCATTCGAACAGGCCGTCCTTGGTTTTGAAGGCCGTCTTCCATTCGTCACCCTGGCGGATACGAATTTGATGATATCCACTGCGAAGATCAATTTTTGTAAACACCGAGGCGCCATTTAATAAATCTAACATGTAGCCAAGTTGCGGAATTGGGAATCGATATTTTACTGTTATTTTGTTGATTGCTCGACTGTCTACACACATCCTCCAACTCCCATCTTTATTTGGTGTGAGTAGTACTGGGACGGCGCAGGGGCTAAGGCTCTCCCGGATGAATCCCCTATCCAGTAGTTGTTGAACTTGTTGATTAAGTTCCTCATTCTCTGCAGGACTCATCCTGTAATGGGGCAGATTGGGTAAGGATGATCCTGGAATGAAATCAACAGCATGTTGAACGTCCCGCATAGGTGGCAGCTGGTGTGGCATTTCATCAGGCATGATATCTTAAAATTTCTCTATTATTGCTGTCAGCTTTTTAGAGACTTTGCCATCATTTTGTTTAACTTCTTGTCTTACTACAAATAACAACATGTGCTCTCTAGTTATGGCTTGGGAAAACTGGTGCAGGTTCAGTACTGGAATTTTTGTGTTGGCTGTCTCAAAGTCTGAAAGTGGTAGTGGTAACAACACCAACTTCTTGCTTTTATATTGAAAGGAGTAGGTATTGGTGTAACCATTATAGGAGACTTTTCGGTCGTAAAGCCATGGTCGTCCTAATAACATATGACAAATAGTCATAGGGATGATGTCGCACCATGCTTCATCCACATACTCCTGTCCCAACGAGAATTGTACTAGACATTGATGCTTCACTGAAACTAAGTTGTTTTCATTGACCCAACTTATTCGATAAGGAGATGACATTCATGCCGCTACCATTATCGATGATTACGTTCAGTGCTCTGTCCCCATGTTCTAACCGGGTATGGAATATATTGGTTCGCAGCCACTCCTGATTTGTATGGGGTTCTTTTTTATTTCCAGTTAATACTCGACGAATAACACAGCTTGGCAGCTCCGAGGCACCCAATTGTTCCTCCTTTTCCTCTTGTGTAAACTCTGTTGCTTCTTCCTCCTCTGCTTCATCCATTAGTGTTAATTCTCTTTCGAATATAAAAGCCAATTTCTTATCTCTTGTGGGACACACTACGGCATAGTGTCCGAACCCCTTGCATTTATAACACTGTGGGCCGTCAGTTGTAGCTTTTATAACACTGTGGCTGTTTGTTCTTTCTGTTTGTTCTCCTAACCATGAGCTTCTTGGTTTATCTGCTGGTGTTTGTGGTTTATGTATGGGAGAGTTTGGTGTGCGCCCTGTTCTTAAGTCCATTGGCATAGATTTCTTCCCACTCATGTTCTGCAGCTGCCTCTCCATATGTAATGCCAGCTGGTATGCCTCATTCACATTGATTAGTCGTGCGACCAACATCTCCTTGTATAGCTCACCACATAATCCATTGCGATATCGCGCTAGTGTTTGTTGGTCCGTCTCCACAATTCGACTGCGGATAGTTAATTCATGCAAACGGTCTGTGTATTGGTCTATTGTTAAGGAGCCCTGCCTCAGTTGCAGCATTTCTTCAAACATCATCTGTTCATAATCAATGGGCAAGTATTTTTCTTTGAGTCGTTCTTTCATCTCTTCCCAGTCTGAAACTGCAGGGCGCTGGCTACGCCTTAGTTGTTCTTCCACGCTTCCCCACCAGGCTCGTGCATGTCCCTTCAGCTTCAACCTGACATATCGGGTTTTGCGGTTTTTAGAGACGGCAAACCAGTCGAAATAATCCTCAATGACTGTCAGCCAATCTTCAAAAGCATGCGGGTCTAATTTGCCATGGAAGTCAGGTACATCTATTTTCATTCTCTTGGTGAGTTCGTCAATGGGTTGGTTGTCCATTATCTGCCTGTCACGGATACGTGGGAATTCCTCCTTGTGTTGTTGAACACGAAGGTGACGGGGTTCAAGATCCCTAAAAATTTCAGCTTCCAAGTTCTCCCTTTCAATCCTCTGATCACCTTCCAGTGGATCTTCACGGGGTGGCCACGCCCCCTCCTATTGGGAGATCTTACTCCTTCTCGTGCCCGTCGTTCATCCATGACATCCATGCGATTAGAAAGTTGTTCTAGCATATGGGTGATTTGGGTGAGTTGTTGCTGATAGCTTTGTTGCTGAAATTCTGCATGCTCACGTGGGGGGTTGCTGATAGCATGGTTGTCCGACATGGTATATGATTGACCACTTCGGGTTACGGTCATGAACAACTCTGATACCAAATTGATGTAAAGGCCACCTGGTTCAACCTCTCATTGAACTTAACAGAAAATAAGTAACAGTACAGAATCTCTCTGTAAAGGGAATCACTCTGAATTCTATTATATAGAATGAATGATTTCAAAAGAAAAACAACGATGTCCTCTTTGTTCTGTTCTACCCTTTTTAAATACTCTCTAAGGATTATAATTCAATACGTAAACTTAATCTAATCCTATTTTTTCTAGGAACTAACATTACAGCTAACTAGGATAAACTCTACAGCTAATAAGTTTATAACATAATCAGGTTTTCTTTATTCGGCAAGTCTTCTATGTCTGGTAGACTTGCGGTTTAAGCTTCCTCTTCCTCTGCCTCCTGAATTGCATCATTATGTAATAAGTTTTTCTACACCATCCCGTCCTTGTCAACGTGGTGTGCCTAAAATTTAAATTGTACGTCCATCCCTAGTTCTTATACCAATATCATAGGAAGTTATAATTCTGATTTCTACCAGGTCTATTACTTGAATTACATCTAATCATATTTAAGCATTATAAGGAGGATAGGTAGAAGTGTTTTCGCTGAATGCCAATTTATTAATCATTGGAGTCGGTTCTTGCTCAATTTATTATTTTTGCAAATTAAATAATTTGTTAAAAGTCTTACTAATAAACATGTAATTAAAACTTCAAGAAATATATATTGGGAAGTATGAGAACGGAAAAATTAGGTGAAATCTTATGAAATTGTATGTTAACTTGATGTGTGTGCGAGAAACATTATATGGGATAAGTGTTTGATATGAGTTTGTGTTTAAGAAAGAGGTTTGGTTGAATATGTGAATTATATGTATCATGTGTGTTTGAGGAAAAGGGTGTTTAGTTGTAAAATTATTAAAGGGACATGAAATACATGTTAGACAAAGTAGAATTGAGAGAAAAATTGATAAAAATCCATGAGCGGCCAACGATGTTAGGATCGGCCATTATAGGGAATTTTAGGGGGAGTTGGCAATTTGTTATATTATGTTGTTTTTGATGTCTTAATGATGATGAGAGTACTTGATAATTATTTGTGTTGTGTTTGAGTCATGCTTAGTGTGTTGAGAAGTTATTAGTATTGTTAATTAAATTCTATGTAAAAGAATGATTACCAAACGCTGAAGTTGAAAAGTGTATTATAGTATGAAAAATTGTGAAACTAGATTGTGTGTTGTGTTTTTGATACTGATAGTAATATGTTTGAAAAACAAATTGAGAGAGCATGACAAAATGATGAATTTTATAAAGAATGGTCAAAATGTTAATTTAGTCAATTTTAGGGAAATTTGGGTAAGTTGATATTGATTGTTTGATCATTGTATTGAGAATTATATTAAGATGCCACGTATAAGATAGTTTAAATTCAATGCCACTGTGTGGTTGATAAAATGTCAAACATTGAAATTCATTGATGAAAAATTAAGTCACTTGAACATTGAAATTTGTTAATAAAAAATTAAATCATTTGGACATTGAAGTTCGTTGACAAAAAAATAATAATTCATTTGGACATTGAAATGCGTTGACAAAAAGTTAAGAAATTTCAATATAAACATAACGTGTGGATATTAAATTACAAAAATGAATAACAAAACATTCAGACCTTAAGTTTCATAATAAAGAAATGAGATGATATAAATAAATATGTGTGAGTTATTTGATTAAAATTGTGGAAACAATAGGAATTTCTATGTCAAAACACTAAATGGATAAGATAAATATTAATTGTTGATTTGTGAAGTATTAAACATAGAATTTAGGATATGGAAGTGTAAAACTCTTGAGTGAGGGTTTAAATTGATGGCATGAATTATCTTAAGGATTGTAATATAAATTGATGATTGTAATGTAAGGATATTAATTGGGATTTTGAGATGTATGGAAATTTCTATGATTGAATTTACATTAGTGATGTTAGTGTTAATTGTTATTGTTTGGAGAGTTGTAAGAGATGAGGTCATAATGGGACCTGACTTCTCCAGATCTTGTACAACAAAAACTCAAGGTAAAGGTCATTCTCTTGCTTTGTAATTGTTTAATTTTTTTTATATTGCTAGAATGTTATATAAATTATCAGTATTCTGATCAATTGTGTATCATAAGAGAATATTGTCTATGATCATGAGGAATATTGTTATGTAAATATTGTCTATGGGAGGAGAAATGTTATTATTATGTGAATGTTATTGACAACTAATATTACTATATGAAAATGCTTATGAGGATGGTAATTAATATGTATATATACGGCTTGTGATCAACTGCAACAATGAACATTCGTATGCAAATCTAAATTGATTGCAACAATGGTTATATATATATATATATTGTGAATGATCGTAATGACTGTAGTTAATAATTTAATTGTATTGACCATAACGGTAAATCTAGAAGGTAATATATAAATTAATCATCTGTAAAATCAAAGACTGATAAGTTAATTGATATTTAGTCGATCATGTTGATGGGATTATAGTTATGTTATTTAACCTATTTACTTTTAAGTTAAATTAGTGAATTGTGCTTGTCTTTCGTGTAAATGTTTGATATCTTTGAAGAAAGATAAAGAAAGGAAAAAAAAGTAAGAATAGGAATGGACCTGGCAATCAATTGAAATAATTTGATTAGTCATCCATGTGAATGAATGCTAATGATATCAACGTAATTAATATTGACATTCAAGTGTGTATGGAGACTAATGATATCAGTTTTGTTGATATTAAAATTGGTTCATGATTCATGTATGCAGAGACTAAGGATTTGAAAATCAAAGAAATAATAATAAATGGAATCTTGAGTATCCAAAGATAAGAAACTAACTTTTGAGATACAAAATCAAAAAAAAGATTTTTGATATTAGCTATATGCATGTGATGATTATATGTTGTATTAATAATTATTTGGTATAAATGTTTATATATTGATGAAATATGAAAATTATGGGTAGGCTTGATGTTGCCCATGAGTATTGAAAAGTTGATATAAGAATTCAGGAATTGATGAGATTTGATTGTAGAATGTTTGTTATATTTTGTTACTTGAAGAAGATTTTTGGGAGGTCTATATCTAGGATAAATTCTCCCAAAATTTCATTGAAATGGAAACAATAAATGAATGATGTATAATTTATTCTTATGAAAGAATTGCTAATGAATAAAATGAAAATATATAGGAAAAAAAATAGAAAAATATGTGTTAAGAGAACATGAATCTGTATCTGAAATGAATCATAGATGGGAAGCCAAAATGGTGTATAATGAGTTAGAATAATATGAATATTTGATTAGAATAAATTGGATATTCGAGAAGCCAAAGATGCATAAACATGTTTGTGAAACAAAAAGTAACATAAATGAAATATATTGCGAAATGAAACAATAGTGTTAACCAAATGTGGATGTCAAATGAAATATACTAAGGGTTGAAAATGGTTATAAGATGCATACAATCATATGAATTAAGTGTGTTTGAGGGAACAAATCATAGTAAACAAATCATAGTATAAATCAAATGTGCTGTGAACAAGAGTTGTTATGATTTGATGATGATAGTTAAATGAGTACAATGATGAAATAAAAGCTTATTAAAGGTTAATGAAAATGTATTAAATTAGAATCTGGTATAAATTGATTTATTTGCAAAAAGAATGGTGAAATTGGTTAAGCTTGCATCATTGATAAATAGTATAACCTTGATGACATAAATATTCATTATGAGTTTCGTGATTTTGTATATTTTATAGGTAATTGCTTTAGGAGACCACATCTTCTCATAAAGCATTATCGAACTACTTAGTTCTCCTATAATGAATAAGTTCTAGTATTCTCTAATGAATGTTTGTAAATAAAATTCTTATGAATAAATTAAAAAGTATAGTTAGAGATTGAGTATCAATATATCTATTAACGATATTGTTAGGTTTTGAGTTTAAGGCAGTCCTTATAGTCGTATAAAAATAAATTGTCTCTATATTTCATGTAAATGAAAAATAAAAAGATTAAAATTCCTTAAAAACTTTGGGGTGTTACACATCTATTCAAGATGGTCATGAAGCTTGCTCCATTGAAATAATGACTATTTCATCATATAGGCAATGAAACGTGTAGCTTTAATATTGGTAATATTGAAAATTAATTTAAGGAAGTTATTTTCATGAAGTTATAAAACTTAAAATAATTATCAACCACAAAAAGAGGTTATCGTTCCATTCTATTATCCATTTGCCTAGAATAGGCACTGTCAAATAAGGGATGCCTGACATGTTATCTTTAATGGTTGAGCCTTGATCAGTAACATTTACATTAGGTGCTTCTTTATAATTATTCTCTAGATCCACAACATAATCACTGATACTACTACTTGATGAAGCAAGAACGCTCTTGTTTGACTTAGACTTGTTTCTTCTTAAATACATTAGGAAACAATGAACATAATTCAAAAATTGAAACATATTGACAAACACAAATTCAATTATTTGTTAAAAATGAATCACAATTAACCTACATAAATCAACTAATAACTTAATAACACATTATATTTTTTTTAATTCCAAAGTAACTCAATTCCCTCAATTTAGAAAAATATAACTCATAATCCAATAACTATCACACACTTCATAAGTTTTAAACATGCTTAGCCCCTAATTGTTATTAGTTCCACTCAAATTTAATTTTCCATAAATTTTCAACTAAACCATAAAATTAACAAAATAAATAAATGGTACTCAACTAACTATCCACTATTTACTCGATTTAAGAATAAATAACATGCATCAATTAATACCCTAATTGTTATCTATTAGTTACATATTAATTTAATTTTTTCTAAATTTTCAACAAATCCATAATTGACTAAAATTAATTGGGACCCAACTAATCATGCAACATTTTTTCTATTTAAACTTATTTAACCACAATTAATATATTTAATTATTATCATTTCAACACAATCAATTTTCCCCAAATTTCTAAATTAACCATAAAATTGATAAAAAAATAATTGGTACCCATTAAATTACCCATCATTTCTTCAATTCTAACATACCTAAGTTACAAAATTAAACTCAATTTCATCAAATAACAAATTAAATCCATTTTCCTCAAACCCAAACAAACCCTAAAAATACAAATCATACAGTAATACAATTAAATTATTATTATAAAACAAGTAAAACACTTAATATACAAATATTACATACAAATTTCAATAAATTAACTTAAATCATAAATGAGGGAGTTTGCTTATTTGATGGAGTGAAGGTTGATAAGAAATAGAACCAGGAGAGGAAAGCTTAGGTTTTTGGAGAGATGTTGCGTCAACATAAATGGCTTGTGGAGGTTGAATTTGTGATGGGGGACTATTGTAATGAATTGAAAGAAAATGATGAAATGAGGAGAGCAGAGGACTATTGAGTTTTAATTATTTTTAAAATTACTAATGAAATTTCAATCCATATTTCACACGTTAGTAATGCTAATGAAATTGTTGATGAAATTGTTTTATTAATTATTTATTCTATCGCTGTTTCTGTTTGAAATTAATGATAAAAATTTTTTTGTCATAGTTTTTATTGGTAAACCACAACAAAATATTTTTTATTGGTGTTTTCGTTGCCTTTTTTTTTTTTCATTTTTCTAGTATTGAACTCAAGATAATGGAGATGGGAAATCCACCATTTAGAAACACATAAAAAGAATTTCATATATTTTGGAGAATATGGTTATTTGTTAGCATACAAACAAAATTGACTTTTTAACTATGTTTTTTTTGTAACCACTTGAATGATGTTATTGTTTTTATCTTACATTTAATTGTTTAATTGACTAAACTTTACAACTTAGTATTTAGAATCTTTTCTTTGTGTTTTAGTTTAGAATTTTGATATTAAATATATTAAAATTTGAGTTAAGTATTTTTCTGAGTATTATATTTGATATGGTTCATGTTTAAATTAATAGAAAAGAAATAGAGATAAACACATTGATTAGCCAAATATAAGGACAAAATCATGATACAAAATATTGAAATTATGAAAGGGGTGTTTGACAAACACTTACATGAATGAAGAATGCTATATCTTGGGCCTCATCCTTTTTTTGAATGTTAGGGAGTGCAGTAGTTTCTACTTTTAGGTGTGTTTTACTGGAAAAACCATCAAATCAACGCTATTTTTAGTGTTTTTCAATGGTTTTGATATGCTTATTTCAAAAATTAAAAAAACAAATATAAAAAAACTATTTTGATGCATTTTTAAATGAAAAATATTTTTAAAAAGCACTTTGCATCATCATTGTAAATCCCATGTTGAATAGTAAAATTCAAAACTGAAAATAAATAAATTAAGGAAACAATTTTATGACTAGAAATGTAAACCCTCTAGGTGAAAAATCATAAATTGACTGGTTTTATACAAAACAAAACAATTCTTAACTCTCAATCAGGTTACTAGAAAATTTTAAAAATTTATGTGGAGCCATCTAATATGATGCTTTAGCTTGGGTTAAAATTTCATAATTTTTAGAGAAATTCAGAAATTTGATGAAAAATCACCATTGACCAGTTTTACATTATTGGATGTAATTTTCAATCCGATCATCAGATTGAGCTAAACTTTTATGAGGGATCTTAAAATATATTGAATAAAATTTTGTTAAAAGTTTAGGATGAACGAAACTTGATAATGCAAGCAAAAAAAATAAGGATCGTCAAATAGAAGCATAATGACTCATTAATGGTAAAATGATTGTTTGCCATTAAAAAATAAAACAAATAAGCTCTCCTTTCCTTTTATATACTACCAACTAGGCAGAAGAAGACTGGGAAAAGAAAGAACAGAAAATAACGTGAGAGAAAGAGAGAAAAGTAAGGAAAAAAGTAAGAAAATTGAGAATAACCTTGTAAACTTGCAAAGTTCAACTCATAAAACCCTAATCTAAGAAAGAATCAAGTGAAGGAAGGAGGAATTGAGTGAGGAAATTTGGCTAACTTTGGGAGAGAAGAGAAATTGGAAGAAAGTCAATTGATAAGCATGAGAAGTTTGAATTTAATGTTTGATTTAGATGTTTTTATGTTTACTTGATTAAGTTAGGAAGTAATTTCATGGAATTTTACTTTAATTTCTCTTAAATCCTTGATTTTGAACTTAAGGTTTTTATGAAAATTTGGGGGAATTAGGAGGGGAAGGAAAAATGATGAAGTTGAAGTGGAATAGAATGAAAACAAGTTGAAATAACAAGTAAATGAAGAAAAATTTGGGGGAGGAAAAGGAACATCACATTCGACCAAATGAAGGAAACGTGGAAGAATGAGTTTTGATGTTAATGTTTAGAAAACTATGTTTAATCATGATATTTGAAATATGTAAGAAAGATTAAATGATGAAATAGCATTAAAGTTGAGAAAAAAAATAAGTACATTCAATTTAAAAGAAAAATGAACTAGTTAAAAGAAAGCATGAAGACAAGATGTTTAGATTGTGTTTGAATACAGTTCTTACACATGTTTAGATAAAATAAATAATATGATGTGAGGGCATAAAGAATAAAAAGATTATTTGATGGAGGAATTATGAACATAAATCAAGAAAAGAAGTAACTTGATTTAAATATGTGGTTGTATGTAAAATAATGATGTTATGTTTGAGAATAAATTTTTATTAGAACGAATTACAAATAAAAAATTATGTGCTTTGCATTTCGGCACGTAAGAAAAATATTGATGGATTAATGATATAATGACATTTGATTGATTCAAGAGTTGTGTCTGGAGCTGGTTATCAGATATGAGGAGCTGGGTCATCACGAACAGAAGATAGGTGATTCGTCACCTTAATTTATAATTATTAGTTTTCCCTAAATATCTATGTTGTTTATTTAATTGGTGTTAAAAGAATGAAGCAAATGAATAAATTGAGTGATTATTACAAATAAAAATTATCGGTAATTTATGTAAAATTACCGGGATTATTATTTGGCTAACAAAAAGGGTTAGCCGGATGCTAGGTAAATCGTATGGAATTACTGGATTGATTTTGGCAACTAAAATAGGTTAGCCGGATTTCTTGGGTAATTAAGAGAATTACTGGATTTATTGGTTAACAAATAGGTTAACCGCATATGGGGTAATTCGTATGGAATTACCGGATTGATTGGCTAACAAAAGAGGTTAGCCGGATGCTGGGTAATTCATATGAAATTACCGGATTGATTTTGGCAACCAAAATAGGTTAGCCGAGTTTCTTGGGTAATTAGAAGAATTACCGGGTTTATTGGTTAACAAAGAGATTAATCAAATATGGGGTAATTCGTATGGAATTACCGGATGGAATGGCTAACAAAAAAAAAAGTTAGCCAGATGATGGGTAATCGAGGAAGGAAAACCAAATTTGTGAGTAATTATATGAAAGTGTTAGAATTATTTGGTAATCGAGATGAGTTAATTGGATATATAAGTTTTTAAAAGATTATGTAAATTAATTGATTGAAGTTAGAAGTATTAAATTTCAAAGGTTAAGAGTAAAATAATTAATACTTGACTAAGATATTGAGTAAATTGATTAATGTGGTTATTGTTGAAACAGGTACACCGCGAGGTGAAGCAGATCGTTAGATGTAAGATTTTGTTGTTTATGAATTATCATTTTGGAATGTAATATTTATGTCTTTATTTTCTTTGAAAACCTTTGTGTTGTAAAAATCAAGTGGAAAATGTGTAGTATGTAATAGATGTATTAAGTTTGTGTTGTAAAAATCAAGTGGAAAATGTGTAGTATGTAATAGATGTATTAAGTTTGTGTTGTAAAAATCAAGTAGAAAATGTGTAGTATGTAGTGGATGTATTATATATATGTATAGATGTTAGTATGGCTAAATCATTTTCAAAATGATAAGATAAGATTATAATATAAAGTAATAGAATACATTATATGTTTTAAGACAATATGACTCTTAATCTTAATATTGTATTCATTTAGTCTAAATGCATATATGTAGTTAGTTAGCATTTATTACTATTTAGTGATGAATTTGTTTATCTTACAAATTGTTTTAGTAATACTTTATGTTGACTTATTAATTGATATTATGAGATAGACTTGAATATATTGATAAGTGTAAGTATTGAGAGATTATTTGATGAATGAGATGTGATACAGGATGATTGGATCAAGATAGAAGTTGTAATAACATAAAATAGAAGTGTTGTCGATAACTTGATACCAACAAAAATAGAGGAAACTCTATCAAAAGTTTTTTATAACCTTCATGTAGTTAAACTAATGCATATTTCAAGTTTTAATATTTTTGGATTGTAATTAGTAAAATATATGGTTGTTAAGTATTTAGGAATTCATTTTGTATGTAGGTATATATAATTGCATTCATCTTGTAAAACAAAATTATCTATAATGCTGTAAACATGTGGTGAATGAATATAGTTATGATTGTGGTTTGAGTGGTGTGCCTAAAGCAGCATGTAAGTATAGATTACTTGAGTTGTTTTATTGGATTATTTTTGTTATTTGCATGTATTTTAAAGTGGTATAAAATTTTAAATAGAGTTTTTGTGTAAGGAAAACTCTATCAATTTTTTTGTTAAATTAGATAATTCCTTAAGTTAATAGAAAAAAAAATCCCTCGTCATGGTGGATAGGTATGTGATTTTTAATTTGTATTACTAGGAGTGATGAGTGAGAGTAATTTGTATGAAAAAGATTTTAAATTTAAAAAAAAATTATCATATTTACATGTATAAAATCATCATGATAATAAATATGAAAAAAATTACCATATTTACACGTATAAAAATCATGATAAATAAACAAAGACGATGCATTAAAAATTTCAAGGTGTTACAATACCAAAAACAGATAGTCTAGTGTCCGATAAAGACTCAACTCATTTGTAGCTTAACGTTGAGTGCTCTTGCAAGACAACAAGGGTGACTTCTCAAGTTCATTAGTAAGTGTTGCAAAGCAAGCAAAAACGAAAACGAAAACGAAAACGAAAACACACTCATCAAACTTATTCATGACTTAGTTTGTCCTGGATTCAATAAGGTAGTGCTCGAACTACCTTATGGTTTTGCACAGATACCCCTTCAACATGGAAACCACAGCAACAGTAATATTAGCAGATAGTAACAATTAATGATGCTGAGGATCGGGCCCTCCCGGTGAGAGTCTATCGGTGTCTTGCATCCACCTTTTATAATGCTCAACTTTTGACATTTCGTAGCCCAAATCACGTAAAATATGGCGGCTAACCAACTTCTCTGGCATGATTGAAAACTTACGAGAAAAACGTGCATCAGAGCTCCCGACAAGCATTAATAGTAAGAGTATGGACAGTAACAAGATCCTCATTTTCATCGAAGTTGCCATAGTTCGCAAAGAACTCAATCGTGAGAGTGGCAAATAATACTATGATGATAGAGGAAATTAATTACGTGAGCTAATGTAGTAATAAATTAAGCTAGAGCAACAACAGCCTTCTTATATACCTACTTTTGAGAGAGGTTGAAATGACTTGTATGCTCCTTAGTCAATACAGTACAGGAAATTAATGGAAACACACTGTTAAGCAGAGGCTGTAGTCGCTTGTCTTATCTCCATAACGAGTTGAATCGATCTGCTTTCATAGTCATCTCCATTACATTAAAACATACACACGAGTAGTCATTCCTCATTGGAGTAGCAAATTTTTGTTCTTGTTACTTCTTCCTTAATCAAATTGTCATGCGCAAACATGCCATGCCGACATGGGATCTTCAGAGTTGTCCACACGCACAAATATAGTAAATGTAACATTCTTTACTCCGGTGGCTGCTTTCTTCTTTTAAGCTTTATTCCGAGAAGGTTTATATATGAAACCATCGAAATTTTGTTTGATTCAGAAATTCTTAAAGAAGTAGTCATTTATTTTATGAAAGATGGGACTGTTCAAGTAATCAGATAAAACAAAAGAAAAATGATAGAAAAAGAGGTCAAAAAAATGGACAGCATGAAGGGATAAATACTGACCAACAACAACAAGCTATGCTAGAGGGTCAAAATTTATCATCATTTTTTGTCGAAACTCATACTCTTTAGATTAGAATGCACTAAGATTTTCCTACCTGGCAAATCTTATAAACTCATACTCTTTAGATTAGAATGCACTAAGATTTTCCTACCTGGCAAATCTTATCTTCAAGGAAAAGGACAAGCAAGAAAGCATGAAAGGAGGTTTTCTTCTACTTATACTCTAGAGATATATTACTTTTTGTCCTCTCTGCACTTCTCTTTGTGATCGTAATTGACCGTTGTCTTTTCGAGATCCCGGAAGCTAACTATATTTTCGTTTTCTCAGTTTTATTCGCTTGATTCGACTTGGGATTGCAGACTTATCCGTAACTAACACACACACACACACACACACTAAAACTCCAACTCCTAAATTATAAAGCCATGAATTAGCTTCCCAAGTTGATAATGTATATTGTTTGCTTCAATTGGACACTTTAATCAAAAATTATTTTTCATTAAAGCAATACTATGTATTCTGCAGGTGAAAATCCCACATATTAATTTACAAAAGCTACATAATTGAAGACAGAGTCTTGAACATTCAATTACCAATGTGCAAAAGCTTCTGTTTAAATTTGGAGAAAAAAACTCCATGATCTCGTGCAAAAAAAATATTCCAAGAAAACGGAAAGGTACATTTTCTTACGGCTGTAATTAATTAAACATATTATGATAGAGAAGGAATAATGCTAACTACAAATCTTTGAAAATATAGATGTTTAAAGAATTTGAGTATGAAATATAAGAGCAAAAGATTTATGGGTATGCTTTCCTCATATTGTGTGTGTGTATACAAATTGTTGTGTGAAAAAAAAATTAATCTGCTCTTTAACAAACAATGATAGAGGTATAAAAAAAACGTTTTCAGTTTTGATAAGAAAAAGAAGTAAAATTAAATGATTTCATAAGGATTTTATTTAGTTTACCATTATATTAATGTATAAATAAACTACGTTGAATAAATAAAATTATAAGGTAGCATTTGATTACTGTCATGAGATAGAAAAGACAAATAATAGATATAAAAGAAATAAGAAAAAAAAAAACGAAGATAGAATTGTTTACAAGATAGAAAAAAAGATGGAGATAGAATTGTGTTGGGTAGTATCATATAAAATAAAGTTATTGTCTATGTGTCCTATATGGTTATACTGGACAAGATAAAAAAATATATAAAAAATTATTTACCCTTAATTATATGTATTGTTGTCACACTTACATATTTTAAAAATAATTAGATACTATTTTTTTTTAGTTTATATTGAGTGTTGAAATTAATAATATTATAATAACCTTAGTTATAAAACCAAGATTGACTTAACCGGTTGATCTAGGGTCTGGACTAGTTCGACTTTAAGGAAAAATAGAAAAAAAATTGACATGGCCTCACCTGGTAAAAAGAAAAAGTCAACCCAAGATAAAATATAGATAAAAAACCCGTTGACTTTTTTGAAAAACAAATTGTGGTAAAAACAAGATTGCTTTAATTATTTTCAAAAGAAATTTTGGGTCAGCGGAATTTACCCCCTTGACCCGTTACTTAGACTTTGCCTTGGGTCGACTCCCAAATTGAGTTTTAAAATTATGATAATAATAAATTTTTATTCATATGTTGACTTGAGAAAACCGTGTTGACCCTCCCGACCAGTGACCTAGGCCTTACCCCGGTCAACCCCCAAGTCGGGTTTTAAAACTATGATAATAACAATTTTTATCTTTACATTGACATGTGTCAACCCAGGTTGCCCTCCTGTTCTGTAACCTAGGTCTTGCCCCGGGTTAACCCTTGAATTAAATTTTAAAATTGTGATAATTATCGCACGTGGACATGCGGTGTCAGGGAGGTTTGAAGGAGTCTTCACCTAGTTATTTGGTTCAAGGTCGCTAGAAAACCCGTGTATACTGGTTTTATTAGAGATTTTGAGGGTAAGAGACTAGTTATGGCTAGAAAAAGTATTAGCACTTGTAGCGCACCTAACCTGAGATAAGCTGTATTATGTGGTTTTAAGGTTTTGAGGGGTTTTCTGATCGGTAGTTTATTTATGACTTAGATTGAGATTTATTTGTATGAATAAATTTAGTATTAAGAATTTATTATAGGCTCGTTTACCCAAATAAATTCTCATAAAAAAGGTTTTTTTTTTTTTTTTTTTTGTAATTTGTATATTACATCAAAAAATACTCCCAATTAAAATTGGTGAATATTTAGAATAACTTTGAGAATTTTCTAGTCAACTCCTAATATTTATATACCAGCCTCACTTGGAGGTCCAACATTTATACCAGAATATTAACCATTAATCACCATGAATTAAAATTTTAGTGATTATTGGAATATTGACCAAATTCTCATGGATTCAATGAACCGATCATTAATTTACTACTATATTTAAGAGTTTATCGATGAAATATTCAGTCGGTATTTACTCTACCATTCCATTGTCGCTTATTTTACTGACTGATTCAAGGATGAAAAATGTTCGTTAGAAAAATGCTCGTCAGTAATTTATTTTCTGTCGGAATGTCTGTTGGTAAAAAAAAAAACCTTATGGTTTTATAGACGGACAATGCGTGCAAAAAAAAATTTACCCGTTGGAATATACCAATGAAATTATTTCGTCAGTGATTGGCAGTGGCATTTGGAGTAATTTTATTCCAATCCTCTGTAACATACCAACGAAATAATTATGTCGGTGACGTAACAGTTGAAATGGCATATGCAGTGAATATTTCCCATCACTCTGGAATATACTGACAGATTAAGTCCATCGGCAACTCCGTCTATAAGAATTAAATAATATTTTTTAAAAATATCTATTGAATAGAAAAAGAAAATAATAAAAAAATAAAATTGTATAAAATTCAAGTATGTACAAATAAATTATCTTAATATAAAAGCCAAATATTTATTACAAATTTATATATTCAAATAAAATGAAACTAAAACAAAGACGACGCTGGAGGAGGAGGAGGAGGAGGAGGATGGTCGTTCTCGGGATCATAAAGTAAAAAAGAATGTGCACATGTACCACCCATTTGTGATCTAATATCCATGACCATTCGACGGAGTTCTTCATATTCCGCAGAGAGTTGTTCATATGTTTTATTTAGATGGGTTGTATGTTCTTGTAAGGTTGAGAACTCCAAAGACTGGGTGTTTGGTATCGATTGCAAGCTCCCAATAGTTGAGACACTACGGGCTGTCTGCAAGTTCTTGGCTGTAGTGTTGGAGAGTCCATGCACCTGATTTTTATCGGGGTCAATCAGACAATCCTGCCTCAATCCACAAATCAAGATCGAAATCCGGGTGGGTCAAAGCATCATCCATGTATCTCTTTTTCAACCGGCTATTAAATGTCTCATGAGATTAAAAAATGAAATCATCAAATTCAATTCACGAAAATAATAACTCACGAAAGAAAATGGTTGAAAAAACATATGAAAAAGTATTAAGCGTGGTTGTTGATGAACTGCTGCACCTCTTGTTGGTGGTCTTCACTCCACACGTGCATCTCCACAAAAAGTTCTATTGGGCTGGGCTCATGTCCAAGAGTTGTAGTCTGTAAGAAAAAAAGTTCCCATTTAAATATATTTATAAATAACAACAAATTAATTAAAGATAGATGTGATTAAAATTAATCATACCATCCGCTTCGCATGCGAAATGAAAGGAACAGAGTTGCCAGTGTGCGTGATAATTGAAACGTGAATTTTCCCACTCCAGTTCCCCGCACCGGACTATGAGCATCGTGTGAAATGCTTAGACATCATGTGCTAAATATATTCCGCCCATATATTCTCCGTGATGTATGGTGGCTTGAAATCCTTTCATATCGCCATGCCATTCCAGCCTGGTAGAGCATTTTTTCTAGCATATTTTTTAGATTTTTTTGTGCTTCATACCAAAAATCACACAACCTACATGATACAAACATATTGTATATGAGTTAATGACAAATGAAATTTTAGTATTTAAAATTAAAAAAATTATCGTATTGTTTTCGATGTTACCTAGTTGCAACGTGATTCTCCCAAACCCTCCCCGCAATTATCATTTGCTCTATCCCACTCAAATTTAGCCTTGATTTAAAAATTTATAAAAAATAAATCAATAATTTCAATAAAGTAAAGGAATTAACATAAAAAATAGTAAAAAATTTAAGTTAACATTAACCTTAAATCTTATAAACCATGCATCGACATGAAATCTCCAATCAGGATGTTTGGAAACCTGACTTCATTGAAACAATGAGATTTCCATTGATGATTTGAATGCCAGTGTTAATACTCGAACAACCTCAATGTTCGTGAACCTGAAAATTGATAAATTTAATGAAATATTATTTGTTCATAAATTGTTAAACATTCATCTTTCTAAGGCACCTTGTACTTGCGGGTGAATGAAACCTATTGTGAAGGAACACCACCTCTACGTTACGGAACTGCACTCGAAGAGGTAGGGTCGTGAGTGTACGCACATGCTTCAGGTGCCTTTCTTGGTCGGCACCTAATGACACGTTGTTGTCATCATTGTTGCTAGAAGAACTAACTGTGATCATATACTCACGAAGTGCAATTGATTTTCCCCTATGTATCCACACAAATTTGATGAATATTTGGATAAGCAATTTTGATTTAAAAAAAAAACATTGGCAGCACCTTCCCTATACAAGAAACTATCCAAAATTTTCAATCCTGCAAATATACAACATATATGCCACAAACCAGTTGATTTTATTTTATTTATACCAATAATATTGAATTATATAATTTCATCTCATTTTCAATGTGATAATATTTTTAATCCTAAATTGATAAGAAGTTTTTGTAATTAAATTTAATCTTATATATTCAATTGACATTTAACAACTAATTTGACAATAACAATTAAAATTCAACAAAAAAAAAACATAATTGCAAAATAGACAAAAAAATAATACAAAAACAAATATAAGCCTTAGGAATAAAAAATCCTTACCTTAATAGCATGCTTAATTTCGGAGTTTATCTATGTATGATACAAAAAAATAAAAATATATTTTTAATAAATCAAAGAAAAGAAGAAAAATAAGAAGAAAATACATTAAAAGTTTCACCACATATACCTGTTAATTGTGTTGAGAGAAAGAAAACTTAATTTGAAAGCGATTTTGAGAGGGTTGAGGAAAAGATTTGAGAGAGTGAGAATGAGGAAGCAAAAAATGAAGTTTTGATGCGCTTGTTAGGTTTTATACTACATTTTACCGACGAGATCATTTATAGACTATTAAATATTATTCTTTTAAATTAGTCTATCGTTAATTCCCTTTGTAACCTCCCCTTGAAATTTTCATTTCGCACTAAAAATTTCAAAAAACGCTCCAGATTTGTTTTGGTTCGTTCGTGATTCCGTCAGTAAAACTATAAATAGTAAACGGTCAGAGATGTATTAATTACTAGCGCGTTGTAATTCGCAGTCCGTCGGTGATTCCCTTGGAAAACCTGCCACTCAGGTAGTGAACTTTAATTACAATCACCGACATGTGAAGGGAATAGTTCCCTTCCCCTCTGGAATACACCAACAGAACTGTCAGTATTTCCACCGGTGTGATGCATAATGAACAATGTCAGGGGAAGGGGATCAATTCCCTTCGCCTCTAGAATACACCGATGGTTTTCAATCCGTCGATATTTCCATCGGTGTTATACACAGTGAACTGTGTCATGGGGATGGGAACAATTCCCTTTGCCTCTAGAATACACCGACGGACTGCAAACTGTTTGTAATTCCATCGGCGTGATGGAAAATTCTAATGCTAGATTGTATATTTATCCCTTATCTATCCATCCTGTAAATACTTAAATTGAACGATGCATGCACAACACAATAGCACAAGTTCACATAACAATAATAAAATAAATACTTATTTGTAGAGAATGTCATCAATAAATATTACATTATAGTTTATGGCATTACACTTTTATTTTTTGATAGTTAGTGATAATTGTCTTCTTCTTCTTCTTCTTCTTCAATTGATTCGTCATCAGCTCCATTGCAATCATCATCTTCATCAACTCGTGCTTGTCCGCTAGAGCTCAGAACAACATTCAACTCCTCAACGTTAACATCAATAAAATATTATCGAAGAGGTAAAAATTTGAATTTTCTTTTATGTCAATTGATGAAACAACTCGATATGGTTCAACTAATTCACTAACTTGAAAAACGTTATCTCCCACATTTGAGTCATCATTCTCATCCTGAACAACATTGACATGACCCCTGAGTTTGGTTTTCAATATTAATAACCAATCAACTCTTGAACGAACCTTTCTAAAGGAAGGGGTGTATGTGTAATAAACTTGCTGGCATTGCTTGGAGAAAACAAAGACATCGTTGACGTTGCAGAGTCTAGCTTTTGAGTTAATTTCAACTAAACCATGATAGGGATCTACTCTAATTTCTCTATCAGTGGTGCCATGCCAATAAAATTTGAATAAAAGAACTTTATTATGCTCATTATGATATTGCAATTCGATTACCTCTTCTAATTTCATATAATAGTCAACTTTAAAATCACTAGAAGTCGATCCTTTAACACAAACCACACTGTTATATGTCTTTCTACATTGCCCATATTCTTTAGTATGAAACACGTATCCATTGACAAAATACTTATTGTAGCACTTCACATTTCTTTTAGGATCCAGACTTAGTAAAGACAATGTAGCACTGGCATTCCTTCCTAGTTGATAAATGTGGCACATCAAGTACAACAATGAACAATGAACAAGAATTCTGCAGTGAAATTAAGTATCTTGGTAGATAATGAGTTTGTGATAGTACTTACATGTGGTCATAACCATATGATAAATTGTTCATCTTGTAATTGAAAGATTGAGATTCAGACAGTTGTAAGTTATTAGATAGTAAATATTGACGATGTTGCCTACGAGGTATTTAACAATGTATAAGTTTGTGATATTACAAGATATAAATAGTCCATTAATAACAAAGCTTAAATAGTATACTTATTGAATAAAAGGTCTTAGTTCATCGCAGTTATATAAGCTAATGGAATGAATGTTTGCATAAACACATGATAGTCATGAATTTTTATTCCATACAATCTACAATCCTTTAAGTTAACCAACCTTGATATGTTCGAGACATGTCTATTGAGAAAATGCAGACTCTTAAGCCATTGGTAGACTAGTAGTTGTGCATTCTTGTCATTCTTGTTTAAGGCGAAGCTTGATTTGGGCTTTGTGACCCGTGACCCAACATAAACAAACTCCATATTTTTACGGTAACAAAACAACAATATATCCATTTTAGCCTTGATGTTGTCATTTGTCTTCCCCTTCACGTCTATGACCGTGTTGAAAATATTCTCAAACACGTTATTTCTATGTGCATGATGTTAAGGTTAAAGTTGAAGAGATTGGTCTTCCAATAAGGAAGCTCCCAAAAAATATTTTGCTTTACCTTATTTTGGTTTTAACCAAAACCAGAAAACTTCTACTTACTGGATTAGAAACCAAACATAATGTCATCATACTCTAACACTACGTCATACAATTCTTCACTAAAAAGACACGGGATGGAACATCTTTTTCGATTCTGCCAACAAAAAAAATCCTTTATGTTCTTTCTATACATATGATTCGTTGGTAAGAAACGTCGGTGGCAGTAAAAAAAGTTGTTTTACCTCCGTTTGTTAGCATGAATGCATTGTTATTTTTCATGCAGTATGAACATGCTAGTTTTTCATGCATTTTCCAACAAAAAACCATTCCATAAGCTATGAAATCATTGATAGTCCACATCAAAACTGCCTTCATAAGAAAATTTTATTTCTTTGATTCATCATAAGTCAAAGCCTTAGAGGACCACAATTGCGTCAATTCATTAATCAATGGTCGAAGACAAACATCTATATTCTGACCTGAACTATTAGAATCGAGTATGACCATATATAAAAACATGAACTCTAGCCTTATACACATCCTTGGTGTCAAGTTGTAAATCATGAGTATAACTGGTCAACAAGAATAAAGAGCAACAAATGACTTGAATGGATTGAATCCATCTGTACATAACCCAAGACGCACATTTCATGTTTCATTGTCGCAAGGATGCACCATCACTTCATCCACTGCATCATGTGATTAGTGCCATGTCATATGCTCAACAGTCTTTGGTGACATGAATAACCTCTGCAGTCTAGGTGTGATTGAGAAGCATCTAAGTTTTTTATGTGTTATAAGAGTCTTTCCCCTACCTGTTCTGGGTTTATAACGGGAATACCCATATGTCCTGCACTTGGTCAACTTAGGATTTTCAAGGTAGTATAACATGTAGAAGTTTGCACAAATATCAATTTTCTGGTATCCTAGACCGAGGGATTTCATCATGGACTTAGTAACATATAAGTTCTCTTTCAGCGTGTTCCTTTCAAGTAAAATGTTTCTCACCCACTCTAAACCCATAATCTGACTTGATGGTAAACACTTGTACAACGACCGATAATTTACTATGCTTTGTGCAGTCATCCTATAATGTTAGTCAGAATCTTTCAAAAGATAAAAAAAACCCGGTCACGTCTGCATTAGGTTCTTCACCTATGATTGAACATTGAGTGGTATGACCCTAATTCATTCTCATCGCATCCATAACCATAGTCCTATAAGGATTACTGTTGTCATTTACAACTCTATACATGTTGTTAGCATTAGAAGTTAACCCAACTATTGTTTCTACTATGGTCTCATGAGGAACAAATGATTCTTCGTGTGCATACTAACACAAGTGTGGATTTATGATTTTGTGCATACTAAAAGATGCATCGTTACAACATCTAGATTAAAATTTTTTTTATTTTTACATCTCTTGCATAGACACCTAATACCGCCTCCACTAATATTTTTTGGATCAGATATTGCGTAATTAATAAAACCTTGAACCCCATTACAATAATCCATCCTCCACAATCCTTAAAATGAATCTCGATACATCCATGAACGATCATCCATGACTTCTATCGAACCTATATCAAATAATGATGACAACATGTATTAATTAACTATGTTAACAAAATAAATTTGTAAATTATTGGTTTACCTCAAGATTATCCAACCTACTTTAATACTTATCTTAATTCATTATCAATTATCTATGTACATATAAATTTGTACACATTTACAGAAATTACAAATTCTATAATAAATTGACAAAATATAAAATAAACTCGTTAAACAAGCTATTATTTATTTCATTACAACACACCTAAGTTGGTAATTCGACATAAGTTTCAATAATTTACAAACAATTATAATTTTACAAAATCTAAAACAAACCATAACATGTACAAAATCATAAATCCTTACAACAAGTTTGTTTGAGAAAAAATAATAAAACAAGTAAACATCCAAACAAAATACATATACTAAAAAAATATGCAATAAAAAAATTAACATTTTAAAATTATGTTCAAATTAAAAAAAAGATATATTTGCTTACTTAAAATGAAAAATTTACAGTAAAATTTCAATCATAACACAAACGTTGTCAAATAGAGTGTTGTTATGAGTGGAAAAGTTATGGAAGGATGAGTTATGTTGAGATGAGGGGGAATGTGGGCGAAGCTGTTTGTTTTGTTGTAGAGAGGTTTTTTAAGGAAGGAGAAATAGAGGAGTATAGAGAAGGGGAGAGGGCCAAGTCATATATTAAATATTATCGATAGATTTACCGATATAATTATTTCATCTGTCAATCCATCAACAATTCTATCGATATAAGTGATAAGTTACTGTACAAGCTTCCCTGTTTGAATCCAACTGTAATTCCATCGGTAATGATGTCTGTAAAAACTTACACGTCATCGTACTATTTAGTTTGTTTTTTAATTCCTTCTATTTTGATTGGATTCCCTCAGTATATACCGATGACATACTTTTGTTGGTAAATACTGACAGAGTTTGCGATGGAAAAAATTTGGTCAGTAAAGATCAATGCAAAATACTAATGCAAAAATCCATCGATGATTTTGTTCATATTCGTAGATTTTCTAGTAGTGATTAAAACCAAAATGCATGCTAAAAATAAAATAAAACATACCATGTATTTTATTTTTAGAAAAATATATGATTTTTTTTATATTTTTTAGAGACTTGGTTGTATGCAACACGTGAAAGGACATTTTATTTTGTACATTTTGTTGATTTCTTGAAATAAAAACTACCCTAAAAAATCTAAAGGGGTTTTGTCAAACACATCATTGAACCAAATATTCAATTAAAATCAATCCAAACAAAGCCTAAAGACAAATCAGATTTTGTTTACCAGACTGGGTTGACTGGGAAGCAGTTGACCCTACTGGGTTGAATCAGAAACAAACCAGAAAATAAAAATTAAAACCAAAACAAATCAAACTTGACAAAAACATAAAAACTTAAAATTTTTATAGTCAAAACGGATCAAACACATAAAAAGACAAAAAGAAAATGAAGAACATTCTTTGGCATTTCACAAACACAAGTCTCAATCATGCATATAATACGAATCAGGGATTCATTTGCTTCAATTGTTTTAAAATTAACGTGATTTTTGCCAAATTAGGTTTCGGTTGGAAACCAAAACCCTAGGATTAAAACCCACTAAAACATGTTATTGGTGCACAAAACCCCTAAATTACTTACTAATAGTGATAAATGAAATTGTGTGAACTAGAATTTAATCAAAATAAGCTTTAAAACTAATGCCGAAGGCAAGATTTATCGGATGAATCTACAGAAACTAAAACATAGCAGGAACTAGAAAAACCAGAAAACTAAAGCAAACCCAAAATGGCCATTTTGAGTTTCGAAAGCATGCTTTCCTTATTCTCACAGACCATATTATCAATGAAGAATGTATTTGGGACAAAAAATAACAAAAACATAAACAAAACAAAAAAATGCATTCATTTTTAATCCCCAAAACTGCCAACTCAAAGCAAAAGGCATGCTTGAACAATCTAAGCTTCAAAATTCATCATTTGCCATTCCAAAAGACCAAACCACAAATTCAAAACATGGAACCATCCTTTCATTAACAAAAAGTATCCCCTATTTTTGCTGCCAATTTTGGCATTCATTAAATCAACACAACATAGAATGTAATGTGCAAAGGCAATCATTAACATGTCAAAACATTCAAAACTTTGCATTGAACATGAGAAGTCAATCCAGCAGGCCTCATGGACTCCATTTCCAAGGTTTGGATATATATACCTTTCCAGCTTAAAACCTTCAAGTTTGAATCAATTTTTGATATTGGCTTCTTTCTTCTTGATCTTCAGACTTAACTAGATAGTGTTGAAGCTTCCAAGTCCTCATGGATTGAATTTCTTGCAGCTTAGCCAAAGTTTCTTTCTTCTTTTTTCTTTTGCTCTCCTTTTGCCCTTTTCTTTTTTCTTTATTTCTGCTCTTGATTACCTCTAATTTTATAAGATGATTTCAAAGCTTCTAGATGGGTTTGTTAGGTTTATAAACTAAAATCAAGCTGGTTTTAATACAAAACTAATGGTTTTGGGTTTAGGTGGTTTTGTAACAAACTTGGAGGCCAAGGTGAGGTGTTTTGGCCTTTAGATCTAGAGAGAAGGGTTTTAGACCCTTGATAGGAATCCTTTATGGGTTTTTAAAGGGAAACATATGAAAAAGTTAGGAGGTGTTTTGGCCTTTAGATCTAGAGAGAAGGGTTTTAGACCCTTGATAGGAATCCTTTATGGGTTTTTAAAAGGAAACATATGAAAAAGTTAGATGATTTTCTGCAAATGGGTGTCTTGGTTAAGGCTGACTAGGTTGGTCACTTACGTGACTTTGTCGGAGTAACTCTGACTTCAACGTTGCTTGAGACTACCTGAACTTGGTGGAGGGGGTGCATTCCTTTTAATCAGATCCATTCTTGCTTGTTTTGGAGGTTTGTAGCTCCACATTCAACCATTTGAAAGTGTCTGCTCAAATAGCATGACAACTGAAACTACAGTGATGGTTGACTAGGAACAAGATGTTGTGGAGATCAATAGAGTGATGTAAACATTTGATTTCAAAGATATAGGTTTATAGAGGGGGTGTTTCTCAGTTGAATGGATATGGTTTTAGCCTCCGAAGTGGTCGGAAATACCACATTAATTCACCTGAAATTATCAACCCGATCTTCTAAAAATTAAAGAAGAAGATGCACAGTATCTTGAATGGGACAATTTTAGCTAATCCCTACAGATTTGTTTTTTTTTTTTAATTTGAGATTTGGTAATTTTTAATTTGATCCCTATTCTTCCAATTTCATTTAATTTTACCTGTAATTTCCCTCTACACTTCTAATTTCATGCAATTGCATCCCTGCTAAATTCAATTGCCAGCCTCAAATTTGAGCACCTTTTACAAGTTATTCCTTGGTTTTTGATTTGTTCAATTGGACCCTCATATGAGCATCAAACTTTCAATTTTCTTCGATTTGACCCTTGATTTCACTGATTTCAATTCTTGAAGTCGCGCGCCTTTGCATGTTGGTCTTTGGTTCACAAATTGTTCAATTAAATCCCTAATTGCTCACCAGACTTTGAATTTTATGCAATTAAGCTCCTGATTTGACTATTTAAACTTTCCAAAATCTAATTTTAGTCCCCAAACTTGAATTTGTTTCAATTAACATCCAAATTGACTCTCAAAAGTTGACATTCCTTGCGATTAAGTCCACAAAACAATTAATTAAACCTTTAAAAATTTTAATTGAGTCCATAAACATCCAAATAAAATATTTTCACTATTAGGCCTCTTTATCAATCACAATTTGGGTTGCTAATTTTACCAATCTTTGATATTTTGGTCTATCAACTTTTACCTGGCATTTTAGTCTTTCACTAACAAACTTGGGTGGTCTTTCTTTTAGGCTTTTTTCGTGTGTATTCCCTTATATATATTTATATTTTTTTTTCTTTTTCTCTATTTTTTGGTTAAAATGGGTAGCAACAGTAATAACCATTTTTATTTTATGTTGACCCTCCTAACACAGACTTGAGTCTTACCCTAGGTCGATCCACGAGTGGCGTTTTAAAACTATGATGATAATCATTTTTTTCCTTACATTGACACGAGTCAATAGTCAATTTCACTCATGACCTGGGCATTACCTTGAGTCGACCCTCAAACTAGGTTTTAAAGCTATAATAATAACCATTTTTATTCTTATAGTGATTCAGATCAATTTGACCCATGATCTAGGCCTTGACTAGTGACCCGGGCTTTGTCATAAATTGACCACCAAGTTGGGTTTTGAAACTATGATAATAATCATTTTTATTCTAACATGTTTTAGTTGAACAATTTTAAAATTGAGAGTTTTTTACAATGATAATGTAGGAATAAAAAATATTATCTTTAGAGATATGTCCTCTTTGTACTTCTTGTTTTAAAAGTATAGAAATTCACTCCAAAATTATCCTATAGGCAAATTAATTTTTATGTCTTCATTTATGTCTCTTCAATTAGACACATTTTTTTCTTCATTGTTTCCGTCCTTTATGTGCTATGATAGTAACCAAATGATACATAACAAATCAAAATACAAGGTTGAAATTAATTTATATGGAAATACTAAATAAATAATAACAACTGAATTTTTTGAGTTAATCAAGGTGAACTGTGAAATCATTAGATTTGTAGTCGAGCCATGAAAAGGACCTATCAGTCTTACTACACCTTCAACACACTGGTACAACATCAAAGCTTATTTATTCACTTAGAAATCTTTATCAAAAAATTTACTTATTTAATTTCTAAAGCATTTTCAAGAAAAAAAAGCTTTTTTTCCTTTAAATTAGCCAATTTTAATCCTTATATGCAATCTTCATGAAGTCAATCTCATTACAATAGGATGGAATCCTAATAGTGGTAAGAGTGTGCTTACACACACACACACACACTAAATGGTCTTTAATCCAAATAAAAACGAGCTCACCTGTTTTACAACCAACAACTTTCTTGTTTGTTGTAGCTTTATTTTATAAAAAACAACAATAATAAGAGGTTGGTCATGTTATGACCTGCTTTTTATTTTGTACATAAAATTTATAATTAGCTCAGATCATCATTCCATCCATGTACTTATTAAAATTCCTCAATTTCACATCTATTTTAATATGTGTGTTATCGATTTTTATTGAGTTTATCCAATAAGTAGTAATTCATTACCAATTATATCTTATGTAGAAAATTAAAGTAGTTTGAAATTACACATGAAATTAGTGGATCCATAGTCATGGGACTAAATTTACAAGTGTTAAAGTAGTCAATTGATTGTGAGATTCATTAATTACATGTATAACTATATCATTGGTCTGTCTTATACTGTTGGTCAAATTATTATTTTTTAAATAATAATTTATCAAATGTGCTAACATGTTTTAGAAAAAAAATATAATCATGGGGAGGTTAACCGGTTGTGATCTAGTACACTAGGTGGGTCTAAATGCAACCTGGACGACTGGTAGAAACATAGTTTGACTAAAAAAATTTAAGATAATATCTGTTTTTAAAAAAATTGAGATGACAACATATTGAATTGACCCAGGCCAACCTGAATTAACCTTTCAAATTCACAAACTAAGTCTTGAGATCATGATAACTCCGTAGAAAGTAATGTGAAACAAATTATGAAGCTCAATTTTCCATCAATCAAATGTTGAAGGATTATTTTGTAAAAGAAAAATAAATTAATAAAAAAGTACCCAAAAAAATACCCAACTTAATATGGATTAACCTATTGAACCTGCGATCTAGGTCATGAAATTGGGATAGCCCAATATATTGTAATTAAAAAAAAATTATGAAGTCCAATTCCTAATTAATTCAATGTTAAAGGATGAAATTTTAAAAAAAAATTATAGAAAGGATAAAAAAACGACCCAATTAAACTCAAGTTAACTTGTCAAATCTGTAACCCAGGTAACAACACAGTAATAACCTTATAGAAAACAAATAAAAAATTATAAAGTCCATATCCCAACCAATTCAATGTTGAAGGATGAAGTTGAAAAAGAAATTCAATTTAAAAAAGGACAAAAACAACCCAAGTCAATTTAGGTTAATTTGTCAAACCCACAACCCAGTTTATAAAACTAAGATAACTCTATAGAAAAAAAATTAAAATAAATTATGAAACTCAATCCCTAATAAACCCAAATTAAAGGATGAACTTGAAAAAAAATACTAAATTAAAAACAAAAACCAAAGCTCTGTTCTAGTGAACAATGCTTCGTGAGGAGGAGAGCATTGAATTCACTACTTCTTTCAGTTTTTGTTAATAAGAATTAATTCAATGTGTTCATATTTTCTATATAAAAAATTGTTGTCATTAAAGTAGACAACTATTATTAGTTTGATAAAAAAATAAATAACATACATGTTTTTAGAATGTCTAATTCACCCACTATTTTAGATGCTTCAGGTTTTCATGAAGATCCATGTATCTATTCAAACGCACAACACTCCCAAACAACAATCAAGGGTGCTATTCAAATATTATGTATATGTTAGACTAAATCTAAACCTGAGTAAGAATTAGAGGGCTTTGATGTAATTTGCCCTAAATATTGCAATAATTTTTCTTTTTCTTTATTCTAGGAACTCAAATAATTGACTGAGAAAATTAGGGAAACATTGAAGTGCTATTCTAGTGAACAATACTTCGTGAGGAGGTGAACATTGAATTCACCTCTTCTTTCGGTTTTTGTTAATAATAATTAATTCAATGTGTTCTTGTATTCTATATAAAAAATTATTGACATTAAAGTAGATAGTTTGATAAAAATTAAATAACATAAATGTTTTTAGAATGCCTAATTCACCCTCTCTTTTACATATTTTAGGTTTTCACGAACTTTCATGTATCTTTTCAAACGCAAGATGCTTTCAGATAACATTCAAGGGTGCTATTCAAATATTATGTATATGTGAGACTAAATCTAAACCTAAGTAAGAATTGGAGGGCTTTGATATAATTTGCCCTGATTATTGCAAGAATTTTTCTTTTTTCTTTTTTCTTTTTTCTAGGAACTCAATAATTGATAGAGAAAATTATGGAAGTATGGAAGGTCAAGTTGCAGAAATTGTTTCTTGTAGCATTTTGTTGAATAGTAAATTCTAATGTGATCGTGGAGGAAAATATAAGAAATTGACCGATTAATCAATACTCAATATTGTCTTAAAGCAGGCAGCTCCAGATAATGTGCTTACTTAAATATTGTCACCAAATAATTGTTTTGCATAAGCAACGAGGACAGTACTCGAAAGTTGAAACCCTTTTGTACCGAACATAACAT
>Ga0325400_1000336_pt1 | contig 33086 bp, 22 predicted proteins | sample PopdelMetagenome_2_FD_205662 | JGI IMG/M metagenome (GOLD analysis project Ga0325400, IMG submission 205662) | Populus deltoides microbial communities from Bellville, Georgia, United States - Xylem-PdKOR-R1 | ecosystem: Host-associated > Plants > Phyllosphere > Stem > Wood/Secondary xylem...
GCTGGCGCTGTCGCTCGACGACCAGCGCGGGTTCCAGCAGCTCGCCCGCCGCCTGCTCGAACAGCTGGAGCTGGTCGAGGCCGAGCAGCCGCCCGAGGAGGCCGACGAGGGTGGCGACGACGAGGCGGGCGAGGAGCCCGACACCGGCGACGAGGCGGAGGGCGGGTCGCAGGGGCAGGGCGAGGCTGAGATGGAGGCGCGCGGCGAGGAGCGGCAGGGCGAGGACGACGCCGAGGGCGACGCGCGCGAGCTGCCCGACGACAGTGCCGACGATCTCGATGGCGAGCCGGGCGACGACGGCGAGGAGGCGACGCAGCCGATGCGCCCCAACCGCCCCGCCGCCGATCCGGGGCCGCAATCCGACTACAAGCCGTGGACCACGCAGTTCGACGAGGTGGTCGCCGCCACCGACCTGTGCGACACGGACGAGCTGCTGCGGCTGCGCGGGTTCCTCGACCAGCAGCTCGCGCACCTGCAATCGGCGGTGTCGAAGCTCGCCAACCGGCTCCAGCGGCGGTTGATGGCGCAGCAGTCGCGATCGTGGGACTTCGACCAGGAGGAAGGGCTGCTCGATGCCGCGCGGCTGGCGCGGGTGGTGGTGACGCCGGGCCAGTCGCTCAGCTACAAGATCGAGCGGGACACCGACTTCCGCGACACGGTGGTGACGCTGCTGATCGACAATTCGGGCTCGATGCGCGGGCGGCCGATCGGCATCGCGGCGATCAGCGCCGACATCCTCGCGCGCACGCTGGAGCGCTGCGGGGTCAAGACAGAGATCCTGGGCTTCACCACCCGCGCGTGGAAGGGCGGGCAGGCGCGCGAGACGTGGCTGGCCGCCGGGCGGCCGCCGCAGCCGGGGCGGCTCAACGACGTGCGCCACATCATCTACAAGAAGGCCGACGAGCCATGGCGCCACGCCCGCGCCAATTTGGGCCTGATGATGCGCGAAGGGTTGCTCAAGGAAAATATCGACGGCGAGGCGCTGCTCTGGGCGCATGGCCGGCTGCTCGCGCGGCCGGAGGAGCGGCGCATCCTGATGGTGATCTCCGACGGCGCGCCGGTGGACGATTCCACGCTGTCGGTAAATTCCGGTTCCTACCTGGAGCGCCACCTGCGCCAGGTGATCGCCTGGATCGAGGCGCGATCGCCGGTCGAACTGATCGCGATCGGCATCGGCCACGACGTGACCCGCTATTACAGCCGGGCGGTCACGATCATGGATGCCGAGCAATTGGGCGGCACAATCATCGAACAGCTCGCAGCGCTGTTCGACATCGAGTGACGATCGCATCCCATCGCTTTCATGGCCCGGTGAAGCGGTCGATCACCATCGCCGGGCACCAGACCTCGATCAGCCTGGAGCCGCTGTTCTGGGTGGCGCTGGAGGGGGCGGCCGAGGCGCGCAGGCTGCCGCTGTCGGCGCTGGTGGCTGCGATCGATGCGGCGCGGGTGGAGCAACCAGACCCGCCCAACCTCGCCAGCGCGATCCGATCATGGCTTTTTGCAAGCGCGACTGACAATCGCTCGCAATAGCGTTGACAGTGCGAACGCCTCGCAATAGCTGGCCCCTGAACAAGGGGGAACATCATCATGTCCAAGTCCACCGCGTCGTTCCTGGCGCTGTCCGCCGTCGGTTTCATCGCGACCGCGCCGGCCGAGGCCGCCGACCGCAAGGCACCCGTACCAGCGATCGCGTCGGCCGACACGCCGGACCCGCAACGCGCCACCGGCACCGAGGGCGACCGTCGCCGCGACGGGGACATCATCGTCACCGGCGAGATGGAGCAGACGGTCGAGAGCCCCAAGGCGACCCGCCCGCTGATCGACACGCCCCAGACGATCACCGTCATCGGCGACCAGACGATCCGCAAGCAGAACCTGCTGACGCTGCGCGACGTGCTTCAGACGATCCCCGGCATCACCTTTGGCGCGGGGGAGGGCGGCGGTGGCTATGGCGACAGCATCAACCTGCGCGGCTATTCCGCGAATAACGACATCACCATCGACGGCGTCCGCGACACCGCGCAGTACAGCCGCTCGGAGACGTTCAACCTCCAGCAGGTCGAGGTCTACAACGGCGCGAACACCGTGTTCAGCGGGTCGGGCTCGGTCGGGGGCAACATCAACCTCGTCACCAAGGTGCCGCAGGCGCGCGACCTGACCGTCGCCGGCTTCGGGATCGGCACCGACGGCTATTACCGCTCGACGCTCGACGCCAACGTCCGCGTCGACGATCTCGTCGCGGTGCGGCTGAACGCGGTCGGCCACAAGAACCGGATTCCCGGCCGCGATGTCGAGCGCAACAAGCGCTGGGGCGTCGCGCCGTCGATCACGCTGGGGATCGAGAGCGACACCAGCCTGACGCTCCAGTACCTCCACCAGGAGGACGAGAACACGCCGGTCTATGGCGTGCCCTACTTCCGCAACGCGGTGAACGACGGCCCGCTGCCCGGCATCGACACCAACGACAGCGCTTATTACGGCATCCGCAACCTCGACCGGCAGGACATCACGCTCGACCAGGCGACCGCGCGCTTCGCGCACGTGTTCGGCGAGGGGCTGTCGATCCGCAACCTGACCCGCTGGCAGCGCGTCCGGCAGGATTCGGACACCAGCGCGCCGCAGGGCGTGTTCTGCCTCGGCAACGGGTTTCAGGCGCTGCCGACCAACGCGGTTGCGACCACGCCGGCGGCCTGCCCGGCGGCCACCGCCACCGCGGCGGCGCAGAACCGGCCCAACACCTACTATCCCTCGGGCCCGCGCGGCTTCGTTCGCGACCAGCTCAACCAGCTGCTCTACAACCAGACGGACCTGCGCGCCGGGTTCGACACCCTCGGCTTCGACCACACCTTCGTCGTCGGCGCGTCCTTCGCGTGGGAGGATTACCACATCCTCTCCGGCAACCTGCTGCGCACCGCAACCGGCGCCACCGTCGCGCAGCCGCCGATCGACCTCACCAATCCGGACACCACCTATCGCGGGGCGATCAACTTCATCCCGACCGGGCGATCGGAGGGCGAGAGCACCAACACCGCGGTCTATGCGTTCGACACGATCGCGCTGATCCCGCAGCTGGAGCTGAGCCTGGGCGGCCGCTGGGAGAAGAACAAGGTTGAGTTCCGCGCCAATACCTTCAACACGACGGTCGGCCCGAACCGTGGCGCGTTCACGCTGGGCGCGTTGCAGGTCAGCGACGAGGAGCTGTTCTCGTATCGCGCCGGCCTCAACTTCAAGCCGACGCAGGCGACCAGCCTCTACGTCTCGTTCGGAAACTCCAAGACGCCGACCTCCGCCTCCGTGCGCGCCGGGTGCGGCACGCTCATCACCGGCGCGAACGGCTCGGTCGGCGATCCGTGCGCGGTGCAGCCGGAGACCGCGAAGAACTACGAGGCGGGGATCAAGGCCGACCTGTTCAACCGCCGGCTCCAGCTGACCGCGGCGGTGTTTCGCAACGACCGGACCAACTTCCGCGTCGCCACCAACGATCCCGTCATCCCGACCTTGCAGGTCACCGACGGGCGCAGCCGGGTCGACGGCGTCGCGGTCGGCGCGAGCGGCAACATCGCCCGCAACTGGTCGATCTTCGCCAACTACACCTATCTCGACGGCAAGATCCGGCAGTCGGTGTCCGACTTCTGCCTCGCCAACCCCGGCCGGCTGGTCACCACCACCGCCGGCACGCCGCCGGTGACGACCACCACCAATCCGTGCGGCAACACCGCCGCCATCCCGGACGTGCAGGCCGGCCAGCGGCTGACCAACACCCCGCATCATTCGGGTAGCCTGTTCACCACCTATCAGCTGCCGTTCGGAGTGCAGATCGGCTATGGCCTGACCTATCAGGGCAGCTTCACGCTCAACAACGGGGTGCTGTTCGCGCCGACCAACCTCGCCTCGACGGTGGTGACGCCGGTGTTCAAGGCGGACGATTACCTGTTCCATCGCGCGTTCGTGTCGTGGTCGCCCGTTGAGCGGATCACCGCGCAGGTGAACGTCCAGAACTTCACCAACGAGCGCTATTTCAGCGGCATCCGCAACAACGGCTGGGCGGTGCCGGGGGACAGCCGCACGGTGCAGGCGTCGTTGTTCTTCTCCTTCTGATCGCTAGAACGCCTTCCCGTGCCCTGCACGGGGAGGCGACCGGAGACGAACCATGCTGATCGCGATCCCAGACGTGCTCGATGCGGCGGGGGTCGCGCGCATCCGGAGCCTGATCGATGCCGCGCCCTGGGTCGACGGCAACGAGACCTCCGGCCCGCAGGCGGCGCTGGCCAAGCGCAACCAGCAGCTGCCCGAGGACGGGGCGGCCGCGCGCGAAGCCGGCGGGCTGGTGCTCGACGCGCTCGGCCGGTCGCCGCTGTTCGTCGCCGCCGCGCTGCCGCTCAAGGTGTTCCCGCCTTTGTTCAACCGCTATGCCGGGGGGCAGGATTTCGGCCTCCACGTCGACAACGCGATCCGGATGAAGCGGGGGGCCGACTTTCGCATCCGCGCCGATCTGTCGGCGACGCTGTTTCTGGAGGACCCAGACGCCTATGACGGCGGCGAACTGGTGATCGAGGACGTGTTCGGTCCGCAGCAGGTGAAATTGCCGGCGGGACATCTCGTCCTCTATCCCTCGTCCAGCCTGCACCGGGTGACGCCGGTGACGCGGGGCGCGCGGGTCGCGTCGTTCATGTGGCTCCAGTCGATGGTCCGCGACGACGGCCAGCGCCGCATCCTGTTCGACCTCGACCGTGGGGTACAGGCTGTCGCAACCGACAAGGGACAGGGCGATCCCGCGGTGGTGCAGCTGACCGGCGTCTACCACAACCTGCTGCGCCGCTGGGCGGACGCCTAACCGTCGAGCATCGCCGTCAGCGCCGGGGACAGGTGCTCGCCGTCGCGGGTGAGCATCCGCACGGCCAGCCCGTGTCGATCGGCCAGCGCCAGTCCCCCGGGTCCCAGCACGTGCAGCGCGGTCGCCCAGGCGTCGGCGGTCATCGCATCGGGTGCGAGCACGCTCACCGCGATGACGCCATTGTCCACCGGCCGGCCGGTGCGCGGGTCGAGCGTGTGCGAATAGCGTCGCCCGCCATGTTCGAAGCCGCGGACGTAATCGCCCGAAGTCGCCACCGACAGTCCGTGCAGCGCGACCCGCAGCGGCGAGGCGGGGTGGCCGGGCGGGGTTTCCAGATCGACCCACCAGGGCTGGGCGTCGGGGCGGATGCCCTCGCCGCGCAACTCGCCGCCGACCTCGACCAGAGCGTCGGCCACGTCCAGCGCCGCCAGAGCGCGCCACGCGGCGTCGACTGCGAAGCCCTTCGCGATGCCGGACAGGTCGAGAGTGACATCGGTGTGGCGGGTGAGGATGTCGCCTTCGAGCACGACGTCACCCCGGGAAGGAAGGAACGCCGCGATCGAACCGGCGGACGGCGGCGCAGCGACGGGGCCGGGCGGGCCGAAACCCCACAGGTCGACCAGTCGCCCGGCCGCCGGGTCGAACGCGCCGTCGCTGGCCGCCGCTACGTCCAGCGCGGCGCGCATCACGGTCGCGAAGTCCGGCGGGATCGCCACCGGCGTGCAGACCGGTGCGGCGTTGAAGCGCGAGAGATGCGAGGCGCGGTCCCAGTGGCTCATCTCCGCCACCACCCCTGCCAGCGCCCCCTCGACCGCGGCGCGCAGGCTCGCCGTGGGGCAGGCGGAGACGGCGAGCACGCGCCACGTCGTCCCCATCGCCTCGCCCGCCAGCGTCGCCACCGGCGTTCCCGCCGCGCGCCGAAAGAATGCGGCGGGCGCGATCGGCGGGACGGCGACGCGGGTCAGGACGGCAGCACTTCCAGCACCGCGGTATAGCCCATGCGGCGGCGGACGTTGGGCTGCGACCCGGCACCCTCTGCCGAGGCGTTGAGCCAGTACATGCCCGCGCCCGGCCACTTGACCACCAACTCGCCCCTGGCATCGGTCTTGAGTGCCATCTCGCCGACCTGGTCGCGATAACGGCTGCCGCCCGCGATCAGCGTGACCGGCAGGCCCGCGGCGGGCTTGCCGTCCGCGATGAAGCGGAAGGTCGCGGGCTCGCCCGCGACGAGGTCGTTGGGATGGGTGACCGGCACCAGCTCCAGCCCGCGACCGGTCGGCTTGAGCACCCCTTGAGTCGGCGCGCCGGAGGTCAGGAACAGCTCGTTGCGGTTCGACATCTCGGTCAGCTTGGCGTTTGTCGCGCCCGCGGGCAGCTGGAACCCGGCCGCGGCGGTGCCGCGCGGCAGGCGCTGCTCGGCGCCGTTCAGGGTATAGCTGCCCATCAGGCCATCATTGACCATCATCAGCTTGTAGGTGCCGCGCTGGGTCAGGTGGACGTCGAAGGTCGAGCGGTACTTGCCGACCGCGAAGTTCTCCACCTGCGCCTCCGTCCCATCGGGCTGCATCAGCTTGGGGGGCTGACGCATCGGCTGGTGGTCGGGATAGAACAGGTCGTTCGAGGCGGCGGCGTCGACCGTGACCCAGCCGTCCTCGCCCGCGACGACGGTGGCGGAAGGCATCATCCACAGGCGATGCGCGGCGACGGGGGCGGCCAGCGCGAGCGTGGCGGCGGCGGACAGGGCGATGGAGCGGAGACGCATGGCAGGCATCCTTCAGGTCAGCGGCGATAGGTGGCGGTGACGGTGCCGAGTTCGGTCTTGCCCGACGCGGTGGCAGGGCGGCCAGGCGCGGCCAGTGGCACGCGGACGACCTCGCGCCCGCCCACCTCGCGCGCGGCCTCGACCAGCAGGGTGTAGGGGCCGGGGCCGAGCGCGCCCAGCTGGCGGGGCGTGAAGCTGATCCGCTGCGGCCCCGGCCCGCGGGTCGCGCCGGAGATGCCGTCGGCGGGGAGCTTGAGCGAGCGGCCAGAGGCGCGCCACCATTGGCGCACGTCGGTCAGCCATTTTTGGCCCTCGCCGCGCTGGTTGTCGACGTCGTACCACACCGCCAGCGTCTTGGCAGCCCGATCCGGGCCTTCCAGCCAGATCGCGACGTACGGCTTGTGGTATTCGGCGACCGACAGGCGCGGCAGCGTAACCGTCACGTCCATCGTCTGCGCCTGTGCCGGCCAGGCGGTAGCAGCGGCGGCGAGCGGGATGCCGGTCAGGGCGAGGCGGTAATGGAGAGGCATGGGCGAGGTCCCGGTCAGTGGATGAGGAAGACGGCGATGGCGGCGGGGATCGCGAGCCCGATCGCGACCAGCGGCCATGTCGACGGGCGGCGGCGGGCATGGAGCTGGAGCAGCACCAGCCCGGTCAGCGCGAAGACGAAACAGGCGACCGCGAACACGTCGATGAACCAGAACCACGCGTTGCCCGCGTTGCGCCCCTTGTGCAGGTCGTTGAGGTACGACACCCAGCCGCGGTCGGTGAACTCGCTGGTGACCGCGCCGCCGTCGCGCGCGATCGACACCCAGGCGTCGCCGCCGGGGCGGGGCAGGGGGAGGTAGACGTCGGTCGCCGACCATTCGGCCTCGCCGGTCGCGACCACCCCGAAGCGGTCCGCCACCCAGCGCGCGACCGCGGGGGGAAGGAGCTTCTTGGCGTCGGGCAACGCGTCGGGTCGGACGAGGCGGGCGAGCGGTGGCGGCAGTTGCGCCGACGGGCTGGTCACCTGCGGCTTGGCCTCGATGCTGCCCGCGTGGTTGAGCGTCAGCCCCGTGCCCGCGAACAGCAGCAGCCCGGCCAGGCTGATCGCGGAACTGATCCAGTGCCACGTATGCAGTTGCTTGAGCCAGAACGCACGCGGCGACGGCTTGCGCGCGGCTCGGACCTCTGATGCTGCTACCCCCATGAGGGGGCACTAACGCGAACGATTATCAGTTACAAGAGGCGACGAAGAGGCTATCGTCCCAGCAGCACCCGCGCCTGACCCGCGATCTGCGCCAGCATCGCCGCGTTAGGCTGGGCGGCGAGGCGGGCGCGGGCCACCATCGCCTTGAACTGGGCGATGCGCGCGGCGTTGGCGAGCAGCCAGTCGTCGACCGCGCGCCCCGGATCGGCGGCAGCGTTGCGCGCGAGATAGTCGAGGCGAAGCTGCTCGAAATCGCGCGCCAGCCCGGCGAGCAGCAGCCGCTCCCACGGATCGCTCGACGCCATCCGCGAGGTCGTGCCCTGTGCCCAGTCGAGCCCCAGTTCCTGCCCCAGCCGGGTAAAGGCGCGGGTCAGCACCGCCTCGTCGAGCCCGAGCCGTTCGCCCAGGTCCGCGAGGCCGACCGCGCCGTCCTGTTCGAACAGGCGTGCCGTCTCGCGCGCCAGGTCGGCGGGCGCGCCGGCCGCGGCCAGCACCGCCTCGATCCGGGCAGACGATCCGCGCGCCTCGTCGAGCAGCAGGTCGTCGAGCTGCCGGTCGAGCGCCGCGATGCCGGGTTGAAGCCGCGCGATCACTGCGCCGACCGGGGTGCCCGGCGGTGTCGCGCGCAACAGGTCGGCGATGTGGCTACGGGTGGCGCGCGCCACCTCCTCGAACAGCGCGATCCGCGCCGCCTCCGGCATCGGCTCCGCCTCGATCCGCGCCCACAGCGCGCCCAGTCCGAACAGCCGTTCGGCGACCACGAACATCCCCGCGATGTCGGACAGCGCAGCGCCCTCCTCCTCCGCCAGCTCGAACGCAGTGAGGATGCCGAGGCGGTTGACGATCCGGTTGGCGAGCTTGGTCGCGACGATCTCGGCCCTGAGCCGATGCGAGTCGATCGCCGTGCCGAACCGCTCGCGCATCGCGGGCGGGAAGGCGGCGTGGAGATCGGGGGCGAGTTCGGGTTCCAGCCCCAGCCCGCTGCCCTCGATCGCGTCCTGCAACGCGAGCTTGGCGGTGGCGAGCAGCACCGAGAGTTCGGGCCGGGTCAGGCCGGCACCCTCCTGCCCGCGGCGGATCAGGTCATCGTTCCCGGCCAGCCCCTCGACCCGGCGATCGAGCCGCCCGGCGGCCTCGAACGTCTCGATCGCGCGGACGTAGGAGGGGATCGCCGCCGCGCCATCGACCTCAGCGATCGACAGCGCCAGCGTCTGGAGGCGGTTGTCCTCCAGCACGAGGTGCGCGACGTCGTCGGTCATCGAGGCGAGCAGCGCGTTGCGGTCCGCCTCGGGCAGGCGGCCCTCGATCATCTCGCGGTTGAGCGCAATCTTGATGTTGACCTCGTTGTCCGAACAGTCGACCCCCGCCGAATTGTCGATGAAGTCGGTGTTCACCCGTCCGCCCCGGCTTGCAAAGGCGATGCGCGCGGCCTGTGTCAGCCCCAGGTTCGCACCCTCGCCGATCGCCGTGACGCGCAGCTCCTCGGCATCGATGCGGAGGCGATCGTTGGCGGGATCGCCGACCGCGGCGTTGTTCTCCGCCGCCGCCTTTACATAGGTGCCGATGCCGCCGAACCAGAGCAGGTCGGCGGGCGCGCGCAGGATCGCGGAAATGAGGGCGGCGGGCTCGACCTCGCCGGGGGCGATGCCGAGCGCGGCGGCGGCTTCGGGCGTCACCGCGATCGACTTGGCGGCGCGGCTGTGGACGCCGCCGCCGGCCGAGATCGGCGCGGACCAGTCCGCCCAGGACGAGCGGGGCAGCGCGAACAGCCGCTGCCGCTCGGCGAAGCTGGTCGCGGCGTCGGGCGTCGGATCGAGGAAGATGTGGCGGTGGTCGAACGCCGCGACCAGCCGGATCGCGGAGGACAGCAGCATGCCGTTGCCGAACACGTCGCCCGACATGTCGCCGCAGCCGACGACGGTGATCGGATCGACCTGCACGTCGACGCCGCGCTCGGCGAAGTGGCGCTGGACCGAGACCCACGCGCCCTTGGCAGTGATGCCCATCGCCTTGTGGTCATAGCCCTGCGACCCACCGCTGGCGAAGGCATCCCCAAGCCAGAAGCCGCGTTCGAGCGCGATCGCGTTGGCGACGTCGCTGAACGTCGCGGTGCCCTTGTCCGCTGCGACGACGAAGTACGGGTCCTCGCCGTCGAGCACGGTCAGACCTTGCGGGTGGACGACGCGGCCATCGACGATGTTGTCGGTGATCGACAGCAGCGTACGGATGAAGATGCGATAGCTCTCGGTCCCTTCCGCCAGCCATGCGTCGCGGTCGGCGGCGGGGGAGGGGAGCAGCTTGGGATAGAAGCCGCCCTTCGCGCCCGTCGGCACGATCACCGCGTTCTTGACCCGCTGCGCCTTCATCAGGCCCAGCGTCTCGGTGCGGAAATCGTCGCGCCGGTCCGACCAGCGCAGGCCCCCGCGCGCAACGGGGCCGGCGCGCAGGTGGATTCCCTCGAGCCGGGGGGAGTAGACCCAGATCTCGCGCCACGGCACCGGGCGGGGCAGGCCGGGGATCAGCGCGCTGTCGAGCTTGAACGCCAGCGCCTCGGCGGCGGCGGGGGCGAAGGCGTTGGTGCGCAGCGTCGCCGCGATCACCGAGCGGATCGCGCGCAGGATACGGTCGTCGTCGATCGCCGACACCGCGTCCAGCCCCGCCTCGATCGCCGCGTCACACGCATGGGCGTCAGCGGTGGAGGCCGGATCGTGCACCGCCGCGAAGCGCGCCACCAGCGCGGTCGCGACCGCGGGCGCGCGGCGCAGCGCATCGACCACCGTCGACAGGCCATAGGTCAGCCCCGCCTGGCGCAGGTAGCGGAACCACGCGCGCAGCAGAAGGATCGCCGAGGGCGGCAGGTCCGCCTCGACGATCAGCCGGTTGAACTGGTCGTTTTCCGAACGCCCTTCCAGCACCGCGGCGATCGCCTGTTCGAGCACGGCGGGGTCGCCCAGGTACGGCGGCGACTGGACCATGAAGTCGTGGACGAACGGATCGCTGTCGTCGCGCAGCCGGGTGGGCAGCTCGCCGATGACGCGAAAGCCGAAATTCTCGAGCACCGGCACCGCGTCGGACAGCGCGAGCGGCCCCAGCTTGTAGATCTTGATCTGCTGGTCGGTGCCGTCGCCGCGCGGAAACAGCCGCACCGAGCGGCTGGCGGGCGACTCGAGCGTCGACAGGCGCAGGATGTCCGCCGCCGCTTCCTCCGCGCTCGATACGTTGCGATAGTTCTGCGGGAACGCCCCCGCCCAGCGCAGCGCGAGCCTCGCCGCACGGCCTTCGCCGACCCGCTCGACCAGCGCCGCCTCGACCTCGGGCACCCAGCCGCGCACCATCCGCTCCAGCCGCTGCGCCAGCGCCGCGCCATCGGGCAGCTCGCCGCCATCGCGCAGATCCAGCGTATAGCGGAGCAGCGCGACCTGCCCGTCCTCCAGCGCGATTGACCAGTTGAGGATCGCGCCGTTCGCCGCCTCCGCCAGCATGTCGCCGATCGCCACGCGGCGGGCGGTCGTCACTTCGTCGCGGGGCAGCCAGGCAAAGGCGAACAGGTGCCTCTCCAGCGGCGAGCGGACCAGCACCAGCGCCGGGCGCGGCCGGTCGGCGAGGCTCATCGCGGTCAGCGCCAGCTCCTCCAGCGCGGCCGGCTCGAACGCGACCACGAGGTCGTGGGGCAGCGCGGCGAGCGCGTGCGCCAGCGCCTTGCCCGCATGCCCCTTGGGATCGAAGCCGAACTTCGCCTCCAGCGCGGCGAGGCGGCTGCGCAGCACCGGCACCTGCCGCGCCGGCGCGGCCAGCGCGGCCGAGGTCCACAGCCCGGCATGGATCGACAGGCCGGTGACCACGTCGCCTTCCACGATCGGCAGCACCGCGAGGTCGAGCGGCACCGCGCGATGGACGGTGGCGATCAGGCTCGACTTGAGCATCAGCGGCGCTGCGCCGCCGTCCGCGAACCATTGCAGCGCGCGGGTGCGCGAGGTGTCGCCCAGGATCGGGATCGCGTGGTCGTTGCGCGCGATCCCCAGCGCCTCGCCCGATCCGTCGGGGTGCCAGCGCTCGTGCCCGAGCAGCGTCATGTGCCCGTCGAGAAACCATTGCAGCAGGCTTGCGCCCTCGCCCTGGGGCAGCGCCGCCTCGTCTGTCGCCATCGCGCGTTGCAGGCGGGACCAGTCGGTGACGGCCGCGCGCACGTCCGCCAGCACCGCATGGAGCGTATCGACCAGCTCGCGCCGCTCGCGCGCGTCGGCGCGGTCGAGCTCGAGGTAGATCATCGACTCGGGCGCGCCCCCGCCCCCGACCTCGGTCAACGTGCCGTCGGCGTCGCGGGTGGCGCGGATCACGGGATGGATGATGCGCTCGACGGCGAGGTCCGCCGCCGCCACCGCCGCCGCGATGGAATCGACCAGGAAGGGCATGTCGTCGTTGACGATTCCGAGGCGCATCCGCCGCCGCGACCCTTCGGGCGCGCCCGGCAGCGCCTCCAGCGCGATCGCGGCACCCCCCGGCTTGCGGCAGGCGGCGACCTGGGCGACGAAGCGCGCGGCCTCGTCGACCTCCTGAGGCCCGAAGCCCCGCAACTCTCCCGGAAGGGCGCCCTTGGTCAGCCGGGCGGCGATCGCCCCGGCCAGTGTCGTGTGATCGGCCATGCCGGCGGCTATGCGCCCGGCAGGCCCGCGGCTCAACCCCAACCCCGCCGGCAGCGGCGTCAGGCGGCGGCGCGCTTCACCGCGGCGTCGAGCACCGGCCCGGCATCGATCCGGGCGACCACGTCGAGCCCGCCGGCACCCTTGCGAGCGAGCAGCACGACGAACTCGTCCGACCCGGCGTCCAGCCCGACCGTGGCGAGCACGGCGGCCTCGCGCAGCCGGTTCAGCGCCGCGTCGCGCGCGTCGGGCGCGGCGGCGGGGCGTTTGGCGGCGCGCTCGGCGGCGACCACCGCCTTGATCCCGCCCTCGAACCCGTCGAGGAAGCGCGGCAGCCCGCCCGCGCCGACGCCCTCGCGCCGGGCATGGGACAGGACGCCGGCATATTCGGCTAGCCGCGTCTTGTCGTACTCGGCGCCGAAAACGAGCTTGACCACCGGCGTCATCGGCGCGCGCGCCTGCACCGCGATGCCGGCATCATCGAGCAGCGCCTGGTAACCGTCCGCGTCCTCCGCGGTCGCCAGCGCAAAGTCGTGCGCCCGGCCCAGCGCGCGGTAGAGGGCGGAGCGGCTGCGGGTATCGGCGGCGCGCACTGCGGCGGCGCTCTCGCGCGCGACCAGCAGCCGGTCGCCCAAGGAGCCGGACAGGGGCGAGTCCGACAGCGGCGTGTCCTCGCCCGCATGATCCTGCTCGGCATGGGGGCCGTCCGCCCAGACGGGCTGGTTGCCCGCAGCCGGCACGCCGCCCCGCACCGCCGCGGCCAGCTCGCTGTCGAGCGACGCCTGGGTCAGCGGGTCGGCGATCTCCTTCCAGTTGATGACGCCATAGATGAAGTCGATCGTCTCGCCGTCCGACGAGAAGGGGGTGAGGATGCCGCGATACAGCGTGGTGCGCCCGCGCGTGCCGATGAACTCGGCCTCGAACCCGATCGGGGCGCGATTGGCGATGATCTGGAGATAATGGTCGGTCAGCCGCGACAGCAGCGATCGGCTGGGGACGTCGGCGACTCGGGTCACCGACGGATCGAGCTCGCACTCCTCGCGCAACGCCCGGCCCAGGAACGCGATCGCGGGGTCTTCCAGCCCGTTCGAGAAGTCGAGCAGCACGCTATGCGGCCCGAAATCGGCAATCGACGCCGGATCGAGGTCGGCGATCGCAGGAAAGGGGCGATCCTTCAGCAGCGATACCCAGTGGTTGTACGCGCGCACATGCATCCGCCGCTCGTCGCCGCCCAGGTCGAACAATGCGTCGTCGACGCCGTCCCGATCGGCCTCGGCCACCTCGTCGAGCTCCACCCGCTCGCCATCGAACCGCTCCGCGAAAGTCATGCGCCTCGTCCCGGGCCCGGCAATCGGGCCATGAACGGGTGATGCAACGGCCGTGGTAAACGCGCCGTAAACGCGCGTGAGCCCGGCCGCGCCGCTTGCCAGCCCCCACCCGACCTGCTACGCGCCCCGCCTCAACAACGGCCGGCGATCGTCGCCGGCCCGCGCCGCTTTAGCTCAGCTGGTAGAGCATCGCATTCGTAATGCGGGGGTCGCAGGTTCGAGTCCTGCAAGCGGCACCACCTTCGTAGAGGCACTTTCACAAGACAACCTGCCCGGCTGGGGCGAGGGCGCTTTGGCGTGCTGACCCACGTGGGTCGTGGCCCGGGCGGCCTTGGGCAGACAGCGCGGCTGGTGCCTGAACGCTTCTGGTTCTCGCATCGGTAGTGCGAGCGCGCGGCGAGGTCGACGCCCTGACGGCTCAGATCAGGCACCTGCCGACCGAACGCCATAAGGCGGACTCAGCCGGCGGTGGTGCTCCGTTCGGCTTACGGCTTCCTTCGCAGCAATCCACGCGGATGAGCTGCTACCGCTTCCTCTCTGACCGGTGGTTCAGCCTGTGCGAGATTTTGCGGGCATCGGCCGCCACAGCACAATCTTCCGGACCGAGTGTCTGACCTGCCATCGCACGGCGCTTTTTTTTCCGGGCGAGCTCGAAAAGCTTAAGCGTCGGAACTGAGCTATGCACTGGGTTGCTCAAGCCGCAGGGTGGAAACCGTTCGCGACGACATCGTCGATAAGCGCACGATGCGACGGGAGGGCAGTCAGCGCGGTTTCGCTCTGGCGACGGATGCTGTCGAACTCGCGGCGCGCATCGTCAAAGAAGCGCAAGGCGCCCGCTCGCGCCCCGACGTCGGTTCGGAAGCCCATGCCATAGAGCACATACTGCCAGCTGTTCTGGTTGAAGATGTCGTGGCTCTCGTCGACATCGAGGAACGATGGGGGGCGGTGGCGCCATTGATCCAGCCGATCCTTGAGCCAGTCCGACATCGACGACGGCGTGCGGTTGTCGTGCCAGAAGTCGGTGTCGGTGCGACGGCTGAGACAATAATGGAGCTTGATGAAGTCGACGACGTGTTCGTAGCGTCGTGTCATCTGTGCATTGAATTGCCGGGCGGCGCGTTCGCTGTCCCCCGACCAGGGGAAGAGGTTGCACAGGATCAGCGCGGCGAGTTCGGCGAAGCTGATCCCTGTCGCCTCCAGCGGTTCGATGAATCCTGCCGACAGGCCGATGGCGACGCAGTTGCGATGCCACTGGACCTTGCGGAACCCCGCCTCGAACGACAGGGTGCGGTGCGGCAGGTCGCGCGCAGCCGGTCCGATATGACGCCGCAGCGCCTCCAGCGCGGCATCGTCGCTCACGTGGTCGGTGCTGTAGACGTATCCCAGCCCGCGACGGGAATGCAGGCCGATGTCCCAGGTCCAGCCCGCGTCCTGAGCCGTCGCGTAAGTGCAGGACGGGATCGGCGCGTCGGGCCGGTCGTATGGCACCTGGATCGCGACCGCGCGGTTGCAGAACAGCTGGTCGCGATACGAGGTGAAGGGCGAGCCGAGCGCTTCGCCGATCAGCCGCGCGCGAAAACCCGAACAGTCGACGTAGAGGTCGGCGGACAGTACGCCGTTCGCTCTGGCACGCACGCCCGCGATGGCGCCGCTCTGGTCAAGGTCGACATGGTCGATGGTGTCGACGATCCGTCGGACACCCAATGCCAGCGCCCGGTCGCGCAGCACGCCGGCAAGCTTCACCGCATCGAAATGGTACGCATAAGCGAGCGGCGCGGCGTAGTTGGGATGCGTAACCAGCTTGGGCGCGCGCATCCCCGCCACCGCGCGCGTCTGCACGGTCGCCGCCTCGGCCCAGGGAACGTCGCCCGCCACGCCCAGCAGCCAATAGGGCAGCAGGTCCATGTCGCTGTGCTGCGAGCTGACCTGGAAGGGGTGCACATACCAGTCGTCCGCGGGCGCGGGCCCGGGCGAGTTCCAGCCGGCGAAGCGGATCGCCTGCTTGAAGGTCGCTTCTGCACCCCGGATCAGATCGGTCTCGTCGAGGCCGATCCGGCTGAGCGTCTTGCGGATGATCGGAAACGTACCCTCGCCGACGCCGAGGATGCCGATCTCCTCCGACTCGACGAGGGTGATCTCGACGCCGCCGGGCAGGTCGGCCGAGAGCATCCGCGCCATATAGGCTGCGCAGATCCACCCGGCCGTTCCGCCGCCGACGATCAGAACCTTTTTCGCCATCTGGCCCTTGTGTCCGATCGGCAGGCGTTCGTCGCCTAGAAGTTGAACCCCGCGCTCAGGCTGAAGCGGCGGTCGGTGACGAACACGCCGCGCTGCACGAACTTGCCCGGCAGGATCTCCAATTCCGTCCGCTGATCGGTATTAGTAAGGTTCTGGACGTTGGCCTGCAGGTTGAAGTGCTTGCCGAACTGATACCCGATGGATGCCGCCAACTGCCCCGCCGCGGCGCCATAGACCGGCAGGCCGAAGGTGATCGGCTGGTTGGTCACGGCCGACGTATAGGTGCCGCTGCTGCTGGAGTCGGACGTGGTCGCGAGATAGCGGCTCCGCCAGCTCCAGGACAGGCGCGCGCTGACCCCGTGCAGGTCATAGAGCAGCGTGGTCGTGTACGACCATTTCGACAGCGCGATCAGCGGCACACTGAGTGGTGCGCCGTTCATGTCGAGCGCCAGCGCGCTGGGCGACTTGCCGTCGATATAGGTCGCGTTTGCGTCGATTCCGAAGCCCTGCAACAGGCCGGGCAACATGTCGAGATAGGTGCGCGCACCCACCTCGGCACCGCTGATGATCGTCTTCTGCCGGGCGTTGATGTTGCCGTTGGCGACGATCGGCCCGTCGTTGAAGGTAGCGGCACCGCCGCCGGGCGGGGTCGACAATGGCTGTTCGGATGCTTGCAGGAACGCGCTCGCCTGCGCCGAGATTTTGTTATACAGGATGTAGTTCTTGATTGCCTTGTTGAACAACGCCAGGTGGAACGACGAGCCCCGCTTGGGGTACCATTCGATCGACACGTCGTTGTTGATCGACGTCTGCGGCTTCAGGCTCGGATTGCCCGACGTGTAGTTGTACCCGCCGAAGATCCCGGGCAGCCCCGTATTCGTCGCGCCGTTGGCGAGCGGATTGGCGCTGGTATAGACCGATGCCGTGCCCTGCGCCCGGATGTCCCCATAGCCCGGCGGGGTCAGCGTCTGAGTCAGCGCATAGCGGACGACCACGTTGCGGGCGGGCTCCAGCTTCACGTTGAACGATGGGAGGAAGTAATCCTTCTCGAAGCTGCCGGTCCGCGTCGCGCTCGATGTCACCGTGGTGTAGACGTTCGGCAGCTTTCCGTTGGCGGTCGTGTAGGCCGCGACATTGGCCAGGCCGCCGACCTGCGCCAGCGACGCCTCCGCCGCGGCTTGCGTCAGGTAATAGTCCGTGTTGCCGGTGAAGACGTAGTTGCCGGAACTCGCGACCTTGTAGTTGACCCAGCGCACGCCGACGTTTCCGGAGACCCGCGCGTCGCCATCGCTCAGGTCGGAATTGTCGAAGCCGATCATCGCATAGGCGGACTTTGTGACCGGCTTGGTGGTCACGAACGAAGGCTGGCTGCCGAGGTTGGGATCTGGCGGGTTGCCGTACAGATAGTTGCTCGTCCCGGCCGTCGGACACCGGAAGTAGACGTCGGGCCCGCAGGCGGCATAAGTGTTGATGACGCGCGTGAACTGGTCGCCGCGCAGGATCGCCGATGTGGGCACATAGACGCTGGCGACCGGCTGCAGGTTGCCCTTGAAGAAGTCGTCGAAGTCCTCGACCGCGAAATCGCCCGACGGAGAGGCGGCTACGCTGGGCGCCGGGATGCCGTTGTACCCCTTGGCCGTCGCCGCCCAATAGGTGCCGACGAACGTGTCCGTTTCGGTGCGATCGGCATAGCGCCCGCCCACCGCCAGCTTGCGGAAGAAGCCTTCGCCCAGGTCATAGGCGGCATCGAGTTGCCACGAGTTCTGATGGCCATCGTTGCGCGATGTCAGCCACGCCACGTTGCTCGCCACCGACTGCGTCGCACTGGGCGTCACCGCATTCTGGAAACCGAGTGCCGGGCGGGTCTCGCCGGTATCGATATTGGTCTGGACGGGGCTCGCCCCGTTCAGGCTGAGCGCATATTTCGACCCGCCCGAGATCGCCTTGGTATACTGGTAGCTGCCGCTGATCGAGAAGCGGCCGCGCTCGAAGTTGAACCCTTGGCTGAAATCGGACGTCTTGCTGTAGTTCGGCGTATAGCTGGCGCTGCTGCCGAGCACGATGCCGTTCGCGGCGTTGGTGCCGTTCAGGATGCCGCCACGGAGGAACACCCCGTCGTCATCAAACACGCTGTCCGCGGACAACCCGATCTTGGGCGCCCCCGTCAGGTTCAGCAGCTGAGTGTCGCGGATGCTGTCCCAGCGCGAGATGAAGGTCGTGTGATAGAAGGTCAGGCCGTCCGTGGGCTTCCACTGGACCGCGCCATAGACGCCCTTGCGGGTCCGCTCGAACTGGTCGTTGGTTTCGGAAAAGCCGACCGGGGCATAGACAGTCCGGCCGTTGAACACCTGAGGGTAATAGGGCAGCACCAGGATGTTGCTGTCGTACGACTTGATCTTGGAATAGGCGATATCGCCAAGGATGCCGATCTCGCCAATTGGCGTGTCGAAGCGCGAAGAGGCGCGGAACGACGCGCTGGGCTGCGTGCTTCCCGAGAAGTCGCCATAGTTGCCGGACACCGACCCCGCGATCTTGGGCCCATCGAAATCGAACGGCATGTAGGTCTGGAGGTCGATCGTGCCGGCGATGCCGCCCTCAATCAGGTCACCCCGGCTCGCCTTGTAGACGGTAACGGTCTTCAACAGCTCGGGCCCGATATCGGTGAAGCTCAGCCCGGCACCGCCGTTGGCGGAGAAGATCTCGCGGCCGTTCAGCAACGACTTGGTGCCGCTGAGGCCACGGACCTGGATGCCCGAGCCTTCAAACGCGAAGCCGTCGGGGGAGCCCGCGGCACCGGCGCGGATCGTGTTCTCCGTCACGCCTGGCACACGCTGCAGGATTTCGAGCAGCGAGGTGCTGGGCACCTTGTTGGCTTCGTCGAGGACGATCGAGTCGCCGATCGTGTCCGATTGCCGCTTGAGCTCAGTGGCGGTCTCCAGCGAAGCTCGCTGGCCAGTCACCACGATGTCGGCATCCTGCGTCGCCGGCTCGGCCGCCGTCTCGGCACCGGCCGCAGTGTCAGTGCTCGTCTGCCCCACCGTGCCCTGGGCACCGGCACCCTGCGCTGTCGACGTTGTGGCCTGACCGGCAGACCGGGTCTGCGCCTGCGCATCCTGCGTCTGCGCAAAGGCCGCGACGGGGGTGAGCGCGCCGACTACCATGCCGGCCAACATTGCCGAGGAACTCAGCAGTCGATCACGATTCCGCATCATCAGACAATCCTTTTCCTTAAGCGTCGACCGTTTGCCGGCCTGTCTCATTGGTCATCCACTCGGTCGCATTGTCCGGGCAATCAGGCTGCCAGTCGTCTGCCAAGCCGGCCGAGCATCACATAAAAGTCAGCATCGCTCACCTTTCCGTGACGCGTAGGATCGGTATCGCGATCGTGTCAACGATTTTTTGTGAGCGCTATCATGCGAATGCGGCATATGGCAGCCAGCCTCGGCTTGGCAGCGGCGATTGCGGGGTCGTGGGTCACATCGCGACGATGCAGATACGCGTCCACATGAGCGCGGTGGAGAAGGCGGGAACGGTGGCGGTGCCGGTCGCGCGGCTTGGCGCGAGCGACGCGCGTGTGCAGGCCTTCCTCTTGTCCGACCCTTGTGTAGACGGCTCTCCGTTAGCAAGCTCGAATGGTTGCTTCGCATTGCCGGCTGGTGCGGCCATGTGTCCGACCTGTTCGTGCGGCGCATGGTGCCGCTGGCCGTCATGCCATTCGCGCGGTTCGGGTCCCGATCACAAACGCGCCCTTGTGGTGCCTAGGTCGTTATGTGTTTTTCCCGATCCGGCGGTTTCATCTGCTCCTCGGTGTGCCTCGTCCTCTTCATGTCCCGGCTGCTCGCCCGCAGGCTTCAAGGGGCCGGAAAACCCTCGCGCAACATGGATGAAAAAACAGAGGGGACGTCAGTCATCGAGGCAGATCGTCGTGCAGCTGATCTAGGCGCGACGCGATGTCGCGCGCGCGCGCACCTGATCGAGCGCGTCGGCATTGTCGCGGCCCCACGCGTAGAGCAACTCGACCGGCTCCACGAATCGGACGCCGAGTGCCGTCAGTCGATACTCGACCGCGGGCGGGATCGCGCTGTGAACGTGCCGGGTCAACAGGCCGCTCTCCTCCATGTCGCGGAGGGTTTGTGTCAGCATTTTCTTGGAAACGCCCGGCAGGCTGCGTTGCAGGGCGCCCGTTCGGGCCGCCCCGCCGTGCCGCGCGTGGAGCGTATGCAGGATCATGCTCGTCCATTTCGTGGCGAACAGCGCCAGCACGCGTCGCGGCGCGCAATCCTCCCGCCATTCCTCTTCGGACGTACCTGGCTGCATCGGCGGTTACCTCGTGGTGCCTGGTCCCGTATTTGGTGCCTTCTGGAAGCGCCCGCCAGTGCTTCCTAGCTCTTGGACGCGAAAGGTCTTGAAAGGACGGGCATGGCCAGGACGGCATTGGTGGTAGGCGCGAGCGGGATCGTCGGCAACGCGACGACGGCGCTGCTTTTGGAGCAGGGCTGGAACGTCCACGGCCTCGCCCGGCGACCGGGCGTACAACAGGGCGTGCAGCCGGTCGCCGCGGACCTCCAGGATGCGCAGGCGACCGCGCTGGCGTTGCGCGGCCTCGATCCGGATGCCGTGTTCATCACGACCTGGGCACGCCAGGACAGCGAGGCGGAGAACATCCGCGTCAACTCCGCGATGGTCCGCAACCTGCTCGACGGTCTGCCCAGGCCGACCCGGCCCCGCCATGTCGCGCTCGTCACCGGGCTCAAGCACTATCTCGGCCCCTTCGAGGCGTATGGCAAAGGCACGCTGCCGCAGACCCCGTTCCGCGAGGAACAGGGCCGGATCGAGGTCGAGAACTTCTACTATGCGCAGGAGGATGAGCTGTTTGCCGCGGCGGCCCGGGACGGCTTCACCTGGAGCGTCCATCGTCCGCATACGGTGATCGGCCTTGCCGTGGGCAACGCGATGAACATGGGGACGACGCTCGCCGTCTACGCCACCTTGTGCCGCGAGACCGGGCGACCGTTCACCTTCCCGGGGTCCGCCGCGCAGTGGACCGGGCTGACCGACATGACCGATGCCGGGCAGCTCGCCCGTCAGCTTCTCTGGGTGACCGAGACGCCGGCAGCGCACGGCCAGGCGTTCAACATCGTCAATGGCGACGTCTTTCGCTGGCAGTGGATGTGGAGCCGGATCGCCGAGTGGTTCGGCATCGAGCCCGCCCCGTTCGACGACATCGTGCGCCCGCTCGAGCAGCAGATGGCCGGTGATGCCGCTGTCTGGCGCCAGATCGCGGAGCGCGAGGGGCTGGCCGAAGCGGATCTGAACCGCCTGGCGTCACCGTGGCACACCGACGCGGATCTCGGCCGTCCGATCGAGGTCGTGACCGACATGGGCAAGAGCCGGCGGCTCGGCTTCACGGCCTATCAGGCAACCGACGATGCGTTCTCTGCCCTGTTCGAGCGCCTGCGCGCGAGCCGCCTCATCCCCTGATCCGAAAGATATCTACGATGGCCGACGCTTCTCCGCTCCCCGATCTTTCCGCGCGCGACACCGCGATTGCGATCAACACCTATACCACCGTGCTGCGCCGTCCGCAGGTGCCGCACGATGTGTTCGCCACCTACTGGCGCGACGTCCATGGCCCGTTGTGCTCGCGTGTCCCGGGACTTGGCTGGTACGTGCAATATCATCTCGACCGCGAGCAGGACGCGCATCTCTGGCCGCCCCAACCGGGCATCGCAGCCTTTCCGGACTATGTCCTGGACGGCGGGGTAGAGATCGGCTTCGCCAGTGCCGGCGATCAGTCGGTGTTCAACAAGGCATCGTCGATCCTGTTCTCGGACGAACAGAACATGTTCGCCGCGACGGTCGCCTATGTTCTGCCCGATGGCTCGAGGACGCTGGTGGACCGGATCGCCGATCCCAGCCCCAACGGCACGGACGGCCTTGATCGCATGCACGTCCATTTCGCACCGGGCGGCAAGGATGCGGAGGGTTTCGCGCCCTTCATCGGCAGGCTTGCCGAAACGCTGGCGGCCGATCCGGCGTTGCTGCGGGTCCGGCTGCATCTGCCCGAGCGTTACGACAACGCCGATCCGGCGCCGCCCGCGCCCGACGTGGCGCATACCGTGCCGCCCGAGCGTGAGCGGATCGCGGTGCTCGACCTTACCTTCGCGACGCCGCTCGCGCGTCGCACCTTTTTCCAGTCCGATACCTTCACCGCCACGGCCGGAAACCAACGGCAGCATATCGGCTTTGCGACCGCCTTCGCGGTCAGCGGCATGTACACCTATGTTCGCGACAGGAAATTGACCCTCGCGGGGCTTCGCGGCAGCCGGCCGGCGCAGCTCATCGAGCGCCTGGGAGCGGTGAACCAGGCAGGCGCTGACGTGCGCCATCTCTTCGAGGCGGGACGCCTATCGTAGGAGGACCCGCCGATCGAAGGTCGAGCGGGGCACGTATGTCGGATGCTTCCGTCTGGTTGGGAGGAACGAGCGACGGGGGTGTCGCTTCTTCCGCCGCGCCTTGAGCACTGGCCGCATCTCGTTTCGGTTGCGACGGCACCGACTTGTTATCGGGTCGGCTTGAAGGCCACGCATCGCTGCTGGCCGGGCGGCCGGCACCAACGATCGGATCGCGGCTGCCGGCCTGACGCGCCAAGTGTCGGGATAGGGCTTTGACCAGGCGGAGCCGGCGGAACGGCGCATCAACCGACGTGCGCAAACCCTGCTATGTGGTCCGAGCGACGCCTCGGATGCGTTCCCCCGCTCCCGCGAACACGCCATGGACGCGTCCGTCGTACCGCCGTCGCCTCGTCGCCGCGGCATCGCACTGGTCGCAACCCACCGCGTCCGTCGGCCGACGGCCCTTAAGCATGCCCGCACGCCGCCAAGGGGGTCACGAGCGATCTCCTGAGCAGTGCCACGCGAAAGGGAAACAGATCATGTCCGGCAAGAAGAAGGCGATCGCCATCGTGACCCACGGTGAAGCTTTCGTCCCGAACGATCTCTACACCAACGGCAGCAACGTGACCCGCACCGTCGAGGAGTTCGAGGCGTATGACAGCATCCTGACCAATCGGGCGAACCCGCAAAGCACGGTGACGCTGACGATGGCGAACGGCGGCAGCCTCGACCTGTCGGACGAGCTCAACGGCCAGCGTGCGGCGTACCTGTTCGCGTCGGCGGCGGGCAACGAGCTGACCGCGGGCAACAAGGACGACACCTTCATCGGCAACGTCGGCAACGACATCTTCCACGGCGGCGAGGGTAAGGACCAGCTGTACGGCGACAAAGGCGCCGACCTGCTCGACGCGGGCGAGGGCGACGACTACCTCAATGGCGGCGAAGGCGACGACACGCTGCTGGGCGGCAACGGCAACGACACGCTGGTCGACGACTATGGCCGGCTCGACATCGATGCCGGGGCCGGGGCCGACATCATCCATGCGGGCGCGAGCCGCGTCGGCAAGGTCGACGGCGGCGCCGACCGCGACCTCATCAACGCCAACGGCGACCTGACCGGGCTGGCGATCTCGAACGTCGAGGTGCTCGCGACCAACGGCGGCAACGTCACCGCGCAGATCGAGCAGTTCGACGCGTTCGACGTGATCGTCACCAACGAGGCGAACCCGCAGAGCACGGTGACGCTGACCATGGCGAACGGCGGCAAGCTCGACCTTTCGGACGAGCTCGCCGGGCAGCGCGCGGCGTACCTGTTCGCGTCGGCCCAGGGCAACGAGCTCACCGCGGGCAACAAGGACGACACCTTCATCGGCAACGTCGGCAACGACATCTTCCATGGCGGCGAGGGCAAGGACCAGCTCTACGGCGAGAAGGGCGCCGACGTGCTCGATGCCGGCGAGGGCGACGACTACCTCAACGGCGGCGAGGGCGACGACACGCTGCTCGGCGGCAACGGCAACGACACCATGAACGGCGGCAACGGCACCGACCGCGCCGTCTTCGCCAGCCAGTTCTCCGGCTATACCGTCGTCAAGGACGGCTCCACGCTGCTGGTCAAGACCGGGACCACCACCGCCCGGCTGAACGAGATCGAGCAGATCGACTTCGCCGACGGCCGCTACGATGTCGCGACGGGCGCGTTCACGCCCTTCATCACCGGCGTGACCATCGTCGGCACCGCCGGCAATGACACGATCAGCCCGACCCGCACGGTCAAGGGGCAGCCCAAGCCGACCGACGGTGCCGACACCATCTATGGCAACGAGGGCAACGACAACATCGACGGCGGCAAGGGTGCCGACGAGATGCACGGCGGCGTCGGCAACGACACCTTCACGGTCGATGACATCGGCGACCGGGTGATCGAGCTGGCCGGGGAGGGGACGGACACGGTCCGCGCCGGCATCTCCTACACGCTGGGCGACACGATCGAGAACCTCGTGCTGACCGGGACCGCCGCGAACGGCACCGGCAATGCGGCCGCCAACAGCCTCAAGGGCAACGAGGTCGCCAACCTGCTGAGCGGGCTGGGCGGCAAGGACAAGCTCTATGGCTTCGGCGGCAACGACACGCTGCTCGGCGGCACGGGCGACGACCTGCTCGACGGCGGCACCGGCGCGGACCGGATGGAGGGCGGCACCGGCAACGACTCCTATTATGTTGATGACGCCGGCGACCAGGTCGTCGAGCTGGCGGGCGAGGGCACCGACACCGTCCGGGCCAGCATCGACCATGCGCTGGGCACCGAGCTGGAGAACCTGACCCTGCTCGGCACCGCGGTGAGCGGCTGGGGCAACGAGCTGGCCAACAAGCTGGTCGGCAATGCCGCGAACAACCACCTCGTCGGCAACGGCGGCGGCGACACGCTCGATGGCGGGCTGGGTGCCGACTATATGGAGGGCGGCACCGGCAACGACACCTACATCGTCGACAATGTCGGGGACGAGGTCGCCGAACTGGACGGCGGGGGCGTCGATACGGTCAAGTCGAGCGTCGGCTTCACGCTGGGCGACAATGTCGAGAACCTGACGCTGACCGGCACCGCGATCCGCGGCGGCGGCAACGATCTCGCCAACAAGCTGGTCGGCAACGAAGGGGACAACATCTTCTTCGGCTACCAAGGCAACGACACGATCACGGGCGGCGCGGGCAAGGACCTGATGTACGGCGGCGAGGGCAACGATATCCTTGACGGCGGCATCGGTGCCGACAGCATGTACGGCGGCGCGGGCAACGACACCTATTATGTCGACGACGCGGCCGACCAGATGCGCGAAGAGGCCGCCGAGGGCATCGACACCATCGTCACCACCATCACCCGCACCATCGGCGACCATTTCGAGAACCTGACGATGGCGGGCACGGCCGACATCCTCGCCGCCGGCAACGGCGCCGGCAACGTGATGAAGGGCAACGCCGGCGCCAACACGCTCCAGGGCTATGGCGGCAACGACTCGCTCTACGGCGGCGACGGCAAGGACCTGCTGATCGGCGGCGACGACGATGACTATCTGTCGGGCGACGCCGGCGACGATTACCTGATCGGCGGGTCCGGCAAGGACGTGCTGGTCGGCGGGGCCGGAGCCGACCGCTTCGAGGGCGGGGAGGGCGCGGACCTCTACGTCTTCGCCAGGGCGTCCGATGCGCAGGGGGACCACATCCTCGACTGGGTCAAGGGCGACCGGTTCGACCTGCGCGGCATCGACGCCGTCGAGGGCACGGCCAGAAACGACGCGTTCGGCTTCGTCGGCGATGCGGCGTTCTCGGGCAAGGCTGGCGAGCTGCGTTACGCCACCGCGAACGGCGTCACCAGCGTGATGGGCGACGTCAACGGCGACGGTGCGGCGGACTTCACCTTCACGCTCGCCGGCACCCAGAGCCTCGCCGCGGCGGACTTCATCCTCTGACGCCTGCCCGGTGGCCGTCCTTCCGGACGGTCACCTCCCGATCCGGCGGCGCGCCGGTGCTTCCCAGCACCGGCGCGTCACCCGCACGCGCTCAGGGCTGCGGCGCGGCGTCCGTCTGCCCCGCGGGCGCTGCCGGCTCGGCCTTGCGCAGCGCCTCCAGCTCGGCGGCGGTCTTGAAGTCGATCACTTCGACCTGGAACACGAGGTCGGCATTGGCGGGGATCGGCCCGGTGCCCTGCGCCCCATAGCCCAGCGCCGCCGGGATGCAGAGCCGCACCACCCCACCCTTCGCGACCAGCTGCAACCCCTGCCCGAACCCCGGGATCACCCCGCCCACCGGCATCGGCGTCCGCATGTTCTGGTCGAACACCGCCCCCGTCGCGGCGAGATAGCCGATGTAGTTGACGAGTACGGTCGCATCCGCCGTGGGCTTTGCCCCCGACGCCGGGCGCAGCATCGTGTAGCCGAGCCCGGTCGGCGTCCGCGCCGCGCACGACCGCTGCGCCGCCGGCACGATCGGGTTCAGCGGCAGGGCGATGATGCCGTTGTCCACCGTGGCCGGCCTGGGCGCCACCCGGCGCGGCACCGCCCGACGCTGCGCCGCCGCCCCTTCGGGCGAGGTCGCCAGCATCGGCAGGGCGATCGCGAGGAGCAGGCGGCGGGCGGGGGAGGATGAGGTCATGTCGGCCGCCATAGGCGGGGCCCCGACGATCGATCAAGCCGCCGCCGCGCGATCGTCGATCCGGACGTAAAGGGCTTGAGCCACGGCCCGGGTGAGGCGAGTAGGATGGCGGCCGCGACGTCGCACGCAACAGGGGACAGGACATGACCGAGTTTCGTACCAAGGTCGACGAGCAGGCCGGGGCCGGCGTCCGGTTCGAGGTCTACCAGTTCGCCCGCAAGAGCCACGCGCTCCACCCGACGCGTGCGGGCGCGGCGGCGGGCGGCACCGCAGCGGCTCCTTCCATCTACCCCTTGCACCCCGTGACCGCGCGCCAGCTCCGGATCGTGCTCGACGGCGGGGCCGCGCTGCTCGAACCGGGCGCGCTCCAGTACGCCAGCGGCCGGTTGCAGGTGGACATGCAGAAGAACGCGGGGGCCGGCGGCTTCTTCGCGCGCGCCATGACCTCCGCCGGCAGCGGCGAGAGCGCGTTCGCGACGCGTTATGCCGGGCAGGGGGAGGTCTGGACGGAGGCGACCGCCAATCACTTCGTCCTCGCGTCGATGGACGGGCCGCAGGACTCGCTGATCCTCGACGACGGCGCCTTCTATGCCTGCGACGCCAACATCGCGGTGTCGACCCACGTCCACCGGTCGGTGCAGGGCGTCCTGTCCGGCAACGGCCTGATGCAGCCCAAACTCACCGGCACGGGCGCGTTCGTGGTCGAGTCGCCGGTCCCCGCCGACGAGATCGAGGTCGTCGAGCTCGATGGCCAGGGCGAGCTGATCGTCGATGGCGACGTGATGCTGATGTACTCGGCCGGATTGCAGGCGGAGATCAGGCCGCTGGTCCGCGGCCTGCGCAACGCGATGCGCAGCGGCGAGGGGGTGGTGTTCGCGTTCTCGGGGACCGGCACCGTCTGGCTCACGCCCACGGTGCGGCTCGGCTGAGCAAGGCGAATCTGACCCGAACCCTCCGTTCGCCCTGAGCTTGTCGAAGGGCCGTTCTTCTACGAACAGCCGGACGGGGCTCCGACAGGCTCGGCCCGAACCGTTCGGGTCGGTCGCAGGCGGCCGATCAATCTCCGGGCGGCGATCACGCCGCCCGGAGATACCGTCGCATCACTTCTTGGGCGCGGTCAGGTGCGCGCTGAGGAACTTGTTCATCTCGAACATGCTCGCCGACTTCTTGCCGAAGATCTTCTCCAGCTTGTCGTCCGCATTGATCTGGCGCCGGTCCTTGGCGTCCTGCAGGTCGTGCTTCTTGATGTATTCCCAGACCTTGCTCACGACCTCGCTGCGCGGCAGGTCGGTCTTGCCGACGATCTCCGCCAGGTCGGACGACGGCGTCACCGGCGCGGTGATGCCGCCACGCGCGCCGCCGGCGGGCTTGCCGGTCGCCTTGACCTTCTTTTCCGCAGCCTTGGTCTCGTCCTTGCCGCGCTTTTCCGCCGATCTCGCCATCATGTCCTCCTGTTCGATCCGACCGCAATCGTTCCGTTCTCGCTGAGAACTCCGCGCGGGCCAAGAGGCGTGCCACCAAGCGCACGCCGTGGCAACGGGGGCAAACCCTTAAATCCGCGCCTTTGTCCCCCCGTGCCACTCGGAATCACGCCGGACGGGCCCGCAACAGCCGCGTCACGGCGGTATCCAGCGCCGACAGGAACCGCGAACGGTCCTGCTTGCCGAACGGCGGCGGCCCGCCGATCCGGTCGCCGCCCGCGCGCAGGTCGCTCATGATCGCCCGCACCGCCACCGCATTGCCGATCGAGTCGCCGGTGAACGGCCGGCCGGTGGGCGCGATCACGCTCGCTCCCGCCTTGAGGCAGCGGTCCGCGAGCAGGATGTCCGCCGTCACCACCACCGCGGTCCGGTCGGCTTCCTCCGCGATCCAGTCGTCGGCGGCGTCAAAGCCGTCGCCCACCACCACCCGCCCGACCAGCGGATGCGCCGGCACCCGCAGATGCGCGTTGCTGACGATCGTCACCGCCACGCCCAGCCGCCATGCGACGCGGTACACCTCGTCCTTGACCGGGCAGGCATCCGCATCGACCAGGATGCGGACGGGTCGCGGCGCCTCCGCCACGCGGGGTCAGTAGCGGATCGCGAGGGGCTGGGTCACCGGCTGGCGCAGCACCGCCGGGGGGCGATGCGCGGAACGCCGCCACAGCATCGGCATCCACCAGTCGACCAGCCGGTTGAATCCCACCAGCACGTCGCGCTTCTCCGTCCCGGTGAACGGGTCGTTGTAGACGATGTCCCACTCCGCGCCCCGTTTGGCGATCCCGGTCACCACCACCAGGTGCCGGCTGGTCAGCACCACCATCAGCGGCCCCAGCGTCGACAGCGCCGCATGCCATTGCGCCGCGCCCATGCGCGGGAACAGCGTCTTGGCGGCGGCATGCTCCAGCCCCGCTTCCTGCGCGAGCCGATCGAGGCGATGCGGCTGGACGCCATGGTTCTTCCACAGCCGCGCCGCCGAGGCGACGTTGGCGAGTTCCAGCGGCAACAGCGGGCCGCGATGCGACAGCACCATCAGCGCGGCGGCATACCAGCAGGCGCGGTTCTCGTGCGGGTCGTCGGTGGTGATCAGCCCGTGCTGGCTGACCGGGCGGACCCGGTACACCATGTCCCGCAATTCCGGCGATCGTTCCAACCCTAACCCCCCATGCTGATCTGCATTGGCTGAAGGCTCAAGCGTCCCGATCGTTCCCGCGCGCCTCGATCAGCTCGATCACCATGTCGCCCGCAACCAGGCTTTGCGCGTCGGGATCGAGCACGCCCAAGGCGCGCTCACCCCGATAGATGCGGACGATCTGCCCGCCGGAATTGTCGCGCGGGGACCGGCCGACCTCTTCGGCGCGGACCGGCCGTTCGCGCAGCTCGATCTCGCCGCCGCGGGTGACAAGGTCGGCGACATAGTCGGCGATGTGCGGCCCCGCGGTGCATTGCGCGAGCAGCTGGCCGCCGAAGCTGACCGGGTTGACGATGATGCTCGCCCCCGCGTCGCGCGCGAGCAGCTCGTTCTCGATCGCGCCGATCGACACCGCGACGCCGGCGTTCGGCGCGAGGCGGCGACAGGTGAGGACGATCAGCACCGCAGTGTCGTCGCGCCCCGGACAGACGATCACCGTGCGCGCGGCGTCGACGCGGGCGATCTCGAGCACCTTGTTGTGGGTGGCGTCGCCCTCGACCGTCGCGACGCCCCGTTCCTCCGCCAGCCGCAGCCGGTCGGTGTCGGTGTCGACGACGACGATCGCATCGGGCGAATGGCCGCGCTCCAGCAGCTCGGCGACCGCGGCCGATCCCGACCGGCCGTACCCGCACACGATCGTGTGATCCTTCAGCTCGCGCCGTATCAGCCCCATCCGCCACCGCTCCCATCCCTGTCGCAGCATGAAGCTGTACGCGCTTCCCAGGAAGATGAGGAACACGAAGATGCGGATCGGCGTCACCACGAAGGTGTCGAACATCCGCGCCGAATCGCTCACCGGGACGATGTCGCCATAACCGACCGTGGTCACGGTGATGACGGTGAAATAGACGATGTCGAGGAAGCTGACCGCCCCGTCGGTATTGTCGCGCAAGCCCCCGCGATCGATCCAGTGCCCGCCCAGCGCGATCCCGACCAGCAGCAGCACCGCCGCCCCCCGGATCGCCAGCGTCGTCAGCGGCCCCAGTCGCCCGGCGCGATAGAAGCGCGGCCGCACCGCCAGCACCGCCGCCCGCGCCGCCATCCGCCCGGGCGGCAACGCGCGACGGATCGCGGGGCGGCGGACCGCGGGGCGACGGGGCGAGCGAGGGTGTCGGTCCTGCATTCGGCGATGTCTAGGGGCGCGGGCGGTCGCGGCCAACCGCCAGCGCGCCCGGCCCCCTCGACACGCCGAGCCATGTCCGATCCGCCTTGCTGCGCCTGCGAAGCGCCGGTGGCATCGCGCCCCAGAAAAACTTGTGCTGCCCCGCCGCCCGCCAGCGGCTACAGGCGCCGCCCCGGCGGTGCCGGGCCAAGGCAACAGGGATCGGCAACATGCATCAGCTCCGCATCATCGCCCTGGCGGGCGCATCGCTCCTCGCGCTGACAGGGCCGGCGCAGGCGCAACAGGCGCCGCAGACCGGCACCACACCCGCGCAGGACGCCGAGACCGCCCCCGCCGGCGAGGGCGCCGCCACGGTCGCCGACGAGGGCGACGACATCATCGTCACCGGCACCCGCGCCGAGGGGCGCACCCGCCTCGACAGCGCCTCGCCGGTCGACGTGCTGAGCGGCGCCAGCCTCCAGCGGCAGGGATCGACCGAGCTCGCCACCGCGCTCGCCACCGTCGCCCCCTCGATCGATTTCCCGCGCCCCGCCGCCAATGACGGCACGGACGCGATCCGCCCCGCGACTCTGCGCGGCCTGTCGCCCGACCAGACGCTGGTGCTGATCGACGGCATCCGCGGGCATACCTCGGCGCTGCTCAACACCAACGGCACCGTTGGCCGCGGCTCGGCGGCGGTGGACCTCAACACCGTGCCCACCGTCGCGCTCGACCGGATCGAGGTGCTGCGCGACGGCGCGTCGGCCCAATACGGCTCCGACGCGATCGCCGGCGTCGTCAACCTGCGCCTGCGCCAGGCGCGATCGGGCGGCGGCGCGCAGGTCCAGTACGGCTTCTACGACACCGACGTGGACACCGCCCGCGGGTCGCGCAGCGTCACCGGCGAGAACGCGGTCACCGCGTCGCTGTGGCAGGGGATCGGCTTCGGCGACGATGGCTACATCACCGTCTCGGGCGAGTACCGCAAGCAGCTCCCCACCAACCGCGCCGACTTCGATCCGCGCCCGCTCGGTGGCCCGCGCATCACCGGCCGCTACGGCGACCCGCGCGTCGAGCAGTATACCGGCTTCGTCAACGCGGGCACCTCGCTGACCGACACGTGGAGCCTGTACGGCTATTTCGGCTACCAGGACCGCGACTCGCGCTCCGCCGCCTTTCCGCGCCTGCCCGGTCCCAACGCCACCAGCGCGACCGGGGCCGCGATCACCACCGGCTATGCCAACGCCGCAACCATCTATCCCAATGGGTTCGTGCCGATCATCAACACCAAGGCGCGCGACATCAACTCGGCGCTGGGGGTGAAGGGCGAGTTGGGCGGCTTCGACGTCGACCTGTCGGTCAGCTATGGCCGCAACAAGATCGGCTTCCGGACGCTCAACTCCGCCAACTTCTCCTACGGCGCGGCGTCGCCGACCAGCTTCAGCGACGGCGCGCTGATCTATGACCAGTATGTCGCGGGGCTCGACGTCACCCGCCGGTTCGACGTGTTCCAATCGCTCAACGTCGCCTTCGGCGTCGAAGGGCGCCGCGAGGGCTACAAGATCCAGGCCGGCGAGCCCGCGTCCTACGGCTACGCGCCGAGCCCGACCGGCGGCGCACCCGGCGCGCAAGGCTTCGGCGGGTTCGCCCCGCGCAACGCGACCGAGCGCAGCCGCCGCAACGGCAGCGTCTATCTCGACGTCGAGGCGCAGCTGACCGACAAGCTCCTGCTCGGCCTCGCCGGCCGCGCCGAGGATTATTCGGACTTCGGCTCCACCGCCAACAGCAAGCTGTCCGCCCGCTACGACCTCGCCGACTGGTTCGCGGTCCGCGCCACCGCCTCCACCGGCTTCCGCGCGCCCTCGCTCCAGCAGCAATATTTCACCCAGGTCGCGCAGGTCGTCACCAACGGCGTCCCGATCCAGACCGGCACCTTCCCCGCGACCGACCCGGTATCGGTGGCGCTGGGCGGGCGGGCGCTCGATGCCGAGAAGTCGACCAACCTGTCGGCGGGCGTGGTGCTGCGCGGGGGTGGGTTCGACCTCACCGTCGACGCGTACCGCATCCACATCCGCGACCAGATCGGGCTGTCGGAGAACATCCAGGCGAGCTTCAGCCCCCAGGTCGCGGCCATCCTCGCGCCGTTCAACGTCTCGGCGGCGCGCTTCTTCCTCAACGGCCTCGCCTCCACCACCAAGGGGATCGACGCGGTCGCGCACTATCGCCTGCGGACGCAAGGGGCCGGGGCGTTCGACCTCACCGTCGCGGGCAACGTCAACGACGGCAACGTCACGCGGGTGCCCACCAACACCGCGGTCGCGCTCAATCCCGTGCCGACGCTGTTCGCGCGCAGCCGCATCCTGACGCTGGAGGACGGCACGCCGCAGCACAAGGTGACCGGCACGATCGACTGGTCGCTCGATCGCCTCGGCGCGCTCGCCCGCGTGACCTATTATGGCGACGTCAACCAGCCGGGGACGACACTCGCCGCCGACGTCCACACCGGCGACCATGTCCTGACCGACCTCGAACTCCGCTACACGGCGACGAAGGGCGCGCAGATCGGTCTGGGAGTCAGCAACCTGTTCGACGTCTACCCCGACCGGATCATCCCCGCGAACAACACCACCGGCGTGCTCGGCTTCCCCTATTACTCCCCCTTCGGCTTCAACGGCCGCCAGCTCTACATCCGCGCCGGCCTGAACTGGTAACCCGCTGATCCTCCCCTGCAAGGGGAGGGGGACCACGAAGTGGTGGAGGGGTGTCGCGG
>Ga0325400_1000337_pt1 | contig 33032 bp, 20 predicted proteins | sample PopdelMetagenome_2_FD_205662 | JGI IMG/M metagenome (GOLD analysis project Ga0325400, IMG submission 205662) | Populus deltoides microbial communities from Bellville, Georgia, United States - Xylem-PdKOR-R1 | ecosystem: Host-associated > Plants > Phyllosphere > Stem > Wood/Secondary xylem...
CATTAAAATATTATTATAAGAATCCATATCATAAACGTGGTTAAAATATTCAACAAAATAATCGAAATGAGCGTACCTTCTTGTACGGATTGGAGCGGAGAGAAATAGAGAAGCGGAGGCTATCAAGTCTGTCCAAGACATGCCCTACCCATCTAAAGTAATAAAGTTAATTTGACTCTGTCCAAGACATGCCCTACCCATCTAAAGTAATAAAGTTATGTACGTTTAATGTTTAATGTAGGTTAATATAATAATTTGTTATCTTGGATTGAATTTTAAATTAAATTAGATATGATTTAATTTGATATAATCAAACTTAGTTAATTTCATAAAAAATCAGTTTAATTTTTAAAAAAATATCAAAATTATATCATTTTAATTTTTTTAAAATAATCTTAAAGTTACATCAATTTAGTTAATTTAATCTTATTTTTTTAGTTTTGGTTGGTATGCCTTGTTTATTTTGTAAGACTTTTCTTTTAGTTTTGATGTCTTAGACGCTCCATTATTACCTTGTTTTAATTAAGTTTGGATTTTAACAATGTAATGAGTATTATGAATTATTGTTTTTGTTTTGAACTATCTTTTGGTTTCATCAGTTTTGAATAATATAATATTTCTGAAGATTATGAAATGCTGCGTATTTTTTTATAACTTGTTATTTTGATATCTCTGTTCTAAGACTTAGCGTAGGTGAGATGTTTTTTTGTCACCGCTCCTGCATTGCTGGTCATGGACCGGGGATTCGGGTCGTGACATAATCCAATACGATTAGGTCTGATTGGTTTTGTGGAAATTACCTTGTTTTTCATGTACATGGATCATTTTATTCCAAACTTCTTTATAAATATAATTATTAAATTTCATTTATTAATGTTTTTTTAAATAAAAAATATTTAAGAAAACAATTTAAAAACATGTTCAACGATCAAATGTGTTTGTTTTTTTAGCAGTTTTTGCTTTTTTAATGCAGGTAACAAAAACAAGATGTTTGATTACATGTGAATCATAGGTTTGTGATTGTGGGACCTATTACAATTTACGGGCCAACCATGGGTTAATAAAAAGTAACATCCAAAAAGCCATTCTTTAAATTCTTTGAATTACTATTGTAATTCAAAGTATAATCGGTGTGGGTGAACAAGGTTTTTCCCCTTTTTTTTTTATAATTGCTGCAAAAGAAATTGGTTTTCTCTTTTCTTTGGATAAAAATTATCACCGCAAAAGAGCATTCAAAAAGATCACCACCAGTATCACAGACATGATAAAAAAGTGACTAGCATGACCTCCTGTGGCTAGAAATTAGCATATCATTCTTTAAAATGTCTGGCCACCCAGAGTTCTTTCTAATTGTCTTACAACAAATCTGCAGTGTGAAAATTAAACATGGTTTAACTCTAAAACTCATAACCTGTTTAATTCTAGGCTCAAGATCAATAAAAAAAAATTTGATTAAATGAGATCTCTTTTAATATAGTTAATCTCTAGTTTTTATAAAATTAAATGAGATCAAAATTGTTAAGGTCCTTTCACTTTCATAACCTCTCTGCATTTGGCTATATTAATTCAAAGGTTTAAGCCGAAATGAATTACATTAGGAAATTTGTACAGAATTACTTGGTTGTATTAATTATGAATTAACATGTTTGGTATCGATCAATGTCAATAGAAAGAATTGGGTCGCGGATGCTTGGAAAATGGAGCTAGGCATGTTGGAATAACTTGCTTTATTTGCCAAGAGATCCCATCGTCTAAAAAGTGGGTTTGATTGGAATAACTTTTATTATATATATATGCCAATCTTTCTTTTCACCTGATGTGCTCATAATGCAGAAGAACACTTCACTTCATGTCTTCTCTCCTCTTCGAAGACAGTCTTTTCCCTGCTGTATTTGCAAGCCCAAATTTTCTAAACAATTCATCAAGCAATGTTTCCAACAAAGAACAAAACTTGTAAAAAAATTAGGAAGCTTACCCCTAGAATAAGTCATAAAAATGCAAGAAATAAGCAATAAAAAAAGAGCACGGTTGAACTTCTCTCTTCAGAAAGGTTTCTTTATTAAATTAAACAAACAAAACCCATAATAAATCTTAAAAAACAAAAATCATAAAACAGCCTTTTGTTTGCATATGCACCAACCCATTTTCAACAAACCAAAACTCCAAAAAAGAAAAAAAGAAAAAACACACATAAATTTTAAACAGTATACTTCCAAACCAAATCAAAAGGCACTGGCTTTAAATACAGTATAAAATAAAGCAAAAAATTTGCCACCGTTACACTTCCTACGTTCTCTACATAAAAAAAAACCCCATGAAAATAAACAAATTAAATTAAAAAAAACATTAAATTATTATTATAAGAATTCATATCATAAACGTGGTTAAAATATTCAACAAAATAATCGAAATGAGCTTGAGATTAATGAGCATATTTTCTTGTACTGATTGGAGCGGAGAGAAACAGAGAAACAGAGTTGAGCTACTCGGTTTGAATTTGATGTTACCCAAGATCGTAATCAGAATGTAATCAGATACCAGTGCTTTTAGTACAATGAATGTAATCAGATATCTAGTTTCATCTCTATCCTTATCTATCCATCAATCAATTCATATATACCAGTGCTTTTAGTACAATGAAAGTAATCAGATAATTTGAGTTTAATTTTTTTAACAGTCATTATCCTTACAAATATTATACTCCATTCTATCCGTTAAAACTATTTAGATAAAATTTATTAAGAATTATAGAGCAGTAAAGAGGTGAATAGGCCTCGCTCAATCTTACTATTAAAACATAATTTGCTACTACTGGATTCAGATCTATCACCCTAAACCCATACACATACCCGCCTATGTAATACCCGGCCCATGTCGACAAAAAAGTAGTTTTTCATTAATGTTTATTTTAGTCTTTGAATTTTCAAAAACTGTCATATTTTTTTCTAGGAAAACCATTTTTTTTTTCAAATTGATCTTTTACAAAAAAAAAAATGCAAACATTTGGTTTCAAATTATAGGTTTGGAATTCATCCAACAAAGTTAATGTTTTAACTTGTCAAATTTACTCAAAATTATTTTAAAAGTAATTTATTTTAAAATTATATATTTGAGAAAACTAAATAGAAGATGAGCTTCACTTTCAAGCCATATAAATTTATTATAAATTAACAAAAATTTAGTTCCATTACAGTATCAACTAAAATAATTTCCCTTCCGATTGAAGATTCGCTTATTGAATAACAAAAAAAACATTTCATATATAAACGAACAAGGAATGAGAATGCACATATTTTTTTAATAAACTTCTACTCTCTCTCTCTTGGAACAAGATTTACAAATATAAGAGATAGGCTGCTTGTATTTTCAAAGAGACTTAATGTTAAAACTATGAAGATAATAATTAAAATAAAAGAGAAAAAAGGAATCAAATTAAATATCCCAAGAAAATAAAAACTATTAAGATATAGTAAAAGCATTGTAAGTTGTAACAGTTGTTTTATGATATTTATAAGAGTATCTGATTTTGAAAATGACCGAAGGCATATCATCAATATAAAATTTAAGGGAAAGCTGTAATTTCAATGCCAGGGAAAAACAGAGGAAGCATCTGACTATGAGAATAGAGTCGGAGGATTGCTGTCAACTTCGACAACCGGAGAGCAGACAACGGCAAGAACCAAACGAAGCCAAAACCCAAAAGATACAAGAGGAGCCAGCAGCTGCCTATGTAACACCAGGGATGAGGGAACATCATTTCTATGAAATCAGGAGCCAAAAAGCAGCTGACTATGAAAACAGAGTCGGAGGATTGCAGTAAGCTTTGACAACCGGAGAACAGACAACGACAGGAACCAAACGAAGCCAAAACCCAAAAGATACAAGACGAGCCAGCAGCTGCCTCTGTAACACCAGGGATGAGGGATCAGCATTTCTATGAAATCAAGAGCCAAAAAGCAGCAGCACCCTGCAACACCGAAGGCTAGAAGGCGGCAACAAAGCCATAGAACACCAATGAAGGTCAAAACACATATATTGTAGGCAAGCAGTTTCATTTCTAGCTTTTCTTCAGCTACGATTATGGATGAACATCAGACAATCCTCACTATTGCTCTACCAATTTCTTGCAACTCTTCATGAGCATTGGCATTTTCATCACCAAATGCATGTTTGGCAAGCACGGACCAGCATCATCTGATATTTTTAGATTTATTGTTTATTTCGGATTTTATGCTATTTTCCTTTATCTTTAGGGATTCTAATTTTGTTTTCTAGTGTAGGTCAATTTTTTTAGACCATATGTAAACTTTTCAAGAGACAGACTTGAACATAATAGTAATTAAAAAATAAAATACGGTTTTAGAATTTTTTGTGTTTAACCTTAATCCAGCCTTATCTTCTGTCGTTCTGTCTTTAGAAAGGAATAAGAGAGAAGAAGAGAAGAGTTGATACAAATATGTAGTATTTTAGGTTCCTCTTTCACTGGATTTCCTTAAAAACTCGACTGAATTTGACCTTATTGATCAAATATGTAGTAGTTCGCTTCCATTGGTTCTGTTATGGTTGCCAGTGATAGTCATCATGTCTTGATTTAGTTGAGAGAAGCTTTGGTATTGTATTGTATGCCGACCTAGGTGGAGGCAGATTTTTTTTTAGACGTGGATGTTCAGGTTATCTTACCTCCATCTTAATTAATATCATGAGTTTTGAAATTAATGATCATGTAAGATAAGGTTACAGTAAACATCATGTTAGCAAACACAGGGTTTAAAACTAAAATCACATAAAAAAACAAATCACTTTGGTACTACCTACTAGATGGATGGTTGGTAGGGGCAGATTTTTAAAACTGGCATTTGTAGGAGAGAAGCTTTGGTAATATTGTCGGCCGACCTGGGTAGAGGCAGATATTAAAATGACATTTGTAGCTTTATCCTGGTGAAGCATCCATGAGTGCAGTGCAGCTTGTAGTCATGAGGTGAAAATTCAAATAGCATAATATTTAGTAGAGATTTTCATTTAATTAGAAAAGGAAATTTAATTTTTCCGATATTAACTATCAAGAAGTCGCATTTGTGCATGCTGGAAGTATTAATGTTGTTAATATAGCTACATATCTACTACAACATTGTACTCTTTGCTGTGAGTTCTCGAGATGATGACTTTCTGTGCTTTAATCCTTTCTGTTGAGTGTGCGAGAGGGTGATGCTCCAATCATTATTAAACCTTATTTGAAACTGTAGTAATAATTAATTTTAAAAGGTTTTTTATTTTAAAATATATAAAAATAATATTTTTTTTATTTTTTAAAAATTATTTTTAATTATATTAACACATTAAAATAATATTAAAACATCAAAAACATATTAATTTTTTAATAAAAAATAATATTATTTCTTCTGAATTGTCACTTGCTTCAATTGTGATTCCAAAACGTGGATGAATTGTGTATTATTTCTTCTTTTTGCATGTATTTTTTTTATAAAAATAAACTTTAAAAATAACTAATAAAATATTGCTAGTTATTTATAAAATAAATTTTATTAGAAAGGGCCTGCCTACACTCCAAAATTATTTTTTAACTTCAGCTTTATATGGAATAAATTTATTTTAATCAAAGTTAAATAATAATAAAAAAAGATAAATCAAAAGTTTTTGGATTTTGAATTTTTGAAGAAGGCGAATGGACTAGAGAAAGAGATGGAGAAAAAAAATTGAATTTTTGAAGATGCAGAAAAGGAGAGAACGGAGATTTTATATAATTAAGGGTTTAATTTATTTTTTGAATCAGTTGCAGATTTGATTTTGCCGCGTCAACAATGAAAAATCCGTTGCAGATTACTTAAATAATTTAATATTTTTTTAATCCTTTCTAGCAATGGATTTGCAATAACTAAATTCAAAATCTGAAGCATGTGATGATCCTCCAGCTGGGGTGGCAGCAGAACAAGATAGAGGAACAATAGTAGGATTTGAATTTGGATTCAAAGGAAAGAAGCCAAAGGTTTCACCGCTCCCATTGATCATTCTCCTTTTCTTGTTATTTTTTTTTAAGAAGCAATTTATGTAACGGAAGTTGTGAAAATTACTTTGTTCTAACCACAAATGTTAGAATGAGGAAAGTACAATACTAATCAATTCAACTTAATAAAATAATTATAGCAAAAAAAGATAATGAAATTTATGTTATATATGAAGATGAATGAGAGACAATAGGAAGAAATTATCTGTATTTCAACATGCAACAGATAAAAACAATACAAAATGGGCAATATCTGTATTTCATTCATCCAAGTTTTAACTGAAATTGCCTCTGATTACTGAAAAGAAAATAAACTATTTAGTAGCAATACCTCGAAAAATATGTTGCCTTTGATCGAAAGAAAAGCTCCTTTAAACTGCTGCACTTTGCTCCGCTGATGTTGGGTAAATATCTATGTCAGGAATGTGAGAAATCTTGGGCCAATCTTTACCTTTCTCCCTTTCACAACTTTCACCCAGCATAGGACAATCTTCAATAAAAAGAAAAGAAAGGGAGGAGGGCAACCCTTCTTCTGGCATTGACTCAATCAGAGGGCAGCCAAATATATTCAATTCTCTAAGAGAGGTGAGGTGTTGAAGCCCCTTGTAGTCAAGAGATTTCAGGTGTTGTAGGGAATCGATGTGAAGAGATGTAAGACTTGAGGGCAGCAGCATCTCTTCAGGGAAGGATTCACAATTTTCGTGGCCACCAATTGTAAAGTATGAAAGAGAAGGGAGCGTTTGCAAGCCCCATTGCATGCGGCCTGCAAAGAGTTTGTTGCAATTGAAAATATCAAGTGATTGTAATGTGGAGGGAAAACCCCCTTCTTGACACAACTCAACTTCTAAACAATCTCTTATGCTCAAATCTTTAAGGGATGGGAGGCGGGAATGCATACTCTCAGGCAACTGCTTCAGGTTGCTGCATTTTACTAAAGCAAGTCGTGTCAAGACTGGAGCAGGTAACCCTCCTTTGGGAAATGAAACTAATTTAGGGCACCCATGGATATACAAAACATGGAGAGAGGTGAGATCATTAAGAGGTCTTTCATGTGCACAAAGTGATTCGAGATCTGGACAGTCAGAGATAGAAAGAGAATTTTTAATTGAGAGGTACTCTTAAGAAGCTAATTGCCCGAGCGGTGGTAAGGAGGTGCAGTTTGTACATCTAATGAGCTTCAAGGACACTATATTTGAGAAAGAGGACTCTCCTACCCACTCCGGAAACCTTACACCTCCATAACCTTCAATCTGAAGATGCTTCACATTTCTATTTGGCTCTAACTTCTCAAGTGTGCTTCTTACGTGTTGCGGGTCATGAGTGTCACCATCCCATGTAAACCTCAGCTGATCAAGGTGCTTTTTACCTTTCAAATTTGCCTCACCAGCATCCCGAGCATCCACCACATTTTGAAGGTTCCCAATATGAAGTGCTCCCCGTAGATGTAGCTTTCCCAATTCTTTAATGCTAGTCTCACTCTGTCTTCCCACGAGAAAGTCAGTCAACGTTCCGAGCTTTGTCAGTTGACCTATATTTGGTGGCATCTCTTTCAAAGACGTGCGTGAGATGTTAAGATACCGCAAGTTGATTAACCTTTCCAGAAATTCAGGCAACCTTTCGATTATTGTTGCTTCAAGATTCAGATGTCGTAAATACTTCAAATTTCCAAGATCAGGTAGACTAGCAAGTTGTCGGCAATATTCCAAGATCAACGTTTGCAAATTGAGAAGAGCCCTCACTTCTTCAGGCAAAGTTACTAAATCTGAAGAGGAAAGATCCAAATACTGCAAATGCTTCAACTTGCTAGTTGACCAAAGCATCTCAGATGCACCGTAACAGAAAGACAAGGACAGCACTCGTAGGCTTCCAAGTGTTGACAATATATGAAAAATCTCATTATATAAATCGGGAGAAAAATTCCCATAACGTGCTCCAAAAGTTCGGAATGTGCGTAGATGTTGGGCTTGACGGATGTTTTCTAATTTTGTGCTTGAAAAACCGCCTCCCGTATCCATTACGAGTGATAAATGTCGGGTCCTTCTGGTTGCCTTGGAAGAGTTATTTTCCCCCAACCTGGAGCTGAAGCAAAATTGACCGGACACATGGGTAGCCAAGTCATGCATGAGATCGTGCATCGCAAATGATGAGGGAGAGGCACTTGATTGCTGGAAAACCGACCTTTGCAAGAGATCATCAAAGCACTCAACACCTGCTTTTTCCATCTCATCATCTACGGAGCAGACTAAGAAGCCCTCTGCCATCCACAGGAGCACTAATTCATCCTTTCGAAATGGATGGTCTTTTGGAAATATGGAACAATAAGCAAAACACTGCTTCAGATGTGGCGGGAGATAATGATAACTTAATCTCAATGCTGGGAGGATATTGTCTTTGGGTAAATCCCATAGATTGCTTTCCAATATCTTCTCCCACTGCTCGACATCTCTGGTGGCGCGTAGCAGACCTCCGAGTGTTACTGCAGCTAGAGGAAGGCCTTTACACTTTCTCGCTATTGCTCTACCAATTTTTTGTAACTCTTCGTGAGCAGTGGGATTTTCACCACGAAATGCATGTTTGGCAAACAACGACCAGCAGAAGTCTTCCGTCAATTCTTTTAGATGGTGAGTTGTAACAGTTCTCATGACCGATGCTACACTTTCATTGCGAGTTGTAACAAGAATCTTACTCCTCCCTCGTGCTCCGTACTTCAGGGGGGTAAGCAACGTTTCCCACTCAGTATAATCTTCATTCCAAACGTCATCTAAAACAAGCAAGAATTTCTTTCCGTGCAATCTCTTCTTCAACAGAAGCTGGAGCTGATCCAGATTATCAGAAGCAGGATTTGAACCGAACCCCTCAAGGATAGCCTTGGTTAACTTCAAAACACTGAAATCTTCTGAAACACAAACCCAAGCTTTGAGGTCGAACCGCTCTTGTACTCTGCTATGATTGCATACAAGCTGAGCAAGCGTGGTTTTACCAACCCCGCCCATTCCCCTAATAGGGACGACACCAGGGTTTTCTCCATTTGCATCCTCTGATAGAAGCAACTTCAGTATTGCTTCCCTGTCATCATCTCTACCATAAACACCAGATTCATCCAAGAGAGAAGTTGTTGGTGTTCTATGCGATGATGGATTTTCTACATTGCGGTTGTTCAAACCAAGGGCTGCCATTCGTTCAACTAAGGGATCTAGATCCTGCAAGAGGACTTTTAATTTTTCTTCGATCTCTCTCGACCCCAATATTTCAAGTGGGTTAATGAAAGAAAGAAGCTTCTGCGTCTGACCTGTGAAGGTTTGATCTTCAGCTTCCAACTCCTGCCGTAGAGCTTCATAAGCAATCTCATCCAAGAAGTCGTCGGCTTTATAGACAGCGTCTTTAAGCTCGGCCAGCCAACCCCGCACAGCTGAACTTGTTATCTCCTTCTCCTCGGCATCGTCAAGCACGACCCTGAGAGATGTCATTGTTGTCTTCAACTTCTGCAGCAGACTAATATCGTTGACTTTTTTCCCTCTGAAGAAGGCCACCACCTGGGGAGAGGCCATCCTGTCGAACAAAACATTAAGGAAAGAAGAAAGAAAAGCTCCTCCTACTAAAGCCCCGGCCATGGTTTCTCCTCTTTGCAAAGTAACGAAGGAAGAGTAAACAAACAAGAAGAAGAAGAAGAGGGGATTTTGTTCAGGTGACAGAAGGGGAAAGAATTTGTGTAAAGAACTGGCAAAAGCTTTTTCTCTCTCGGCTCTTTAACTCTTAAATTGTTATGCTTAGGAGTCCATTTAAGTGGTCACGGGTGTCTATTGTTTTTTATTTAAAAATATATTAAAATAATTTTTTTTATTTTTTATAAATTATTTTTAATATTAATAAATTAAAATATTTAAAAACGTTAAAAATATATTAATTAAAAATTAAAAAAATAATTTTTTTAAATATTTTTGAAACACGGATACAAGCCGGAACTGAAATGCTACTCCATTTTTCTCTTCTTTTGGAATTTTACTCGGTTTGTCTTTGATTTATTTTGTGAAGTTTGATTGGAAAAACTTCACAAAATGCGAAGCTTTTCACGTGATATGATAATGCAGCAGCTGACTTCACTTTATTTCTTTTCTCTTCTTCATTCTATCACTTTTCATTGATAAATTAAATAAATAAATCATAAATTATATTATTATATTTTATACATTTTGTTTTGCTTTTTTTTTTTAAATTTAATTCTTGGTTTAATATTATTTTGATATTATTTTTTTCTTCAGTGTAGATCCAGGGCTCGTTACAGCCTCAGTTTGTAGGCTCAATTGAAATTACCTAGATATTACAGGGTTCCTATTTTTCTTTATTTCGCTCAGTTAATTATACCATAAGTTTTAACTGAATGTAAATTGTCATAATTCAATTTTTGAAAAAAAAAATAATAAATATAGTTACCAATGGGGTTAAGACAACAAAATTTGAAGTTTGAGGATGTAATTTGAGAGTTAATTGATCAATTTTGAAAGAATTAAAAGTTAAAGATTTAATTAAGGGCTAAATTGAACAATCCAGGAATTAAGGACTGTTTTGTAAACAGTGTTATAATTTAAGGATTTAATTGAAATTAATCCAAAGGGACAAAATTAAAAGGAATTTTTAATTTTTAGAGGTCCAATTGCCGAATTTCCAAAGTTCAGGGGTCAAAATGAAAATGTCCATTGCTGCTTGAAACGTCGCCGTTGCTGGTGGAATCCATTGCTGCCGAAACGTCGTCACTGCTGGTAGAACAGTCGTGTTCGTCTTCTCCATCCCGATTCAACAGGCTGAAAATCTGCAACGGATTCGATCCAATCGAGGACCACGTCTCTCGCCCACGATCTCGTTCGTGGAAGATAACAGTCCTGCAAAGGCAGGACTGGTTAGAGGCAATCAGCTGGGAAGTCTATAAAAGGGAGAAGAAAACCTAGTACCAGAGGGAGGAAAAAGAAGCCAGAAAAACAGAGCAATCAACCCAGAAAAATAGAGCACGCAAAACACCACCCAAAAAAAATACAGAGTCAAGGCCGAAAAATCAACCCAGAAAAACAGAGTTAAGAACAAAAAAAAAAGCAGAGAAAATAGAGCACAAATCCAAATACAGAGAGAAAAAGAGAACAAGAGGGCAGCACACAGTGAGGAGAATTATCCTTGAAATTGTCTTCAGACCTGCAAACAAAGAAAAAACCAGGATTCAGCCAAAGAACACTCACAGCAAGCCCGAATCTTCTTTGTAGATTTAGAAGCTGTTGAGAAATCAAGAAGGAAAGCACAGACAAGTGGTCACAGAAGGAAGACCAGAGGAAGCAGTAGGCGATAATCATCATCAACGCTGCAAGCATCTTCGGTCTCCAGGAGCAGCATCTTCGGTCTCCAGAAGCAGGTATGACTTCGTCCCCTTTGCATCTTCATTTTAAAAAAAAAAAGTAATTCAGTGTTGCAAGAACACTGTGTGAAGGTAATTTAATTACCTTCACCAGTGTTCGTGCACGCGTGAACAAGTCACGCGTGCCTTTAGTTTTTTTTGCCCAGCCGGGTCACTAGCTTGGGCCAGTGACCGGGCTGGGCTGGCTGGGTCTAGCCCAGCCCATGTGGGCTGAGCTGGGCCCAGCCCAAAAATGTAAATAAAAAATAAAAAGATAAAAAATAAAAAATACATAATAAAAAAGGATGTGTGTATGTATATAAAAAAAATTGATTTTATTTGTTTATTCACTGACGCCAGAGTCAGGAATAAAAAAAAATGATGATTTAAATTTATTTATTTTCATACCTACGTAATATTTACCAACGCCAGAGTTGGAAATATCCGTAGCTGAATATTCACTGGCGCCAGAGTCAGGAATATTGCACGCAAACAATCATAGTATAAACCAACAAAAATGTTAGCAATTAATGACAAATGTAAGCAATGCAGCCTGCCTTAGGCAGGACGTTTAAGGGGTGATAATATCTTCCCTTTTACGTAACCAGTCTCGAACCATAGAATCTCTGTTGACCAGTTAGGGTTCCTAGTAACCATAATACTAGGTGGCGACTCCTTAAACAAAGAATATCCCTATTAAAGAACAGGATGCCAGAAATCCGTTCTTTTCAAAGATTTAATAGATTTTTAAGGCCGCCGCGATGTCGGGTGCGACATAAATATTGTTTAATCGGGTACTCATTGTTGGAATTTAAGATGCAATAGGATCGTGTGTTTGAGAGAATAGTAATGTATGTTGTTTTTTTTAATATAGTTTTCTTGAAAATATATTAAATTATTAATTTTTTAATATTTTTGATAATTTGAATATATTAATATCAAAAATTAAAAAAATAAAATTATTTTAATATATTTTAAAATAAAAAACAGTGGTGAATGTGGACCTAGAGTTTATACATGTATTATTTTATTCTGAACATAACAAAATTGTTAAATCTAGTATGGCCAATGAATTAATACATGAAACTTATGATCTTAAATATAACTTGAATCATATTTAAAATTAAACTAAAAATACATTAATAAAATTAAAAATTAGTTGACTGGATTAGATTTTTAATGAAATAATTATCCTTGTAAAATCTTATCTAAACATATTTACGTCATCAAAGGAAATTTTGCTTTTTTAAAATAATAATAAAAATATAACAATTGACCTCTGACACGAGTTAAATCAATAACCTAATAACTTTTTTAAAAAGTTACACATACTGAATCAGGCAATTTTACAAGGCACTTACACAGTTGCCCCCACCCAAAGACATTATAGAACCAGCGAGGAAAAAGATAGGAAAAGAACCAGAAATTTTTACCATGTGGTGCTAAACAGCTAATGCCCATTGTTAATCAAGTGTATGATTTTTCAAGTAAGTAAAAATATATTAAAATTATTTTTAATACTGACATGTCAAAAGATTTAAAAATATAAAAAATTTAATTTTAAATAAAAAAATTCAAAATTTCCTCAAACAGAAGGCACTTCCAAACAGCCCCTTTCTCTAGCAGAATTCACAAGAGCAGCCGGCTGTTAATGCAGCGTTAACAATATCAAGTCTTTAGTAAGCATACTGTTCATCCTTAAGTTAAAAAATAGAAAAATAAGTAACAATAATCATCCTAAAAAACACTAACTGGTAAAGCTCAGGCTGCATTATTTAAAATTCCTATATGAATGGTTCGGAAGAGGAACATGGAGCCACAAAAAGGTTGGTGGCAACTACGCTTAAAATAATGAAAAGGGAGGCAGGACAGGCTGGTACATAAAACCTAAAGTTTTCACGTCTGAAAAGGGAGGCCCGACAGGCTTGTACATAAAACCTAAAGGAACTCTGGTTCAGCAAGGCTCCATTTTCACGTCCAATATGCCCAGGCTAGTGCCAGGATGGCGATTGCAAACACCAAGCTATGGTCCAGGTCACATCCGGCAGCATCCAGTCATCCAGGAATATAAGATTGAGAGTCTTAATTAAAAAAAAAAATTTGATGAAATTCAAATAAATTAAAAAAAAATAAAAATTAACTTTTACTAATTTTTAAAATTAGTAACTCTAATCATGATTTAAGGACTAATCTCATAAAAGACAAACGGTTAGAAATAACAAAGTAAAACTAAAAAAAAAACATTAGCTTAAAAAACAAAATCAAGCAAATTTGAACGACTCTACTAAACCTAGTCTAACTTTAAAACTCGTAACTTGTGTAATTCTAGACTCGGAGTCAATAAAAAAACTTGTTAAAGCAAAAAATAAGGCTATAATTTTATATAAAAAAATCGAGAAGATGAAATTGTAAAGCCAAATAACAATTAAATTAATAAAGATGAAATTTGAAAGATTAAAAAATCATAGAAATAAAATTAAAAAATATATAATTTGATAGATTTTCTTAAGAATTTCCTTAATAAGAAAACAATTTGTAAATTAAAAATCATAGAGAGTTAAAAGGTTTAATGGTTAAGAACAAATTTATCATCGTCATGATAAACAATAATTTCTTTAATAGATTTAGATCTTTTTTAATTTAATTTAATAAAAATATGGATAACATGTCATTCTATTTAACCATGACATTGATTTTAGATTTAAAAAACAATAACTATAATTATAATAGAAGAAATATTTTATTAAAAATTAAGAGAAACGAGGAAATTAATTTTTTAATGTATTTAAATAAGATCATATATTCTTTTACAAATTAGAAATAATAAATCTAATTTACATAATACTTTCTTGACAAAAAATCAAAGCAATCTGAATTCTTGTATATTAGAATCACATTTTTAATACCAATGTTTCTCACTCTTACAATTTTTACTGGAAACCGGACACAAGAGGTTAGTGAAGACCAGAACTCTCAGTATAATTTTAGTCCGTGTAAAAATAAAAAAACAGAGCAATCTCCAGCGTCTAATCTTTGATTAGACAACAAAAGATTCCCGATCAAAAACATTTCCATTGGCCACTACCATGAGTCGACTCAGCCCGACGCCTTAAAGGAAGCCTTGACTGAGTTCATTTCCACCTTTATTATTGTCTTCGCCCATGAAGGGTCCGGCATGGCCTTCGCTAAGGTCAAAGACAGTGCTGCCAACATACGCGCTAGACTCATCGTTGCAGCCATCGCCCATGCTTTCCCCCTTTTTGTTTTTGTTTCTGTTGCTGCCAACATCTCTAAAAAGTAATGGTTTTTGGCAGCAGCAACCAAAAACCCAGTTCCAAAAAACGACCCCAACTGCAAGATTCATCCTTTTCCCCCATCATCCCTGCATTCTTGAACATTCCAAAATCCCATCAGCCTCAACAAAACAACTGTTTTTCTTTTCTTAAAAAAAAAAAAAAAAACACTAAAGAAAAGAGACGCAACTGGCTCGTAGAGTTAGGCCAATCACAAAAAAAAAAAAAATCCCATCTCCTCATTTTACTCTGCTAAAAAAGAATTCAGGAAAGGAAAGAGGAGATATCAAAAGACAATAATAGCAAACATCCCTCTGTTCCTTTCTTCCAACCTTGCAAAAGTAATTGACAAGGGGACCAAGTCAACAACTCCATCGCTGAAGGTAATTTTCACCACCTGCCCCTTCTGCAGTCCATGGTATCGCACAATGGCATCAGATTCTAGCAATCTTGGGGGCTGAAAGGAAAAAACAAAAAAAAAGTCAGATAATGTGCTTTAGCTTGATCAGTCATATTAGAAATATCATTGGCACAAAAGCAAGGGAATTGGAACATGCCGCCAGATGCATGTCTACTTCAAACCACTCGAAAACGCTGAAAGCAAGAGTATGTCTGTCACAGGGTTAAAATCCGTCAGGGTATAGGCTGACAAAAAGCATTGCTGGACAGTAGCTACGAGGTGGCAGCCCGCGTGACAGTAGCGAAAATCAGCAACATGCGTGTGCGGCAGCACGCAACAGCTAGCACAACAGTGAGTTGACGAGAGTTGGGGCTTGGGCGAGGATTGTCCAAGGCTTGACGAAACAGTGTTGGGATGACACAATGAAACAGTGGGGAATTCGGCAGCACTGGCAAATTCGGCAGCGTCGACCAAATCGACAGCACGGGCTGACGATAACTTGGACAGCGGACGGTCCAAGGCATGCGAGGCAGTTACGCTGGCAGCATGTGTGCTGGCAATGGGCAGTTGGCTTGTGGGAGAACATGCCAATGTAGTTGCGGCAGTTCTGGGAGTAGTTATCGGCAATTTGCGGCAGTTTCTTATGTGGGGAAGAAGTTGGCCAGAACATGGGATAATGGGTGCTCCAGCTGTGCAGGAAGTTAGAGGCAGTTTATACTTGTAACTTCCATTATCTTGTAAATAGATAGGCTGTAAAATGTGTAGCATGCAGAACGGATTGGGCATAGCACACAAGAAGGACTTTGTGGAATCCTTTAATTGAGTTAATGAAAAGGTTGGGACTTGTTCCTGTAATCTGCTGTGTTTTGTATTCTGTTCATATTCCTTTGTGTTTTTCCGCTTGCTTGTGAGGTTGAAAGAGTGTGGGGATCTCTTGGGTTTGTGGGACAAACTAGTCGTAGGCAAAACACGAGTGAATAGGTGAGGGAAAGGCTGAGTCTAGCGGGACTAGACTGCCGCGCGAGGTCTCTTTTCAAGAGCAAAAAATTAACCCCGTGACAATGTCCCTTTTATAATGTTACTCACATTTTTGCCATCACAACTCAGAACTGTTTAATGCCTGTTTGTCTTCCAACTTATACTTCTCCACTATTGTTGCTTCTGCTCGGCAGTTGGTATATCCAGCTTCGGCTGCAGAACATGCATGGTAATGTTCACCGGCAGGTTAGTGATCTGAATGCAAATCAAACAGAGGAAGCATCTGGCTATGAGACCAGAGTCGGAGGATTGCAGTAAGCTTAAACGACCGGAGAATAGACAACAGCAGGAACCAAACGAAGCCTTTTAAACCCAAAAGATACAAGGGAGCCAGCAGCTGCCTTTGTAGCACCAGGGATGGGGGGACAGCATTTATATGAAATCAAGATCCAAAAAGCAGCAGCACCGTGCAACACCAAAAGGCTAAAAGGAAGTAACAAAACCATAGAACACCAATAAAGGTCAAAACACAAATATTGTAGGCAAGCAGTTTCACTTCCAATACAAGCAGTTTCATTTCTAGCTTTTCTACAGCTACAATTATTTATCTGATGTTATTATAGATGAACATCAGACAATCCTCACTATTGCTCTACCAATTTCTTGTAACTCTTCATGAGCATTGGCATTTTCATCACCAAATGCATGTTTGGCAAACACGGACCAGCAGCTTTCTTCCGTCAATTCTTTAGATGATGAGCTGGAACAGTTTGCATGATTGATGCTACACTTTCACTGCGTGTTGTGACAAGAATCTTACTCCCTTGTGCTCCGTACTTCAGGGGGGTAAGCAACCTGTCCCACACAAATAGCCTATTAGGGATAGCTTGTTCTGGCTGGCTCAAAGTCCATTGCAAAGGCATTATGCTAGTGATACCGGCCGTACAAACAATAGTAGCATGGACGAACAAGTTGCTGCAAAAGAGGAAATCAGCAGTCAAAGAAGGTTGGTTAAGGCAATGCATTTCTCATGGCTTTTGTCTTGATAGCAGGCATGGCTGATATCGAGACGAGGGAGCTTTGGCCACTATCAGGCCATGAATCAGATGTTTGAGAGTAGGCTGCTAAGAAACTTCACAGATGCTGTTCCCACAATGATTTACGGCCACAAGAGGTGCTTGTTTGCTGGAGAGTGGTGTAGATGAAGGTGCTTGTTTGGTGGTGGTAGTGATATCGATATTAGAAGGAAATATGCCCAAAGAAGCAGGTGCATGATGATAACAAGGTTTTGATTTTTTTAAATAAGAAAAAACACCTGAAAACTTAACAATATGTTATGGTCTCATCTTAACAAGTGCTTTTTAGATATCACTTCTTGTTTTTAACAAGATTCACTATGAAATTATGAGCTCAAATGCGATAGTGTTTTTTTTTAAGAAGCAAGTTATGTAACGAATTTGAACCAAAATCATCTCATGCCATATGCAGGTAAAGTACATGTTGTATCCCAAGATGACACTCCAGTGAAAATTACTTTTTTCTAACCACAAATGTTTCCAATAAAAAGAAAAACATTCTTCTGATTTTTTTCAATAAAAGCTCCCTGTCCTAGTTCATTTCGCGAAAATTGCAGTGTGCACTCTGCAGCCATTGGCTTTCCCTCAGCTCCATCAGCCAAGTACAAGTGGACCATTCTGGAGGCCAAAGCATTACCAGCATCAATGACAAAATCCAAACATTTACCCTGCACGTGTATAAAATACTCTATACAAACAAATGCCCAGACCTGAAGCTAAACTTCCCCAGCTGAATATTTACTAATATGATGCCAATACTTCGCTTTTCTCTTTGAATTTCCAGATTCAAGCGTCTCTGTTGATTTTTTCCTAAGGCTGACAACAAGAATTCAAAGAAATGTTCACAATGGTGCTCCACTCTGCAATGGGCAATTGGTAGTACTGACATGAAAATGCAAAGAATTAATAATGGCAGAGAAATACAGAGAAACTGAGAAAGAACATCAAATGGAAAAGTTCACAATGAGTCATACCTGAGGGAGCGCAAGCAGATCAATTTCTTCGGGATATCTTGTGCATATTGTTCTGGCAAGATGGAAGGGTGACACAGCATTCATAAACTGTAAGTGAAAAGTTGGATTTGAATCCTGCAAAAAACATGCATAAGATTAATAGTGGAACATGATAAATTTAAACTGAAATTGCCTTTGATTACTGAAAAGAAAATAAACAATTTAGTAGCAATACCTCCTTCTTGGCTCCGCTGATGTTGGGAAAATCAATAGCCAGATTTTTTACATTTCGCGGCTATCAATAACTATGTGAGGAATGTGAGAAATCTTGGGCCAATCTTTACCTTTCTCCCTTTCACAACTTTCTTCCAGCATTGGACAAAGGATAATTTCAAGAGAAGAAAGGGAGGACGGCAACCCCTCTTCTGGCATGGACTCAAGCCTAGGGCAGTTAAATATATTCAATTTTCTAAGAGAGGTGAGGTGTTGAAGCCCCTTGTAGTCAAGAGATTTCAGGTGTTCTAGGGAATAGATTGTAAGAGATGTAAGACTTGAGGGCAGAAGCATCTCTTCAGGGAAGGATTCAACATTTTTGTCGCTACCAATTGTAAATTCTGTAAGAGAAGAGAGCGTTTGCAAGCCCCATTGCATGCGGCCTGCTATGAGTTTGATGCAATCCCAAATCACAAGTGATTGTAATTTGGAGGGCAAACAGCCTTCTGGAACCAAATGCGAAAGGGATGGGAGGAAGGAATGCATACTCTCAGGCAACAGCTTCAAATTTCTGCAATTAGCTAACTCAAGTGGTGTTAAGACTGGAGCAGGTAATCCTCTTTTGGGAAATGGAACTAATTTAGGGCACTCCCAGATTTTCAAAGAATGGAGAGAGGGGAGATCATTGAGAGGTCTTTCATGTGCCCAAAGTGATTCGAGATCTGGACAGCTACCGATAGAAAGAGAATTTAACTTGGGGAACAAGTCCAGTGAGATCCATTTGAGAGAAGCCCAGCCGTTGATTTTAATTTCCCCTAAATCAGTGGGTGAACAACCCATTTGCTCAATTTCCTCGAGTAGGGACTCTAGGGAGTGGAATCGATGAACCTCAAGATGGTGCAACCCTGAAGGTAATTTCTTCAAGATCAGCCAACGAGAAGTGTTGAAAAAATTAATTTCATTGATTATTGGACACCTAGGAAATGGAGTCGCGAGCTGCTCACATTCTATAATTGTAAGTGTTGTTAAACGTGGAAGGTGGTGACCAGGTAGGGCCTTTGTAAGGTTGGGGCATTCTATTATGTAAAGCACCTCAAGAACAGGGAAGGCTTCCCGGCTGCCTTCGTCTGAAATCCACTTTCTCAACTCTCGCATCCCTTCAAACCGTAATGTTTTGAGGGATTCAAATGGCTTCTTCATAGCAGTACAATTTCCATAGAACTCAGAGCCTACAGTCTCAACTTTATCAAATGCTTCAATTGAGAGATGCTCTAAAGAAGCTAATTGCCCGAGTGGTGGTAAGGAGGTGCAGTTTGTACATCTACTGAGCTTCAAGGACACTATATTTGAGAAAGAGGACTCTCCTACCCACTCCGGAAACCTTACACCTCCATAACCATCAATCTGAAGATCCTTCACATTTCTATTTGGCTCTAATTTCTCAAGTGTGCTTGTTACGTGTTGCGGGTCATGAGTGTCACCATCCCATGTAAACCTCAAGCTTACAAGGTGTTTTCTACCTTTCAAATTTGCTCCAACAGCATCCCGAGCATCCACCACATTTTGAAGGTTCCGAATATGAAGTTCTCCCCGTAGATGTCTTAGCTTTCCCAATTCTTTAAAGCTAGCCTCGCTCTGTCTTCCAACGATAAAGGCAGTTAACGTTTGGAGCTTTGTCAGTTGACCTATATGTGGTGGCATCTCTTTCAAAGGTGTGTCTGAGATGTTAAGATACCGCAAGTTGATTAACCTTTCCAGAGATGCAGGCAACCTTTCGATTCTTGTACATTGAAGATTCACATGTCGTAAATGCTTCAAATCTCCAAGATCAGGTAGACTAGCAAGTTGTCCGCAACTTTCCAAGATCAACGTTTGCAAATTGAAAAGAGTACTCACTTCTTTAGGCAACGTTACTAAAAATGACCAAGAAAGATCCAAATACCGTAAATGCTTCAACTTGCTAGTTGAACAAAACATCATAGTTGCATCTCTGCAACCAATCAAGAATAGCACTCGTAGGCGACCGTGTGTTGACAATATATGAAAGATCTCATTATAAAAATCGGCAGGACACACCCAATTGCGCGGAAAAGTTTGGAATGTGCGTAGATGTTGGGCTTCACGGATGTTTTCTAATTTTGTGGTGAAGAAACCACCTCCCGTATCTTCATCTTCGGTATCTTCACCTTCAGTGTCTTCCGTATCTACTACGAGTGATAAATGTCGAGTCCTTCTAGTGGCCATGGAAGAATTATTTCCCCCCAACCTGGAGCTGAAGCAAAATTGACCGGACACATGGGTAGCCAAGTCATGCATGAGATCGTGCATCACAAATGATGAGGGAGAGGCACTTGATTGCTGGAAAAAGGACCTTGACAAGAGATCATCAAAGTACGTAGCACCTGCTTTTTCCATCTCATCAGCTACAGAGTGGACTACGAAGCCCTCTGCCATCCACAGGAGCACTAATTCATCCTTTCGAAATGAGTAGTCTTTTGGAAATATGGCACAGTAAGCAAAACATCGCTTCAGATGTGACGGGAGATGATGATAACTTAATCTCAATGCTGGGAGGATATTGTCATTGGGTAAATCCCATAGATTGCTTTTCAATGTATCCTGCCACTCCTCGACATCTCTTTCTGTGCATAGCAGACCTCCGAGTGATTTTGCAGCTAGAGGCAGGCCTTTACACTTTCTCGCTATTTCTCTACCAATTTCTTGTAACTCTTCATGCGCATTGGGATTTTCATCACCGAATGCATGTTTGGCAAACAAGGACCAGCAGCTGTCTTCCGTCAATTCTTTTAGATGATGAATTCGAACAGTTGGCATGACTGATGCTACCATTTCATTGCGTGTTGTAACAAGAATCTGACTCCCTTGTGCTCCAGACTTCAAGGGTGTAAGCAACCTGTCCCATTCAGCATAATTTTCTTCCCATACATCATCTAAAACAAGCAAAAATTTCTTTTCCCGCAACCTCTCCTTCAACTGAATCTGGAGCTGATTCAGACTCTCAAAATCAGACTTTGAACCGACCTCCTCAAGGATAACCTTGGTTAACTTTGAAACACTGAAATCTTCCGAAACACAAACCCAAGCTTTGAGATCGTACCACTCCTTTACTCTCCTGTGTTTGTATACAATCTGAGCAAGCGTGGTTTTACCAACCCCGCCCATGCCCACTATGCGAACAACACCTAGGCTTTGTCCATTTGCATCATCTGATAGAAGCAACTTCAGTATTGCTTCCTTGTCATCATCTCTACCATAAACACCACGTTCATCCACCAGAGAAGTTTCTCTGGGTGTTTTAGGCGATGATGGTTCTTTTCCAGTGCGGGTGATCAGACCAAGGGCAACCGTTCGATCAACTAAGCGATCTAGATCCTGCAAGAGGACTTTTAATTCTTCTCCGATCTCTCCCAACCCATTTTTACATAGGTTAAAGAAAGAAAGAAATCTCTGCATATGACATTTGAAGGTTTGATCTTCAGCTTTCAACTCCTGTCGTAGAGCTTTATAAGCAATCGCATCCAAGAAGTCGTCGGCTTTATAGACAGCGTCTTTAAGCTCGGCCAGCCAATCCCACACAGCTGTACTTGTTATCTGCTTCTCCTCAGCATCGTCAAGCACCCGACTGGCAGATCTAATTGCTGTCTCCAACCTCTCCAGCAGCCTATTGTTGACTTTTTGGCCACTGAAGAAGTTCACCACCAGGCGAGAAGCCATCCTGTCGAGCAAAACATTAAGGAAAGCAGAAAGAAAAGCTCCTCCTACTAAAGCCTCAGCCATGGTTTATCCTCTTTGCAAAGTAACGAAGGAAGAGTAAACAAACAATAAGAAGAAGAAGAAGAAGAAGAAGAAGAAGAGGGATTTTTGTTCAGGTTACATAAGAGGTAAGAGTTTGTGTAAAGAACTCGCAAAAGCTTTTTCTCTCTCGGCTTTGTAACTGTTACTTGCTATGCTCTGGACTCCATTTTAGTAGGTTTGTCTTTGATTTATTTACTTAGAAATTCCATCTTTGAAAAAGTGGGCTTGATTTGAAAAACTTCACTAAATGCCAAACTGTTCACGTGATGTGATCACGCAGCACAAGAATTCACTTTATTTCTTTTCTCTTCTTCCTTCTATCACTTTTCATTGAAAAATAAAATAAATAAATTATACATTATATTATTATATTTTATACAATTATTATTTGAATAAGTGCTTTGCTTTTTTTTCTTTTTTAATTGATGTTTTTTTTTCTTAATATTATATTTATTTTTTTATTGAAATACCTAACTTATGATAATAATTATGGGTTTGATAGGTTAATATGGTTGGCTTAGTTTTTTTAATTAATTTTTTTAATATAATTTTATCTTTTAATATTAAGTTAATTGAAAATAAATTTATTTTATTTGTTTTCTATTAGGTTATTATGACCTCATGATCTAAGAATAATGCTTAACGAGTTAACTTGAGTCGGTTCAAGTTGTTTTTTGTGTTTTTATAATTGAATTTTTTTCATCTTTATCATTCAATATTAGGTTGGTTAAGAATTGAATTTTATAATCTGTTTTAATTTGTTTTTTATGAGGTTATCTCGTTTTCATGACCAGAGTCGCAAATTTGATGAATTAAAGCAGGTCATTTCTTTACTTTCTTGATTACATGACGAGTTATGGGTTTGGCGGATTGACTTTGGTTATTTTTATGTTCTTTTTTAAATTGTTTTTTTTAATCTTAACCTTCAACATTAAAATGATTATGAATTAAATTTTATAATTTATTTTGATTTATTTTCTATAAGGTTATATGGGTTACCAAGGTCGCGGGCTTGATAAGTTAACTCAATTCACTTTTTTAGGTTTTTTTAATTGATTTTTATTTTTAATTTTATCTTTTAATATTTGATTATTTGGAAATTAGATATTATAATTTCATAATTCGGATCATAAATTTAACAAAACTCAGTTCATCTAATTTAATCTAATATTTTATTATTTTTATATTAAAAAAAATATCATTTGAAATTTTTTTCTAAATTAAACTATATTTTTATTAGTATTAATTAATTTGTGCATACGTGAGTTGCATGGGCTATGAAAATAGAGTTAGGTCCCACATCTTACTCAGTCTGTCCTTGCTTTATTTCCCAAGAGACTCCATCGGCCGAAAAAACGGGTTTGGTTGGAATAACTTTATTATATGCCCAATATAATCTTTCTTTTCACATGTGATAATGCAGAAGAAGACGAACAATTCATGCTTCCACCGGTGGACCCTAGACCTCGATGTTTGTTTTATATATATATATATATATATATATATATATAAATGGATCATTTTATTTCAAAATCTTTTTTTATTTATAGTATAGTTTTTAAACTCTATCCTCCATACTGATTTCACATAGAAAACACATCCTCAATATTTTGACATAGAACAAGTTTAAAATTAAATTAAAAAATATGTTGATATTAAAATTTTATTATCTTGATTGAATTTTTAATAATTTATTTGACCGGATAAAACCTGATTCAAACTTAGTTAAATTAACATTAAAGAATGTTTTTTTAAAAAAAAACAAAACATCATTTTAATAAAATGACTCATTAATGATCCTCTGATGCAATTTAAAAATTCATCCATGTATTGGAACAAAATTATAATCCTTAAATGTATTGGTAAAGTACATAATGATCAATTAAAAAAAAAATTCAACATGCACACAAAGGTTATAATCTATATGTAATTCTTCGCAGATCTTACCAAAAATTGTTGGTGGAGAGAAAATCTATGTTTGCAACTTAGAAAAAAGCAGTTTGATGTTCCTTTTTGTTATTCTTGTGGTTGAAATACAAATTATAATAGTCCAACAAACAAAAAAAATTAGTTTAAAATGTAACCAAGCAAGAAGTGAGTTTGGTTTGAAGATGTGGTGGTTTTATTTTAAAAGGTACAATATTTTTTAAGTATAAATTACAACTTTAAAAACTAAAAAAACATGTTTTTCACCTAAAAAACACAAGCTACCTCCCATCCAAACACATAGACCAGTATGCTCAAAAGCAGAAGCAGCTACAAAAATAAGCATACTCAGTGTTTGAAAGTGTGGTTGTGATTGTTTTTCAAAGTGTTTTCCACTCGTAAATGCATCAAAATAATATTTTTATTATTTTTAAAAAATTATTTTTGACATCAACACATTAAAATGATTTAAAAAAACCAAAAAAATTAATTTAAAACAAAAATACAAATTATTTTTATTCAAAAATATTTTTTAAATATAAAAACAAACATGTTCTAGAAAACAAGTCCTCAGGAGGATTTAATTCATCCATGATTTATATTTTATCTTTTGTTTCCTTTTCATTTGTTTCAAGAAATATAACAATCAATTCTGGTTTTTTCTTTATCTATTGATTCCTTTCCAATGTTCATGGATTGATAAAAATGTACAAAAACTCTATTTTCCTATGTCATTTTATAATTATTATTTTTTTGTCACTCTTTTTAGAACTGATTTGTGATTTGTTGTTAAGATTTAATTAAAAAAAATATTTTATATCAAATATCAAAGTTCTAATTTGATCATCACTTATCTTTAATTTATTTTATTTTTCAAAATTCTAATTTCCAACTTTATTTTTACCATTAACATAACTATAGAGAAGAAATGAAGAGTTTTTGTTGTAATTAGTTGTAATAGCCATTAATCAATTTGCTGAAAAGTATTTGTTGTGATGAGCTATAACTTTCCACCTGGCAATTTGTCATTCTTCCATTTATTTGTATGAAAATAGGGACTTGTATTTCCCACTCACAAATTAGATTACAGATTACAGTGAAGTGAAAGGGTTTTGTGTGTCAATCATCAATAGCATTGAAATAAATGTTATCGTTTATCTTTTGACCCAATTAAATTATAGGATAATATAGCATTCAGATAAATACATTTAGATGAATATATTGAATCTGTAAAGAAATATATATTAAATTGGGTTTTGTCCATGGAAAGTCCTGGAATTTTGTTCGTGTGATTTTATTAAATTGGGTATTATATTTGCAACTAATTATAATATGTATAGAAACAAAAAATAAATATTTTGGTCGAGGAAGATGGTAGAATTTTTAAAAAAATATTATTGCTCTCATTTTATATAGATAATGCAAATTTGGTTACATTGTCATGCTTTATAAAGAAATGAATAAGAGAATGATATATTCTTATTGTAGTATAAAGTAAGCAAAGGTTACAATTTATACTAATGGCTTAATACAAAGAGCCTACATTATAGCCTACGATCAGACCTAATTATTTATGAATAAGGAAACAAATAAGTAAAGATTCAATTACAGTATTTGCCTAAACTTGATTTTCTATTCTGTGGTTGATTTCCTATGATGTGCTTGGTTTCCTTTAACACTCCCCCTCAAGTTGGAGTGTATGTTAATTACACCCAACTTGCTAAGTAAAGTCTCAAACTGTGTGGAGCTTAATGGCTTAGTAAACAAGTCAGCCGGTTGGTGTGTAGTTCGAATATAGGCTGTCTGAATCATTCCTGCTTGAATTTTCTCACGTATCAAATGACAGTCTATTTCAATGTGCTTGGTTCTCTCATGAAAGACGGGATTCGATGCTATGTGCATTGCTGCTTGATTATCGCAGAACAAGGTTACTGGCTGTGTGTGATTTATCTGCAAGTCCTTCAAAATGTTTTTCAACCATGTAATTTCGCAACATGTAGTAGCCATGGAGCGATATTCTGCCTCTGCACTTGAACGTGATATTGTTGTCTATTTCTTGGTCCTCCATGCAACTGGTGCTTCTCCAAGCAAAATGTAGTAACCAGTAACTGATCTTCTCGTGTCCTTACAACCAGCCCAATCAGCATCACAAAATGCTCGTAACTGAAGTGCACCTGTGGACGACAACAGGATGCCTTGCCCAGGTGTTTGTTTGATATATTTGAGCACTTTATAAGCTGCATCCAAATGTGGTTGGTGGGGCTTGTCCATGAACTGACTTAGGATGTGCACAGCAGAAGTCAAGTCTGGTCTAATTATTGTAAGGTAGAGTAACCTGTTAACTAACCTCCTGTATATTGATCCATCTTCCAAAAGCTTTCCATCGGATTGTGTTAGGGACACATTTTGCTCCAAAGGAAACCAAGATGGGTTGACACCCAAAAACCCCGCATCATCCAAAATGTCGAGTGCATATTTTCTATGTGACAAACTAATGCCATGTCATGATCTGGCAACCTCGATGCCAAGGAAGTATTTAAGTTACCCCAAGTCCTTAAGTTTGAATTGTTTGGACAAGAAGAGTTTGGTGTTATTTATGTCCTGCAAATTATTCCCAGCTAATATCACATCATCAACATATATCAGTAATGCTAGAAAGTTACCATGATGGCTTCGGACGAACAAGGAATAATCAGATAGGGACTGATGGAATCCTGCAGCCTTGAGTGCACCGAACAGCTTGATAAACCACTGTCTAGAGGCTTGTTTTAAGCCATACAGGGATTTATGAAGTTTGTAAATGCGTGTCTCCCCCTTTCGCCCGAAGCCAGGAGGCAAAGTCATGTATACGTCCTCATCCAAGTCACCATGCAAGAATGCATTGTTGACATCAAGTTGATGTAAATGCCAACCACGCAAAGCTGCCACACTAAGTAAGAGGCGGACAGTGACCATCTTGGCTATGGGAGCAAAGGTTTCCTGATAATCAACGCCTTCAACTTGGTTGTAGCCCTTAGCCACCAGTCATGCTTTATAGCATTCCACTGTCCCATTGGCCTTCAACTTGATTTTGTATACCTGTTTGCAGCCGATCGGCCGTTCGTGGGATGGTAAATGTACCAAAATCCAAATCCCAGTGGCCTGTAAAGCAGTTATCTCATGGTGCATGGCCTTACGCCACTGAGGATGTTGAACAGCCTGTGAAAAACTAGTGGGTTCTTTGAGGAGAGTGAGTTGAGCAGTATAAGCTTTGTGATGGGGAGAAAGGTGAGTATAAGATAAATAGGCAGAGAGGGATAAACAGTACCTGAAGTGTGAGCCATGTTCGTGGATGATGTCGGGTCAGGCCTTGAAGGGAGAGTCATGGCAAGATGAAAATCCTGCAAGTAAGAAGGAGTGGTGATATAGAACGACTGCCATGACGAAGGGTAGGAATGGGCACAGGTGAGGAGGTGTTCTGTATGGGAGATAAATCGGGTAGTAGACTTCCAATAAGACTGGCTAGAGATGGGGACTCTGTGAGGGGAGCTAGAGGAGTAGATGAGTTGGTGGAAAGATGGGTCTGGGAATTGGGTGAGCTAGGAAGTGGAGGACAGGGAAGCAGAGGAGGGGGTTCAAAATGTATGTCGAAAGGTAAGGATATAGTGGGAGTGGGGGTGAGAGGCGAAAATGATAGGGGATTAGTATGTGATGCAGATGTAAGAAAAGGAAATATGGATTCAAAGAAAACGACATCCCTGGAGACTATTATTCGTTATGTAGCTAGATCAAAAACTCTATACCCCTTTTTCCCATAAAGATAGCCATGAAAAATACACCGAGATGCTCGAGGATCAAATTTGAAGCGACTTTGGGCATGGGTGGAAACAAAACATAAGCAACCAAATACTTGTAAGTGCAAGTAATTGGAAACTATGTTGAAGAGTTTTTCATATGGTGTTTTTCCATAGAGAATGGGGGTTGGTGTTCGATTTATGAGATAAGCGGAAGCAAGAATAGCGTCACCCCAAAATTGGTGAGGAAGACCGGCTTGAAGAAGTAAAGCACGTGCCACATTTAACAAATGCCTATGTTTGTGTTCGGCAACGCCATTTTGTTATGGAGTATTAATGCAACTGGTTTGGTGAGTAATACCTTTGTGAGCGTAAAAGCTTTCAAGTTTGAATTCAAGACCATTATCACAACAAATCATTTTGACTTTGGAATCAAATTGGTTTTCAGCCATGTTGATGAAATTGACTAGAAGATCCCTAGTGTCGGATTTGTGTTTCATAAGATAAAACCCATGTGCATCTAGTATGATCATCATAAGAAAATATTTGGCACCTGAAATAGAAGGAATTTTATAACCACCCCAAATGTCAACATGGATTAAATCAAATGAAGATGTAGTAATAATGGAACTTGAAGAAAATGAAAGTCTGGTTTGTTTTGCTAATGGACAAATCAAACACTTGTCGTTAGAGCAAGAATTAACTTTAGAAAATAATGGAGAGACTTTGGTTAAGAGATGCCCAAGACGTTGATGCCAAAGGTTTGGGTTAGAAGTTTTGGCATGGTTGCAGGTTCCTTTCTTGGCTTGGTTGAGAAAGTAGAGACCCTTCCGTTCAATTCCCGTCCCAATCATCTTTTCCGAACGTAGGTCCTGAGAGCTCATCATGAGTTGGACAGTTACTAACATGGTTGGCAGAGGATGTTTTAGTTTTTAACATGCTGAGTATCTGTTTGCACTCGTCAAGTGTGAAAGGAAAGTTCATCCCCTTCATTTTATTCTTATGGGATGCAACTTGATTTCCCTTGGAAATTGCCATATTAAACTCAGCTTCAGTTACTGCTTTTTTCTTGCGACAATATTCAGCCGTATGTCCCTTCCAGCGGCAGAAAGTGCATCTGAGATGTGCGCGACAATCCTTGGTGTTGTGATTTGTTCTGTTGCATCTGGAGCATCTCTGTTCAGTTTCAGTCTCATGGCTTGAATTCTTTACGGCAAAGGCAACAGCCTCTGGTTGAGCAAGACTTTTCCTAGTTGTCACTTCTGATTGTTTTTCATGACGAAGAACCAGTGAATATGCCTTGTTTATTGTTGGTAATGGATCCTGCAACAGAGTGTTGCTACGAACACCCACATACGAATCACTAAGACCCATGAGAAATTTCATGGTTTTCTGTGTGTCCAGGTATGCAGCCACTTCCTTGACTAATCCACAAGTGCATGTTGGAAAGGTGCAAAGTGCATCACGCTCATCCCATAAACCTTTCAGTTTTGTGAAGTAGGATCCCACAGACATGTTGCCTTGCACACAATTGTGAATTTCATTCTCAATAGTAAATAATTGAACCACATTCATATGTGAGAATCTTTCTTATAAATCAAGTCATATTTGTCTGGCATCCTTGCAGTTGATGACGCTGGCTGCAATATCTTTGGACATAGATCCTAGCAGCCAAGTTTTAACCAAACTATTACACCGATTCCATTGTTGATGCTCATCTGGTTTCTTCTCATCAGGCTCCTTCATTGAGCCATCTATAAATCCAATCTTGTTTTTAACTGTCAGAGCCATAGTCATGGATTGGCTCCATGTGCTGTAGTTGTCTTCAACCAAAGGTTGTGGCACAAGAACAGCGCCAGGTTGATCTGAATGGTGAAGGTAAAGCTGGTGATTAGGATGATCCCATCTTGCTCCTGAAGACATGCTTCCTTGGTTTTCGTCTCCCAGGGAAGTTGGCTAAAAGGTTTGTGTTTTATTTTGATACTTAGATTAATTGCTATGATACCATGAAGAGAATGATATATTCTTATTGTATTACAGAATAAGCAAAGGTTACAATTTATACTAATGGCTTAATACAAAGAGTTTACATTATAGCCTACGATCAGACCTAATTATCTATGAATAAGGAAACAATTAAGTAAAGATTCAATTACAATATTTGACTAAACTTGATTTTCTATTCTGTGGTTGATTTCCTATGCTGTGCTTGGTTTCCTTTAACATTATAAAGAAATGAATTCTAAAAGAAACGATATAAGTTTATTTTTTTCAATAAACTATACAAGCCTCAAGTAGAGAGGTGAACGGACTGAATAACCAGCCTGGTAGGCATAACTCATTTTCTTACCATTAAAAAATATCGTGCTCCTACTGGACCCATAACTATCATCCTAAGCCCAGACCCATATCCATACGTCCATACATGATACCTAGCCCATGAAGATAAAAATAACTTTTCATAAATGTTCATGAAAGTTTTTTAATTCTTGTATTTGCTATAAAAACATTTTAGTCCACATAAGTGTTAGGATTTATTTTATTTTATAAAAAAAAATACAAAGCGTTAATTGGAATTTATAAACACGATACATAATATTGCTGTTTTGTAATATATGAAGGGACCTAGGTGCAACAATATTAAATGTTTTAACATGATTTAATTCCTATGTGATTTATATCATTCAAAATTATTCTATAAATAATTTATTTCAAAATTATATTATTTGATAAAATTAAGTAGAAGATAAGCTTCATTTTCAACCTGTGTAAATTTACACCTTTGCTAACAATCAATTAACCAAAATTTAGTATAATTACATTATTCTCTAAGAATAATTTCACTTCCGATTAAAAACTTCAATTATTGATTAAGAAACTAAAAATATTTAATGTAGAAACCCATTCAATTAATTGTTGATGAATGATGATATCACATGATAACCCATAGCACGGATTCAATTCAATTGCACAAATTCTGCAGCTCAGTCACCCACAATTCAAATACTACAAAAACTCCAGCAAATTACGATACTGCAAACACTAGAAGACAACACCAAGCACCATTCATGAAAATGACCAAAGACATATCATCAATAAGATTTGAGGGTGAGCTGTACAATTTTAATGCCAGGAGAAAACAGAGGAAGCATCTGACTATGAGAACATAGTCGGATGATTGCAGTCAGCTTCGACGACCGGAGAATAGACAACGGCAGGAAACAAACGATGCCAAACCCCAAAAGATACAAGAGGAGCCAGCAGCTGCCTATGTAACACCAAATTTAGCATCATTCTTTAAAATGTCTGGCCACGCAAATTTCTTAACAAAATTATTGAAAATTTCTTTAAGAAATATTTTATTAATCGAAAAATATTTTTAGAAAATTATATTCACTGCATTATCAAACATACACAGCATATTAGCCCTATTTTGACCCGTCGTCTACTTTGTCGAGCATTGGTCAAGGATGAAAACGTTGTGAATCGAAGCGCAGTTTTCGTTAAAGGTGTTTTTAGTTTCTGCCATGGTTTATTTCTGTTGCTCACTATCACTCTTAAAAATTATTTGTTTTTACGGTGATATAAATTTTTTAAAATAATTGTGTTTTTGGATTTGTTTGTATGGTGATACAGTTTTTTTAAAATAATAATAGTTTTTTAAAAAAATTATGTTTTTAGATTGTTTTAATATATAATGTCAAATATTAATTTTTAAAAATAAAAATTATTTATATATATTTCTTAATAAAGAATGCTTCGAAGAATAATTACTACCAAAATATTAAATACTACTTTAATTATGTTGGAGTGTCTTTTATAAAATAGGATGCAGAACTGCTAGTGAGTATGAGTATGAAGTTTTATTTTTTATGACAAGTTGAAGGTTTTGTAGACCCATTTAAAATTGATGGGTTGGATCGTGATCATAATAAATAAAGATTGAGAATTTGGTCTGTCAATAATAGTGTTAACCCAACTCAAGGTAAGTTAAGAGATTGGATTGGATTTTAAATTAAATTGGATTGGATTTAACTGGTGTAATCCAACTTATTTAATCAATTAAAACTCAGTTTAATTTAAAAAAGATTCACATCATTTTAATTTGTTTTTTCAAAAAACTCTTAAAAGTCACATCACTTTGTATTGATTTATGTTAACCCACTGCTTGAATTATAATTCAAGTTGGGTTTAATAACTTAGATATTATTATTTTCGTTCGAGAGTAAAGGTATAAAAATTGATGAGGTGCAAGTTGGAGAGGGGAATTAGTGTGAATTATGCTGGTGAACTTCATAAATTTATTTAACCTCTAAGGCGTGTGATTTCTTTTTTATACCGAGTGGAAAACAACGACGTGATGATTTCATGATAGATTTACACCCTTGACACTTCTGGCATAATTTTGAGTAATCTGTGTCACAAATTGCTTTTGAGTTTGCAGTATAACACCGCCCTCGTTCGCCACAGAACGATCTGCCAAAGATTTATCAGAGCCTGGAGTTTTCCCCAGCACTGAAACAGCTGTCTCTGCGGCTAGGTACACATATGGTGACTTCTCTCTTCATGTATTTTTCAGTACGAAAAGAAAAACTGATCCTTATAGGTCTGGTGATAACCATTCTAATTGCTTGCGGCAGGAGGGAGGCAAATCCTTTGGACTATCTCTCATGCCCCATCATCAGCACAGCAGGAGAGAATGGGGGTGCTGTCTTCCTCGGTGAAAACTAATGGTGATAGTGTTTCTGTTTCCCAAACTAGGATTGAAGGAGGTGCCAAAGCATTCCAGCGAGTTCGAGTCATTTATGCTCGAAATTCGGTTTATTTCTGGTTGGATGTGGATTCTCAAGGATTGATCATCCTGAGCTTGTCTGTACCATAATGAGACTAGTGATATCAGGTTCCAAAGCAACTGATAGTAGCCATTGAAGCTGCCATATGTGTATATATATATATAGTGCTCGACTTTTGCCACCACATGCCTGTGAAGTACAAAAATAAAAGATTATTTTTCAGTCAAAACAAATAAAGTTGGAAAGAATAAATTTTTCTAGATTTAATTGCGAGAGAGAGATTGTCACAGAACTTGCAGGGTCAAAAGAATCATCAAGGGGAGGAGGCGAGGATGGAGAGCATTTGAATCTAGTGACCGTTGCAAGATGTTTGAATCCTACTAAATGCACCGCATGGCTGTTAGATGATTGT
>Ga0325400_1000338_pt1 | contig 33001 bp, 25 predicted proteins | sample PopdelMetagenome_2_FD_205662 | JGI IMG/M metagenome (GOLD analysis project Ga0325400, IMG submission 205662) | Populus deltoides microbial communities from Bellville, Georgia, United States - Xylem-PdKOR-R1 | ecosystem: Host-associated > Plants > Phyllosphere > Stem > Wood/Secondary xylem...
CGATCTCCTTGGCGACGGTGACGCCGTCCTTGGTGATGCGCGGCGCGCCGAAGCTCTTGTCGATCACGACGTTGCGGCCCTTGGGCCCCAGCGTGACCTTGACCGCGTCGGCGAGGATGTCGACGCCCTTGAGGATCCGCTCGCGTGCGTCGCGGCCGAATTTCACGTCCTTGGCTGCCATGTGGCTACCCTTTCAGATTACGGAGTTGGGGAAATCGAGAACCGGACGCGCTCAGCCGACGATGCCGAGGATGTCCGATTCCTTCATGATGATGAGGTCCTCGCCATCGACCTTGACCTCGGTGCCCGACCACTTGCCGAACAGGATGCGGTCGCCGGCCTTGACGTCGAGCGGGGTGATCGTGCCGTTCTCGGCGCGGGCGCCGGTGCCGGCGGCGACGACCTCGCCCTCCTGCGGCTTCTCCTTGGCGGTGTCGGGAATGATGATCCCGCCGGCCGTCTTCTCCTCGGCCTCGACGCGGCGGACGAGGACGCGGTCGTGCAACGGACGAAAGTTCATGCCGTGTACCCTTGGCTGTGTGTGACAGATTTCTGGCACTCACCCCTCGCGAGTGCCAACGGGGGCGATATGTGGCGCCGTCCCGCGACCGTCAACGGGTCCGGTCAGGAAAAATGAACGGCAGGCAACAGGCCGAGCCGATCGCGCGACGACCAGCGGCGGACGAGCAGCACCGACACCACCGCGAGGCCCGCGGCGAGGCCCCACCACACCCCCGCCGCGCCCAGCCCGACCCCGAAGGCGAGCAGCGCCGCGGTGCCGAAGCCGACCGCCCAATAGCCGAAGACCTGGATCAGCATCGGCCGACGCGTATCCTGTACCCCGCGCAGGACCCCGGCGGTGACCGCCTGCGCCCCGTCGGCGAGCTGGAACAGCGCGGCGATGGCGAGCAGCCGCACCGCCAGCGCGGCGACCGCCGGATCGGCGGCGGGATCGATGTAGAGGCGGACCAGCGCGCCCGGCGCCGTCCACAGGATCGCGGCGGTCAACACCATCACCGCCAGCGACGAGAGGATCGCCACCCTGCCCGCGCGCCCGACCCAGTCGCGGTCGCGCGCGCCGTAGGCGTAGCCGACGCGGATGGTCGCCGCCTGCGCCAGCCCGAACGGCAGCTGGAAGGCGATGGCGGCGAGGTTGAGCGCCACCGCGTGCGCGCCGACGGCGGTGACCGATATGAGCCCCATCAGCAGCGCCGCGCCGCCGAACAGCCCGCCCTCCGCCATCCAGCCGAGCGCGATCGGGGTGCCCAGCCGGACGATCTCGCGCGCCCGCTCCGGATCGGCGCGCCACCAGCGGCCGAACAGGCGATAGCGGCGCAGGCGACGGTCGGCCGCGAAGATCACCGCGTAGCCGCCCAGCGTGGCGACGGTCACCGCGACGCTGGCCAGCGCCGATCCCGCCAGCCCCAGCGCGGGAAAGCCGGCATTGCCGAACACCAGCGCCCAGTTGGCGAACAGCCCCACCGCCAGCGCCCCCGCGGTGACCGCGAACGCCCAGCCCGGGCGGCCGAGCGCGGCGGCGGTGAGGCGCATCAGCCCGGCCACCGTCGCGAACGGGGTCGCGACCAGCAGGATCGCGCTGAACCGCCCCGCCTGCGCGGCGACGACCCGGTCCTGCCCGGCAAGGAGCAGCAGCCGCTCGGTCTGCGAGAGCACCAGCATCACCGCCGCCGACGCGGCGAGCGCGATCCACAGCCCCATGCGGAACGACCGCCGCACCTCGCGCACCGCCCCCCGCTTCGCCCCCAGCGCGGCGGCGATCAGCGGCTCGGCCGCGCCGACCAGCCCGATCGTCGCGAAGGCGAGCAGGTTGAACAGGAACACCCCCAGCGTCGCGGCGGCGAGCGCCACCGGGCCGAGCCGGGCGACGAACACCACGTCCACCGCGAACACCGCCATCTGGAGGAGGTTGGCGCCGACCAGCGGCCCCGCCAGCCGGGCGAGCGCGGCGAGTTCGGCACGGTCGCGCCGCGGCGCGTGGCCGGCGAGCGGCTTGGTGGCGGCAGGGTAGGACACGGGGCGCGGCTTAGGAGGTGGCCATCGGGATGGAAAGCGATCGTCGCTCGCCTCCAGCATAGCCGTCATGCCTAACATGTTCCGGCACACGGCCTTGACCGTCCCTGCGGCGCCTTGCTGTTCGTACCCGGCCTATCGCTGGATGCTGAACCAAGTTCAGCATGACGGGAGGAGGAGCAAGAGGAGATCAGCCGCCGAACAGCTCGGCGTAGCGTTCGGGCTTGAACCCCGCGGCCAGCGTACCGTCGTGGTCGAGGATCGGGCGCTTTATGGCCGACGGGTGCGCGAGCATGATCGCGGTCGCGCGGGCGCGGTCGAGGTCGACGCGGGCCGCCTCCGGCAACTTCCGGAAGGTGGTGCCGGCGCGGTTGAGCACCGTCTCCCAGCCGAGCGCGTCGACCCAGCGGTCGAGCGCGGCGGCATCGACCCCGGCCTTCCCGTAGTCGTGGAAGTCGTACGGGACGCCGTGCCCGGTGAGCCAGGCGCGCGCCTTCCTCACCGTGTCGCAGTTGGGAATGCCGTAGAGGGTGGTCATGGCGCAGCCCTTTATCGTCACCCCACCCTGCCCGTCATCCCCGCGGCGGCGGGGGTGACGGTGCGGCAGGGCGAGCGTAGGAGAACCGTCATGACCCACCCCTTCCATGCGCTCCACAGCCACGGCATGGTCCGCGTCGCCGCCGCCACCCCGCGCGCGAGCGTGGGCGACGCGCCCGCCAACGCGGACGCCGCCATCGACCTGGCGCGGGTGGCGGACGCGCGAGGGGTCGACCTCGTCGTCTATCCCGAGCTGAACCTGACGAGCTACGCGATCGACGACCTCCACCTCCAGGAGGCGCAGCAGCGCGCCAGCGAGGCGGCGGTCGCGGCGGTCGTCGAGGCGAGCCGCGACCTCCGGCCCGCGCTGCTGGTCGGCGCGGCGCTCCGGCGCAACGGGCGGCTCTACAATTGCGCGGTGGCGATCCACCGGGGGCGGGTGCTGGGGGTGGTGCCCAAGAGCTTCTTTCCCAACTACCGAGAATATTACGAGAAGCGCTGGTTCGCCTCCGGCGTGGGGCTGACGGGGCTCGAGATCGAGGTGGCGGGGCAGCGCGCGCCGTTCGGCACCGACCTCGTCTTCGCCGCCGAGGATCTCGACGGCTTCGTCTTCCATGCCGAGATCTGCGAGGATTACTGGGCCCCCACCCCGCCCTCCACCGCGGGCGCGCTGGCGGGGGCGACGATCTGCTGCAACCTGTCCGCCTCCAACATCGTCATCGGCAAGGCGCGCGAGCGGGCGATGCTGGCGGCCGCGCAATCGGCGCGGGGCGTGTGCGCCTATGTCTACGCGGCGAGCGGCCCGGGGGAGAGCACCACCGACCTCGCCTGGGACGGGCAGGGGCTGGTGTACGAACTGGGCGAGCTGCTGGCGCAGTCGGCGCGGTTCGCGGCGGAGCCCGAACTGACGGTCGCCGACGTCGACGTCGAGCGGCTGGTGCAGGAACGGCTGCGCTTCGGCACCTTCAACGACGCCGCGGCGGCGAGCGGCCATCCCGAGACGCGGTTCCGCCGGGTCGCGTTCAGCCATGCCGCGCCGCTCGCCGACATCGGGCTGGAGCGCGACATCCGCCGCTTTCCCTTCGTCCCCAACGACCCCGACAAACGCGATGCCGACTGCTTCGAGGCGTACAACATCCAGGTCGAGGCGCTGCTGAAGCGGATCGCGGCGTCGGGCGCCAGGACCCTGGTGATCGGGGTGTCGGGCGGGCTCGATTCGACCCATGCGCTGATCGTCGCGGCCAAGGCGATGGATCGGCTGGGCCGGCCGAGGACCGATATCCTCGGCTTCACCATGCCCGGCTTCGCCACCGGCGAGGCGACCAAGGGGCAGGCCTGGGCGCTGATGCGCGCGCTGGGCATCACCGCCGAGGAGATCGACATCCGCCCCGCCGCGACCCGGATGCTGGAGGAGATGGGCCACCCCTACGCCAAGGGCGAGCCGGTCTACGACGTGACGTTCGAGAACGTGCAGGCGGGCCTGCGCACCGACTATCTCTTCCGCCTCGCCAACCAGCGCGGCGGCTTCGTGCTCGGCACCGGCGACCTGTCGGAGCTGGCGCTCGGCTGGTGCACCTACGGGGTCGGCGACCAGATGAGCCATTACGCGGTCAACGCGGGCGTGCCCAAGACGCTGATCCAGTTCCTGATCCGCTGGTGCATCCGGACCGACCAGTACGACGCGGCGACGGACCAGGTGCTCGCCGCCATCCTGGCGCAGGAGATCAGCCCGGAACTGGTGCCGGGCGACCCCGAGACGGGGGCGCTGCAATCCACCGAGTCGATGATCGGGCCCTACGCGCTCAACGACTTCTTCGCGCATTACGTGCTGCGCCACGGCCTCGCGCCGTCGAAGATCGCGTTCCTGGCGTGGCACGCATGGAGGGACGCGGAAGCCGGGCGCTGGCCCGCCGACCTGCCCGCGGACGCGCGGGTCGCCTATGACCTGCCGACCATCCGCCACTGGCTGGAAGCGTTCTGCCGGCGCTTCTTCCAGCTCAGCCAGTTCAAGCGATCGGCGCTGCCCAACGGACCCAAGGTGTCGGCGGGGGGTGCGGTGAGCCCGCGGGGCGATTGGCGCGCCCCGTCCGACGGCACCGCGCGGGTGTGGCTGGAGGAGATCGCGCGCAACGTGCCGTGACGGGGGGAGGGTTCCCCCCCTGCCGTTCGTGCCGAGGAGGCATCGGGCGAAGCCGACATGCCGTCCCGAGGCACATGTCCCGCGAGACGAGGCTTCGACTTCGCTCAGCCTCTCCCCGGGGCGAGCGGGCTTGTTCCCTGACTCCTGACACTCGCCGCGCAACACGCCGGCAACAGCCGCCGCCCGAAACGCGCCGAGCCGCATTCGGCTCCCTTGCTTTCGCCGTTTTTGGGGCGCAAATGACGGGCCCATGACAGTGCCTCCCCCGGATGGATCGCGCGATCGCCGGATCGAGGATCCGTCCAACCTCTACCTCGTCCATCCGCTCGGCCGGCTGCTGCTCGCGCCCGCGATCCGCGCGGGGATCTCGGCCAACGCGGTGTCGGTCGCGGGACTGGCGTTCGGCGCAGGCGCGGCGCTCGCCTATTCGCAGTGGCATCATCCGGCCTGGGCGATCGTCGGCCTCGTCCTGTCGGTCGGCTGGCTGGTCATGGACGGGCTGGACGGCATGGTCGCGCGCGCGACGGGGACGGCGTCGCCGCTCGGCCGGGCGCTCGACGGGCTCTGCGACCACGGCGTCTTCGCGCTCCTCTACGTCGTCCTGGCCTGGTCGATCGGCACGCCCGGCGCCTGGCTGCTGGCGATCGCCGCAGCCGGATGCCACGCGGTCCAGTCGAGCCTCTACGAGGGCGACCGCACCCGCTTCCACCGCCGCGCCAAGGGGATCGCCCTCGCCGCGCCGGCGGTGCCGACCGGCAGCTTCCTCGTCCGCCTGTACGACAGCGTGTCGACCAGCCTCGACCGCGTCGGCATGCCGTTCGAGCGCCGCCTCGCCGCCGCGGCCGACCGCCTTGCGCTGGGCCGCGCCTACGCCGCCGATGCCGTGGCGCCGATGCGGTTCATGGCGCTGCTGACCGCCAACATCCGCGTCTGGACGATCTTCGCCGCCTGCCTGCTCGGCCGCCCCGCGCTGTTCTGGTGGGTGGAGATCGGGCCGCTGACGCTGGTGGCGATCATCGGAATCCTGTGGCACCGGCGCGTCGAACGCGCCTATGGCCGCGCAACCCCCGCCGACGACCGGTCGGCGCACATCATCGCTTAGGGAACAGGGACCGTAATGAAGAGCATCCGGATCGCCGTCGTCGGCATCGGCAACTGCGCGAGCTCGCTCGTCCAGGGCCTGGAGCACTATCGCGAGGGCACCAACGACGTCATCGGCCTGATGCATTACGAGACCGCGGGCTACAAGCCGTCCGACATCTCGGTGGTCGCCGCCTGGGACGTCGACCAGCGCAAGGTCGGCAAGGACGTGGCGGAGGCGATCTTCGCCAAGCCGAACTGCACCACCATCTTTGCCCCCAACGTCCCCGCGACCGGCACGATCGTGAAGATGGGTCGCGTGTCGGACGGGGTCGCCGACCACATGGCCGACTATCAGGACGACCGCACCTTCGTCGTCGCCGACCTGCCCCAGCCGAGCAAGGAGGACGTGATCGCGACGCTGCGGGAGAGCGGCGCGGACGTGCTGATGAACTACCTGCCGGTCGGCAGCCAGGAGGCGACCGAGTTCTACGCCGAGTGCGCGCTGGAAGCCGGTGTCGCCTTCGTCAACAACATCCCCGTGTTCATCGCGTCGAACCCGGTCTGGGCCGACAAGTTCGAGAAGGCAGGCGTGCCGATCATCGGCGACGACATCAAGGCGCAGGTCGGCGCCACCATCGTCCACCGCGTCCTCACCGACCTGTTCGCCAAGCGCGGCGTCAAGCTGGAGCGGACCTACCAGCTCAACACCGGCGGCAACACCGACTTCCTCAACATGTCGAACCACCGCCGCTTTGCCTCCAAGAAGATCAGCAAGACCGAGGCGGTGCAGTCGGTCGCGGCCGAGCGGCTCGACGACGAGAACGTGCACATCGGTCCCAGCGACTACGTGCCGTGGCAGAACGACAACAAGGTCTGCTTCCTGCGCATGGAAGGCACCATGTTCGGCGGCGTGCCGATGAACCTCGAACTGCGCCTGTCGGTCGAGGATTCGCCGAACTCGGCGGGCGTCGCGATCGACATGATCCGCTGCGCCAAGATAGCCAAGGACCGCGGGCTCGCGGGGGTGATCGACCCGGCGTCGGCGTACTTCTGCAAGCACCCGCGCACCCAGATGACCGACGACATCGCCAAGGACGAGGTCGAGAAGTTCATCGCCGCGGCGTGATCGCCTCGCACGACACCCCGCTCCGTTCGTGCTGAGGAGGCATTGAGCTTGTCGAAACGCCGTCTCGGAGCACATGCCCTTCGAGACGAGGCTCCGACAAGCTCAGCCCCTCCTCGGGGCGGACGGTGGTGGGTCGGCGAGGGTCGCTGGGCATGCGTTCGCTCATCATGACCACCACCACCGCCATCCTCCTCGCCGCCGGCGAGGGCAGCCGCCTCCGCGGTCTCGCCGCCTCCAAGCCGCTGTGCCCGGTCGCCGGCCGCCCGCTGATCGACCACGCGCTGGAGGGGCTCGCCGCCGCCGGCATGACCCGCGCGATCGTCGTGGTCGGCTACCGCGCCGCCGAGGTCCGCGCCCACCTCGCAGGCCGCACCTGGCCGCTGGGCGTCGAGACGGTCGAGACCGATCCCGTCCGTCCCAACGGCGTCTCCGCGCTCGCCGGGGCGTCGCTGCTCGCGGAGGGCGAGGAGGCGCTGCTGGCGATGTGCGATCACCTCGTCGATCCTGCCCTCTACGCCCGCGTCGCCGCGGCGGGTGCCGGGGACGGGCTGACGCTCGGGATCGACCGGCGGCTCGGCCATGCCTGGGTCGACCCCGCCGACGTCACCGCGGTGGCGACCGAGGCGGACCGGATCGTTGCGATCGGCAAGGGGCTGGAGCCGCACGACGCCTACGACACCGGCGTGTTCGCGATCGGCCCGCGGCTGGTCGCGGCGCTCGCGGGGCTGCACGACCCCTCGCTGACGGACGGGGTCCGCCTCCTCGCCGCCGAGGCGCGCGCGCGAACGGTGGAGGTCAGCGACCTCGACTGGATCGACGTCGACGACGCCCCCGCCCACGCCCATGCCGAGGCATGGCGCAGGGGTGTGGGGCTGGCGACCTGATCCACCGACCGTCGCCCCGGCCTTCGCAGGGGTGACGGCTAGTCCGTTCGCGTGCTCATCGAATAGGGCCGGTCCCTGCCCGCACCCCAGCGCTTGTTCGGCTGCGCCTGCATCGTGAAGCGCAGCTCGCCTCCTGCCATCAGCTCGTCGTGGCGCAGGTAGCTGCGGGTCAGGGGTCGGCCATCGAGGGCCACCGTCCCGACATAGGTGTGCGCGTCCGACAGCCCGTCGGTCACCACCGTGAACCGCTTGCCGTTGGGCAGGTTGATCACCGCGCGGGCCACGAACGGCCGGCCGATCACGTATTCCAGGCTGCCGGGCGTCACCGGGTAGAAGCCGAGACCGGTGAAGAACAGCCAAGCCGACATCTGCCCCAGGTCGTCGTTGCCCGACAGCCCGTCGGGGGTGGGCTTGTACTGCGTGTCGACGATCTGCTTCAGGCGGGCCTGGGTCCGCCACGGCGCGCCCGCATGGGCGTACAGGTACGCGACATGGTGGCTCGGCTCGTTGCCGTGTATGTACTGGCCGATCAGCCCGGCGATATCCTCGGCATGGCTGTAGTCGAGCCTGGAATTGTCGTAGTCGAACATGCGGTCGAGCCTGGCGACCACCTTGGCGTCGCCGCCCATCCCCCGGAACAAGGCCGCCTGGTCCTGCGGCACGAACCAGCTGTACTGCCAGGCATTGCCCTCCGTGTAGTCGGAGCCGTAGTTGATCGCGGTCGGGTCGAACGGCTCGCGGAACGATCCGTCGGCCTTGCGGGCGCGGACGAACCCGGTTCGGGGGTCGAAGCCGTTGCGCCAGTATCCCGCCCGCTTCCCGAACGCCCGCGCGACGTCGGTCTTGCCCATGGCGCGCGCCATCCGCGCGATCGTCCAGTCGTCATACGCGTATTCGACTGTCTTGGAGGCACCTTCGGGTTCGCGATCGATCGGGACGAAGCCGCGCCTCATGTACTCGCCCAGGCCCGCATAGGGCGCGTAGGTCGCGCTCGCGACCATCGCCCGGAGCGCCGCGTCGGCGTCGAAGTCGCGGATACCCTTCAGGTAGGCGTCGGCGATGACCGGCGCGGCGTGGTAGCCGATCATGGTCCAGGTCTCGCGCCCCTGAAACTGCCACACCGGCAGGATGCCGTCCGGACTGGCGGCACGGCTGTCGATCAGCGATCGGATCATCGCCGCGTTGACCGCCGCCGGCTGGACCAGCGTCAGCAGCGGATGCTCGGCGCGGAACGTGTCCCACAGCGAGAAGGTCGAGCGGAAGTCGTAACCCGCCGCCCGGTGGACCTGGTTGTCCGGGCCGCGGTAGCGCCCGTCGACGTCGCCGGCGATCGAGGGGGCGAGCAGGCTGTGGTAGAGCGCGGTGTACATGCTGCGGCGCATCGGCGCGGGGGCGGCGATCTCCACCGCGCCCAGCGCCTTCTGCCAGGCGGCGCGGGTCGCGGCGGCGACCGCGTCGAAGCCGCCCGTCTCGGCGTCGAGGTTGCCGATCGCCCCCGCCTGATCGACCGAGGAGATCGCGACGGCGACCGTCAGCGGCCCGTCCAGCCGCCCGAAGTCGAGCCGCGCCACCAGCGCCCGCCCCGCCCGCTCGGCGATCGCGTCGCTGCCGCGCCCCGGCCCCTGGAAGCCGCGATAGGCGACGTCCTTCTCGGTCGAGACAAGGGCGTGCCCCGCCAGCGGCGCGGAGAACCGCATCGCGAAGTGAAGCTCGCGGTCGGGTGCCCAGCCGCGGGTGCGCCGGGTGCCGGTGACCGTCCCGTCGGGGTGGAGGCGCACCGTGGACCACAGGATCTTGCCCGGATAATTGTAGAGCGAGGAGCGCAGGTCGAGGACGAGGTGCGCCGCCCGCCCCCTGGGGAAGGTGTAGCGGTGGACCCCCACCCGCGTCCCCGCGGTCAGCTCGGCACGGATGCCCTGGTCGGCCAGGGTCACCGCGTAATAGCCTGGGCGCGCGACCTCGCTGGCATGGGCGAAGCGCTGGCGATATCCCGATCCCGGCACCTTGGCATCGCCCGGCTCCAGCGGCACCGCGTCGCCCGCGACCGGCATCAGGAGGAAGTCGCCCAGGTCCGAATGGCCCGCGCCGGAGAAGTGAGTGTGGCTGAACCCCTGGATCGTCGGGTCCTCGTACCGGTAGCCCGCGGCGTGCGGGTAGCAGTCCCGGATGACGCAGGTCGTGTCGGTGTCGGGGGACAGCTGCACCATCCCGAACGGCGCCACCGCGCCTGGATAGGTGTGCCCCTCCCCTCCGGTGCCGATGAACGGGTCCACCGCCTCGTAGCCGCTCGCCGCCGGCGTCTGGGCGAGCGCCCGGACGACGGGAAGGAGCGCGGTCGACAGGAGCGCGGTGGGAAGGAGCGCGGCGAAGCGGAGGGGGCGGCGGAGCATGGGAGCGGTTAGAGCATGGCGGCCGCGCGCGGGAAACCCGCCCCGTCGTGCCGCCGGCACCGGTGCCGGCGGTGCGAGCGACGCCGGGTGACGAGACCGTACGCGGCGCGCTGGAGCGGTCTACGCGTGAATCGGAACCGCTCGTGCTGAGCGAAGTCGGAACACCGACCGGGGCGCCTGGCCCTCGACGCCGCTCAGTTCGAGCGAGGGGGGTGCAGATCGGTCGGAAACCGCTCTAATCGCGCGCGATGCTCCCATCCCTCGCCGCTTCCCGTCCGATCCGCCGCCCCCGCCGCCGGACGGCCGCCTGATGCGCGGCCGCTTCGCCCCCGTCCTCGCCGGCGCGACCCTCGGCGACCGGTTGCTCGCGGGGGCGGGCGCGGCCGCCGGGATCGTGCTGGCCGCGCTGGTCACCCACGCCGCGCTGGGGCCGGCGGCGACGGCGGCGCTGGTCGCGCCGATCGGGGCATCGGCGGTGCTGGTGTTCGCGGTGCCCGCCAGCCCGCTCGCCCAGCCCTGGCCCGTGATCGGCGGAAACCTGATCTCGGCGCTGGTCGGCGTGGCGATCACCCGGGTCGTGCCGGTGCCGTTCCTGGCCGCCGGGCTGGCGGTGGGCCTGGCGATCCTGGCGATGTCGCTCGCCCGTTGCCTCCACCCGCCCGGCGGCGCGGCGGCGCTGCTGGCGGTGATCGGCGGACCCGCCGTCGCTGCGGCGGGGTGGCGCTTCGCGCTGGTGCCGGTCGGGGCGGATGCGGTGCTGCTGGTGCTCGCGGGGCTGGCGTTCCACCGGCTGTCCGGCCACGCCTATCCCCACCGGCCGTCGGCACCTGATCCGCATCCGGAGGACCTGGAGGCCGCGCTCGCCGATCTGGGCGAGACGTTCGACATCGCACCCGCCGACCTCGCCGCCCTGATCGCCCGGGTCGAGGATGCGCGTCGCCGCCGGGTTGCCGCCGCCGCCCGCCTGCGCCAGGGACGGCGGGAGGGAGAAGGGTGATGGCGGGACTGTGGTTCGGTGAGTTCACGATCGGGCAGCGTTTCCGCCATGAGGTCCGCCGCACGGTGACCGACGCGGACAACATCCTGTTCTCGTCCATGACGTTCAATCCGGCGGCGATCCACATCGACCACGCCTACGCCGCCGCCACCGAGTTCGGCCGCCCGCTGATGAACTCGCTGTTCACGCTGGGCCTGGTGATCGGGCTGAGCGTCCAGGACACGACCTTCGGCACCACCGTCGCCAATCTCGGCATGACCGAGACGCTGTTCCCCGCGCCGGTGTTCGCGGGCGACACTATCCGCGTCGAGACCGAGGTCAAGGCGCTCCGCCCCTCGCGCTCGCGCCCCGGCCAGGGGATCGTCACCTTCGAGCATGTCGGCCTCAACCAGCGTGACGAGGTGGTGGTGCGCACCACCCGCCAGGCGCTGATGCTCGGCAGGCCCGGCGCGTAGCGGCGCACCGCCGCGGCGGGGGTGTGACACTGTTGCATCGTCGCGGCTTCTCGGGAACAGTGCAGCCATCCCGTTCAACCACGAGGTTCCCCATGACGCGTGCCGGCGCCCTCCTTTCCCTGCTGCTCGCCTCCACCGCGGCCTCGGGCCAGACCACGGGGCAAGCGGGCGGCTATCACCGCGCCCCGGCCGCGATCCAGAAGCTGCTGGAGGCGCCGGTCACCCCCGGCGTGCTGGTCAGCCCCGACCACCGGACGCTGGCGATCCTCGCGCGCGAGAACCTGCCGACGATCGCCAACCTGTCCAAGCCGATCCTTCGGCTCGGCGGTTACCGTATCGATCCGGCCACCAACGGTCCCGCGGAGGTGCGCGTCCAATGGTCCAACGGCCTCTCGTTCCAGGACCTGGGATCGGGCCGCACCACCGCGGTCGCGCTGCCCGCGGGCATCCGCTTCTCCAATGCCAGCTGGTCGCCCGACGGCGCGCGGGTCGGGCTGATCGCGCAGGAGGCGGACGGGCTGGCCTTGTGGGTGGTGGAGCGCGACGGCACCGCGCGCCGGGTCGTAGGCGGGCTCAACGCCGCGTTCGGCAGCGCCGTGCAGTGGATGCCGGACGGCCGGTCGGTGATCGCCCGGCTGGTTCCCGCCGGTCGCGGCGCGGTGCCCGCCGCCCAGGCCGCGGGCGGGCCGATCGTGCAGGAGAGCGCCGGCCGCACCTCCGCGGCGCGCACCTACGAGGACCTGATCCGCACCCCCGCGGACGAGGCGCTGTTCGACCATTATTTCACCGGCCAGCTGGCGCGCGTCGATCTCGCCTCCGGCGCCGCCGCGCCGATCGGCGCGCCGGGCCTGTGGCGCAGCTTTTCCGTGTCGCCGGACGGCCGCTTCCTCGTCACCGAGCGGCTGAAGCGGCCCTATTCCTATCTCCTGCCCGCGAGTTTCTTTCCCACCGAGATCGCGGTGTCGACGGTCGACGGGCGACCGGTGAAGACGCTGGCGGACCGGCCGCTCGCCGACGACCTGCCGGTCGATTTCGACGCGGAGGTCAAGGGGCCGCGCGATGCCGAGTGGCGCTCGGACGCCCCCGCGACGCTGGTCTGGGCGGAGGTGCTCGACGGCGGCAACCCGCGTGCCAAGGTCCCTTTCCACGACAAGGTGATGATGCAGGCCGCCCCCTTCACCACCGAACCGGTCGAACTGGCGCAGACCGCCGCGCGGTTCCGCGGGGTGATGTGGGGCGACGACGATTTCGCCATGGTCCGCGACGCGGAATGGCGCACCCGCACCGAGCATCGCTACGCGGTGTCACCCGGCAGGCCCGCCGCCGCCCGCCTGCTCCTCACCCGCAACTACCAGGACCAGTATGGCGACCCCGGCTCGCCGATCCTGGAGGACAATGCCAGCGGCCACCCGGTGATGCGCTTCACGCCCGACCGGCGGGCGGTGTTCATGACCGGCGACGGCGCGACCAAGGCGGGCGCGTTCCCCTTCCTGTCTCGCATGGCGACCGGGGACGGCACCGCCACCCGCGTGTGGACCGGCGAGGCGCCCTATTACGAGCCGGTCGTGTCGCTGCTGGACGACGACGGCACCCGGTTCCTGACACGGCGGGAGAGCGCGAAGCTCGCCCCCAATTACGTCGTCCGCACCGCCAAGGGCGGCGCGGGCAGGCAGGTCACCCGCTTCCCCGACCCCGCGCCGGTGTTCGCGGGGGTGACCCAGCGCGACATCACCTACAAGCGCGCCGACGGGCTGCCCTTGTCGGGGACGCTCTACCTCCCCGCCGGCTATGACCGGACGCGCGACGGGCCGCTGCCGGTGCTGCTCTGGGCCTACCCGTCCGAGTTCACCACCGCCGCCGCCGCGGGGCAGACGGTGGACCAGGGCAACCGCTTCGTGCGGCCGCGCGGGATCAGCCACCTCTACCTGCTGACGCAGGGCTACGCGGTCCTCGACGATCCCGCCATGCCGATCGTCGGCGAGGGCACGGCGGAGGCCAACGACACCTATGTCGAGCAGCTCACCGCCGACGCGCAGGCCGCGGTGGACGAGCTGGTCCGCCTGGGGGTCGGCGACTGCGACCGGATGGCGGTGGGCGGGCACAGCTACGGCGCGTTCATGACCGCCAACCTCCTCGCCCACACCGACCTGTTCCGCGCCGGCATCGCGCGGTCGGGCGCGTACAACCGGACGCTGACGCCGTTCGGCTTTCAGGCGGAACAGCGCACCTACTGGCAGGCGACCCCGACCTACACCGCCATGAGCCCCTTCACCTATGCCGACCGGATCAAGGAGCCGATCCTGCTGATCCACGGCATGGCCGACGACAATTCGGGCACCTTCCCGATCCAGTCGGAGCGGATGTACGCGGCGCTGAAGGGCAACGGCGCCACCGTGCGCTACGTCCAGCTGCCAAGCGAGCCCCACGGCTACCGCGCGATGGAGTCGACGGGGGAGACGCTGTGGCAGATGACCGACTGGCTCGACCGGTACGTGAAGCCGAAGAAGACTGCTGCGACTACCCAAACCGCCGCCAACTAACCACCGTCACCCCAGCGAAGGCCGGGGTCCATGTCCATCGCCCCGTCAGGCGGCCTTCGCGGTGAGAGACATGGATGCCAGCCGACGCTGGCATGACGATAAAGGAACAAAAGACATGCGCCACCTCCTCCTCACCGCCCTCCTCCTCTCCACCGTCGCGCCGGCCCAGCAGGCGCCCGCCCCCAAGGACAACCAGGCCCGCACCGAGACCGCGGGAGGCGACATCCCGCAGAAGTTCACGCCGCCCAACGCCGACTACGACTACGACAAGCGCGTGGTCATGATCCCGATGCGCGACGGGGCGAAGCTCTACACGGTGGTGGTCGTGCCCAAGGGAGCGGTGAACGCGCCGATCGTGCTCACCCGCACCCCCTACAACGCCGCCGGCCGCGCCAACCGCTCGGACAGCCCCAGGATGATCAACGCCCTCCCCCTCGCCGACGAGGCGTTCGTCAAGGCGGGCTATATCCGCGTCTACCAGGACATCCGCGGCAAGTACGGGTCGGAGGGCGACTATGTCGTCACCCGCCCGGTGATCGGCCCGCTGAACAGGACCAACGTCGACCACGTCACCGACGCCTACGACACGATCGACTGGCTGGTGAACAAGGCCAACCTGCCCGAGTCGAACGGCCGGGTCGGGATGATCGGCTCCTCCTACGAGGGCCACACGGTGGTCAACGCGCTGCTCGGGCCGCACCCGGCACTGAAGGCGGCGGTGCCGGAAAGCCCGATGATCGACGGCTGGATGGGCGACGACTGGTTCCACTACGGCGCCTTCCGCCTCGCCAACATCGCCTGGCTGGGCGCGCAGACCGGCTACAAAGGCGCGGGCAAGGCGCCGCCGACCGGGGGCTGGGACGATTACGACAATTTCCGCGAGGTCGGCTCGGCGGGCGCGTGGGCCAAGGCGTCGGGCTACGACCAGCTCCCCTATTGGCAGCGGATGCAGAGCAACCCCTCGTACGACGGCTTCTGGCAGGGCCAGGCGCTCGACAAGCTGCTCGCCGCCAATCCGTCGAACGTGCCGACCCTGTGGGAACAGGGGTTGTGGGACCAGGAGGACATGTACGGCGCGATCACCGCATGGGAGGCACTGAAGGCCAAGGGGCATCTCGGCAACAACTGGCTGGTGATGGGGCCGTGGCGCCACAGCCAGATCAACCGCGAGGGCCGGTCGCTCGGCCCGTTCGAGTGGAACGGCGACACCGCCGCGCAATTCCGCGAGGAAATGGTGCTGCCCTTCTTCAACCAGTACCTGAAGGACGGCCCGCCCGCGAACCTGCCCGCCGCCGCGATCTACAACACCGGCGAGAACCACTGGGACCGGTTCCAGTCCTGGCCGCTCGCCTGCGAGGCGGGCTGCGCCAATCCGCTGAAAGCCATCTACCTCGGCGCGGACGGCGGCCTGTCCTTCGACAAGGGCGCCGCGGGCGAGGACAGCTACGTATCCGACCCCGCCAAGCCGGTCCCGCACCTGCCGCGCCCGGTCAATTTCGGCGACGGCCGCTGGGGCGACTGGCTGGTCAGCGACCAGCGCCATGCCGACGGCCGCCCCGACGTGATGACCTACCGGACGCCGGTGCTGACGGAGGCCGTCCGCGTGTCGGGCGCCCCGTTCGCGGCAATCTTCGCGAGGACGACGGGAACGGACGGCGACTTCATCGTCAAGGTCATCGACGTGTTGCCGCCCGAGAACGCCACCGATCCGAAGATGGGCGGCTACCAGCTCGCGATCAGTCAGGACATCTTCCGCGGCCGCTACCGCGACAGCTTCGCCAAGCCGTCGGCGATCCCGGCCAACCGCGTCCAGCGCTACCGCTTCCGCCTGCCGGTCGTGAACCACGTCTTCCAGCCGGGGCACCGCATCATGGTCCAGGTCCAGTCGACCCAGTTCCCGCTCTACGACCGCAACCCGCAGACCTACGTGCCCAACATCTTCCTCGCCCGCCCGAGCGACTACAGGAAGGCGACGGTGACGCTGGAGCGCGGCGGCGCGCAGGCCAGCGCGGTGCTGCTGCCGGTGGTGGCCGCGCGCCCCTGATCCCGGCCCCCATGCGCGCCGGCAGGCGGCGGGCCCTGCCCGGCCCCGTCCGGCACGCTTGGGGGCCGGGACGAAGCCGGGGTTGAGGCCGAGGCCGGGGTTGAGGCCGGGGCCGGGGCGGAGCAGAGGCTAGGGCTGAGGCTGAGGCTGAGGCCGAATGACGTGGGGTTGAACCACGCCAACCAACCGTTCGTGTCGAGCGAAGTCGAGACACCGTGCGCCACATGAACGGCGTGTTCCCCGGCTTCCTCGGGACGAGCGGGTCCAGCCGATGTCATCATCCCCAAGGCTGAGGCCGAGGCCGGAACGCTACGCCTCCGCCGCCGTTCTCCGGCCATGCCCGGCACGTCCCCCCGCTCCTCCCCGACCACGCTGCTCGCCGGGGCCGCGGCGGGGATCGTCGCGGGGGTGGTCGCCTCGTTCGCGATGGACCGCTTCCAGGCGGCGGTGACGGCGCTCGCATCCCCGTCGGGCGGGGATGGGGACGGCGATCCCGCGACCGTCAGGGCGGCGGCGATGGTCGTCGACGTTCCCGAACCGGACAAGCCGCTGGCGGGACAACTCGTCCATTACGCGCTCGGCACCGGGCTGGGTCTCCTCTACGGCCTCGCCGCGGAGGTGAAGCCGGGGGTCACCGCAGGCCACGGCGCCGCGTTCGGCACCGGCGTCGCGGCGCTCCTGGACGAGGCGGCGGTCCCCGCGGCCGGGCTCGGCGACCCGCCTTGGAAGGCCGGGGCGTCCACCCACCTCTACACGCTGGCATCGCACCTGGTGTTCGGAATGGTGGCGGAACTCACCCGGCGGCAGGTGAGAGCGACGCTCGAACCCGACGCCGGGTGAGCCCCGCGCCCGTCATCGCCGAGGTGACGACCGCACGCCGACCCGCAACACGGCCGACGTCGCCGCGTTCCGCCTGACCCCGGCCCGTCTTCTCCACGCGGTGCGTGGCCCCCCCTTGGCCGCGACGATCAGACCCGCTCGACGATGGTCACGTTGGCGATGCCGCCGCCCTCGCACATCGTCTGCAACCCGTACCGCCCTTTACGCCGGTGAAGCGCATGCACCAGCGTCGCCATCAGCTTGGTTCCGCTGGCGCCCAGCGGATGCCCCAGCGCGATCGCGCCGCCGTTGACGTTGACCCGCGCCGGATCGGCGCCGGTGTGCTTCAGCCACGCCAGGGGCACGCTCGCGAACGCCTCGTTGACCTCGAACAGGTCGATCTCGCCGATCGCCATGCCGGCCTTGCGGAGCGCCCGGTCGGTCGCGAACAGCGGCTCTTCCAGCATGATCACCGGGTCGCCCGCGGTCACGGTCAGGTTGTGGATGCGGGCTAAGGGGGTCAGGCCGTGCGCCTTCAGCGCCGCGCCGCTCACCACCAGCACCGCGGACGCACCGTCGCAGATCTGGCTGGCGTTCGCGGCGGTGACCACCCCGCCCTCCGTCAGCGGCTTGACCGCGGCGATCGACCCGGCGCTGGCGTCGAAGCGGATACCCTCGTCGACGGCGTGGATCGCCGTGCCCCCGTCCGTCTCCACCGCCAGCCCGACGATCTCTCCGGTGAAGTCGCCCCGCTCGGTCGCGGCGGCCGCCCGCCGGTGGCTCTCGAGCGCGAAGCCGTCCAGCTCTGCACGGGTCAAGCCGTGCTTGCGCGCCACCATCTCCGCGCCGGTGAACTGGCTGAACTCGATATCGGGGAAGCGGGTCTCCTGGCGCGGGCTCTTGGCACGGCCCAGCCCCGCCTGGTGGAACAGCGCGGCGGTGGAGCCCATCGGAACCCGCGTCATTGATTCCACCCCGGCGGCGATCACCACGTCCTGGGTGCCCGACATCACCGCCTGCGCCGCGAACTGGATCGCCTGCTGCGAACTGCCGCACTGCCGGTCGATCGTCACCGCCGGCACGCTGGTCGGCAGCCCTGACGCCAGCACCGCGCCGCGCCCGACCTGGAAGCCCTGCTCGCCGCCCTGGCCGACGCAGCCCATCACCACGTCCTCGATCGCCGCCGGATCGATCCCCGTCCGGCCGACGATCGCGTCGAGCACCGCCCCGCCCATGTCCGCCGGGTGCCACCCCGCCAATCGCCCGCCGCGCCGTCCGCCCGCGGTCCGGACCGCCTCGACGATGTACGCTTCCGCCACGTCCGCTATCCCCCAAGGCTCCGGGGCGGCCAATCCGCCGTCGCCTCGCACCGATCAACGACAGAAGTTGATCCGGATCAACCGTTTTCCGGCGTAACCCACGTCATATCCGGCACGATCGCCCGGAACGCGACTCGGGTGCGAAACGTCTCTCGCCGGCATGTCCGTTACCACCAGACCGCTGTTCGACTGGCAGCCCCCGACCCATCCCGAGCTTCAGGCGGCGCTTCACGCGCACGTCGCGGACGCCGCTTTCCCCTGCGTCGGCGCCAAGGCGGCGCTCGCCAAGGGGACGCTGGACGTGCTGGCCTGCCGCGATATCCGGTCCGCGTGGGACGACGTCCGCATCCATGAGCGGCTGCTCCACTTCGCCGCCGCCTACCGCGCGCAGCCGACGCTGTTCCGCAGCTTCGCGGTGGTGTTCGAGGGGCCGGACGATCTGGACGAGACCGGTTTCGAGAAGGCGCTGTGGAGCCGGGTGCAGTCGCTGTCCGACAAGGACGTGTGGCGGGGCCAGCAATATGACGACCGCGTCAGCCCCGACCCGGAGGCGCACGACTTCTCGCTCAGCTTCGGCGGCGAGGCGTTCTTCGTGGTCGGCCTGCACCCGACCGCCAGCCGTCCGGCGCGCCGGTTCGCGCGCCCGACCATGGTGTTCAACCTCCACGACCAGTTCACCATGCTGCGCGCGCAGGGCAAGTACGAAACGATGCGAGAGAAGATCATGGTCCGCGACGAGGCGCTGGCCGGGTCGCGCAACCCGATGCTCCAGCGCCACGGCGAGGCGAGCGAGGCGCGCCAGTACAGCGGCCGGGCGGTCGATGCGGCATGGCGCTGCCCATTCCACTATTCGGGGCCGGGCGCGTGAGCCCCTCGGCCGACCAGGTGATACCCGAACGCAGCGGCACCGCCTTCCGCATGGCCGCGGGCGACCGGCTGGTGGTGATCGATCCGCGCGGCGAGCAGGTGGCGGATCTCCTCGCCTTCAACGCCGATGATCTCGACGAGGTGATCTCGTCCGGGCGCACGCTCGATTATGCCGAGACGATCTATCTCACGACCGGCCACATCCTCTATTCGAACCGCAGCCGGCCGATGCTCGACATCGTCGAGGACAGCGTCGGCCGCCACGACTTCCTGCTGACCCCGTGCAGCGTGGACACGTTTCACCATTTCTACCCGACGCTGACGCCGCATCGCGGCTGTTTCGGCAATCTCGCCGCGGCGCTGGAGCCCTACGGCATCGCGCCCGACCGGATCCCGACCGCGTTCAACTGTTTCATGAACGTCCCCGTCGACGGCCAGACGGGGAAGCTGCGGGTCCTGCCGCCGGTCAGCAAGGCGGGCGATCACATCGCCTTCGTCGCGAAGATGGACCTCGTCGTCGGCCTGACCGCCTGCTCGGCACCTGACTCGAACGGCGGCACGTTCAAGCCGATCCACTACCGGGTCGAGACCCACGCCTGAGCGTCAGGGGGCGGCGGGCGCCGCCAGTTCGACCGCCCGCGCCATCAACCCCGCGAACCGCACCTCGTCGACCGCGGCGGCCGGGTCGTTCCAGCTTCCCGACAGCGCCCACCAGCCGCCGTCCTTTGCCCGGAGGAGAAAGGTCATCGCCATGACCCCCGGCTCCGACCCGCCCTTGTAGCCGACATAGCTCCACCGTTCGGCCGCGCCGCCGACGCCGGGATTCTTGCCCAGGATCGCGCGCGCCTCCGCCGCCGGGCCGCTCTCGGTATGGCGGCGCAGCCAGTCCATGATCCGCGCCATGTCGGCCGGCGTCGCGAACCATTCCGCGCTCTCGATCTGGATCGGCTTGTTCGCCTTGAACATGTCGCCGTCGATCGCGCTGATCGGCGCGGCGCCGACCGGCCCCGCGAGCAGCGCGCGCCGCTCCTTCTCGCCCGAGGCGGCATAGCGCCGCCCGAGCGCGCCGCCCTCGACGCCCTTCAGCTTGAATGCCTCCAGCGTCGTCAGGAACGGACGCATCCCCGCCGGCCGCGCGATGCCGACCACCGGCAGCATCGCCTCCACCCGCTCGCGGCCCAGCGTTTTGAGCAGGATATCGGTCGCGCTGTTGTCGCTGACCGCGATCATCCGCCCGGCCAGGTCGCGCAGCGACACCGCCGTCCCCTTGGCGGCGGTCGCGAACAGCCCGCCGGGCAGCGGGGTGCCGTCCAGCACGACCTTGTCGTCCCATCGCCGCTCGCCCGCGGCCACCGCGCGGACCAGTTCGGCCAGGATCACCAGCTTGAATTCCGAGCCGATCGCGAACGCGCGGTCGGCGTTGCGCGCCAGCACCGGCGACGATGTGCCCTCGCCCAGCCGCACCAGCGTCAGCCCGGTCGTCCCCGGCAGCGCGGCGAGCGCCCCCTCGACCTCAGCGAGCGAGCCCACCCGCGGCAGCAGCCCCTTGATGCGCAGGCCGCCGATCGGGTTGGGAGCCGCCTGCGCGACCACCACGTCCATCGCCGCGACGCCCTTCTCGTAGCCGATCTCGACCGACGCGCTCCACGGCGATCGCGGCGTCACCCGCTCGACCCCGGTCACCGCGCCGCCCGCCTCGCGCAGCTGCGCGGTGAGCGCGCGGACCTGCTCCGCGGGCACCGCCGCCAGGAACTCGGGCGAGAGCAGGCCCGCCGGATCGGCCGTACCCGCGAGCAATCCGGGCAGCTCGGCCACCCGGCGCGCCGCCGCGGGATCGAGGACGATCGTCGCCGCGGCGGCGGCGGGCGGCGGGGCGGACGGTGGGGCGGGCGAGGGCACGGTCTGGGCCGCGGCGGGCGCGGTCAGCAGCAGCGATAGCAGGATGGACAGGCGCACGGTGGATCCCCCTCGTATCAGGGGTGTATCATGCGCCTACCGCACCTCCTGTCAACGCCTCACTTCAGGCAGGCGACGATCCCCGCGATCGCGGCGAGGCTGCCGTTCGGGTCCTTCACCCGCACCGTGTCGAGCCCCAGTTCCTTGGCGGGATAGTCGTTCCCGCCCGGAAAGATCGCGTCGCCGATGAACATCATGTCGTCCAGCGCGATGCCGCTGGCGTCGCGAAGCTTCTTGAGCCCGTACGCCTTGTCGACCCCCTTCTGGGTGATGTCGATCGAGGTCGCACCGCCCATGTTGATCGACAAGCCGGGCAGCCGCTGCCTGAGGTCGGCCTGGATCACCTTGCGCTTGGCGAAGTCGGGGTCCCAATGCTCCTTGGCGTCGATCGGCGCCTGCTGGCCGAGCGCGGAGAAGGTGATCTGCGATCCGCGATCCTCGATCCGCTCGCCCCACACCTGCTCGGGCACGAAGCCGGTCGCCTCCAGCGAGGCGTTGAACGCGTCCACGATCTCCCGCCGCTGCTCGTCGGTGAACAGCTCGGCATAGACCGCGGTCCATCCCCCGTCCTGCCAGGTGTAGAGCTTGGTGCCGGTGGTCGGCATCAGCCACAGCCTGGACCGGTTCGCGCGGTCGGGCAGGCGCGAGGCGACCTGCTTGTCGAACTGCGGCCAGTCCCCGCCCGATATCACCGCGACGTGCGCCACCGCCAGCAGGTCGGCGAGCGCCTCCCCCATCAGCTCGCCCAGCGGCTGCTTCGATTCCGCGAGCGTGCCGTCGAGATCGAAGGCGACGAGCTGCTTCATTCGGTATTCCCCCTTGCAAGAATGATGGTGTCGATGGCGTGGGCGACCCCGTCCCGGTCGTTGCCGCGGGTGACGTGCGCCGCCCCGTCGCGCATCGCCTCGGGCGCGTTGCCCATCACGATCGGCAGCGCGACCCGTGCGAGCATCGGGCGGTCGTTGTTCTGGTCGCCGATCGCCGCGGTATCGTCCAGCGCCACCCCGAACGCCTCAGCGAGCCGGGTCACCCCGTCGCCCTTGTTGGCGGCGAGCGCGGTGACGTCGAGATAATAGGTCTGCGACTGCGCCACCGTGGCCGCGCCCGCGTGCGCCCGATCGATGCGGGCGTGGAGATCGGCGAGGACCTGCGGGTCGTCGGAGACGAAGGTGATCTTGTCGGCCCGGGCCGCCAGGTCGGCGAACTCGGACCGGACGACGGGTTCCTGGTTGGAGGCGATCCGCTCATGCCCGACATGCCCGCCCTCGGCGGTCGAGGCGTACCAGCGGTCGTCGGCGAACACCCAGACGTCCACCGCCAGCCCCTCCGCCAGCGCCAGGGCGCCGCGCGCGACGTGCGGATCGATCGTCTCGTGGAACAGCTCGCGCCCGTCGGCGGTGAACACGTAGCCGCCGTTGAACGCCGCCACCGGCCGGTCGAGCGCCAGCGTCCCGACGATCGGCATGATCCCCGATTTCGGCCGCGCCGATATGATGGTGAAGGCGATCCCCGCATCGCGGACGCGCTGCACCGCGGCGACCGTGGCAGGGGTCAGCTTCTTGTCGTTGTCGACCAACGTGCCGTCGACGTCCGACACGAGCAGGCGGACGGTCAAGACGGGCCCCTCCCCTTCAGCGAAGGGGTCGGAGTGGGAACGCCACGCGCGGCGCGCTCATCGACACACTCCCCGCCCCCGCCCCCGAGAGGGCGCCGTGAGAACGGCGCCGTCATTGCGGGATCTCCACGTGCCCGCCGAACCCGAACCGCATGGCGGAGAGCACCTGGTCGCCGAACGTGTGATCCACCCGGCTGCGATAGCGGGCGAACAGCGATGCGGTGAGGACGTTGGCGGGCACCTTCTCCTCCATCGCCGCGTCGATCGTCCACTGCCCCTCCCCTGAATCCGCGACGTTGCCCGAGAATTGCGCGAGCTTGCAGTCCTTGGCCAGCGCGGCGGCGGTGAGGTCGAGCAGCCAGGACGAGATCACGCTGCCCCGCCGCCACACCTCGGCAATGTCGGTGAGGTTGAGGTCGAACCGCTCGTCCTCCGGCAGCTTGTCCGACCCCTTGCCCTTGAGGATGTCGAACCCCTCGGCATAGGCCTGCATCAGCCCGTATTCGATGCCGTTGTGGACCATCTTGACGAAATGCCCCGCGCCCGGCGGGCCGGCATGGATGAAGCCCTTCTCCGCGCGCCAATCCTGCCCTGCGGGCCGGTCGTACGCGGTGCGGGGGATGTCGCCGATGCCCGGCGCCAGCGTCTCGAAGATCGGGTCGAGATGGGTCAGCACCTCCTCGCGCCCGCCGATCATCATGCAATAGCCGCGCTCGCGCCCCCACACCCCGCCGGAGGTGCCGACGTCGACATAGTCGACGCCCTGCTCGGCCAGCGTCTTGGCGCGGCGGATATCGTCCTTGTAGAAGCTGTTGCCGCCGTCGATGACGACGTCGCCGCGGGTGGCGTGGCCGGCGATCTCGTTCACCGTCGCCTCGGTGATCTCGCCGGCGGGAAGCATCACCCACCAGATCGACCGCCCCTCGCCGTCGGCCGCGAGTTTGCCGCGCATGTCCTCGAGCGAGGTCGCCGCGACCGCACCTTCGGCGGCGAGTTTCGCCACCGCTTCCTCGTCGCGGTCATAGGCGACCACCTCGTGCCCGCCGGCCATCAGCCGCCGCGCCATGTTGCCGCCCATCCGGCCGAGGCCGATCATGCCGAGTTTCATTGGCTACCTTTCTTCCTCTCCCTTCCGGGGAGAGGGTCGGGGAGAGGGGAAGTATCGCCGACACAACGCGGAACGCGGGCGTTGTTCCCCTCTCCCGACCTCTCCCCGCCCGGCCGCCCTCTCCCCTCGGGGGGAGAAGGACATCGGATCACGCCGCGGCCGGCTGCTTGGCCTGGATCGCGCCGAGCAGGTCGTCGAACGCCTTGGCGAAGCTCGCCACCCCCTCCTCGACCAGCCGGTCGGTGACCCCGCCCAGGTCCAGCCCCAGCCGCTCCGCCTCGGCGAGCACATGCCGCGCATCGTCGACGCCGGCGGTCAGCGTCCCGGCCACCGTGCCGCGCTCGCGGAACGCGTCCATGGTCGCGGGCGGCATGGTGTTGACCGTGTCGCGGCCGATCAGCGTATCCACGTAGAGCGTGTCGGCATAGGCCTTGTCCTTGACCCCGGTCGACGCCCACAGCAACCGCTGCGGCTGTGCGCCCTTGGCGGCGAGCGCCTGCCACCGGTCCGACTTCTCGAAATCGAGGAACCACCGGTACGCCAGCTTGGCGTTGGCGATCGCGACCTTGCCGCGCAGGGCCTTCAGCGCCTCGCTCTCCGGATCGTCCTCGCCGACGCGCCGGTCGATCTCCTTGTCGATCGTGCTGTCGATGCGGCTGACGAAGAAACTCGCGACCGAGGCGATCCGGTCGATCGGCTGCCCCTGCCGCACCCGCTCCTCCAGCCCGGTCGCGTACGCCTCCGCGACCCGCTGGTAGGCGGCCTGCGCGAACAACAGCGTCACGTTGACGTTGATCCCGTTCGCGATCGTCGCCGCGATCGCCGGGCCGCCCGCCAGCGTGCCGGGGATCTTGATCATGACGTTGTCGCGATCGACCGCCTTCCACAGCTTCTGCGCCTCGGCGATCGTCGCGTCGGTGTCGTCAGCGATGTAGGGCGACACCTCCAGGCTGACATACCCGTCCTTGCCGTCCAGCCGCTCGTACACCGGCTGAAGCGTCTCGGCCGCCGCCTTGATGTCCTGGATCGCCAGATGCTCGTACCGGTCGATCGTCGCGGCGCCCGGATTGTCGCGGTCGAACGCCGCCAGCGTCCCGTCATAGGCGTCGCCGTGACCCATCGCCTTCTCGAAGATCGACGGGTTGGAGGTGACCCCGGTCAGCCCGTCCTGCTCGACCAGCGTCTTGAGCCCGCCCGCCTCCAGGAACTTCCTGTCCACGAAGTCGAGCCACACCGCGGTGCCGGCGGCGGACAGATCGGATAGCTTGCTCATTACGTGTCTCCACACCGTTCCAGTCGAGCGAAGTCGGGACACCATGCGCAACCGCCCGTCCGGCCCCGGTTCTCGACTTCGCTCGAACCGGACGGGGATGTTGAAACCCCGCTAGGAAGCCATCACCTCGCGCGCCACCTTGACCACGTTGTCGACGGTGAACCCGTACTTGTCCTGGAGCTTGGCGATCGGCGCCGACGCCCCGAAGGTGGACATGGTGATCGCTCGGCCGTCGTGCCCGACATATTTGTCCCAGCCGAACTCGCCCGCCATCTCCACCGCGACCCGCGCGCGGACCGCGCTGGGCAGCACGCTCTCCTTGTAGGCGTCGTCCTGCAACTCGTATCGATACCAGCTCGGCATCGACACGACGCGGGCCCTGACGCCCTCCCCCGTCAACCGGTCATACGCCTCGACGGCCAGCGCCAGCTCGCTGCCGGTCGCCATCAGGATCACCTCGGGCTCGCCGCCCTGGCAATCGGCGAGGACGTAGGCACCCTTCAGCACGCCTTCCGCCGACGCGTACTTGCCCCGATCCAGCGTCGGCAGCGCCTGGCGCGACAGCACCAGCGCCGCCGGGTGGTCGGCGTCCTGGACGATCCCCTTCCACGCCCAGGCGACCTCGTTGGCGTCGCCGGGACGCAGCGTGTCGAGCCCGGGGATCGCGCGCAGGGTGGCCAGATGCTCGATCGGCTGGTGGGTCGGCCCGTCCTCGCCCACCCCGATCGAATCGTGGGTGAAGACCCATACCGACCCGATCTCCATGATCGCCGACAGCCGGACCGGCGGGCGCATGTAATCCAGAAAGACCAGGAAGGTGGAGCCGTAGGCGCGCAGGTGCGACAACGCCATGCCGTTGACCACCGCGCCCATGCCGTGCTCGCGCACCCCGAAGTGGAAATTGCGCCCGGCGTAATTGCCGGCCTCGAACGACGCCTCGCCCTTGATGTCGGTCTTGGTCGAGGGCGCCAGGTCGGCCGACCCGCCGATCAGCCACGGCACCCGCTTGACCAGCGCGTTGAGGACCTTGCCCGACGAATCACGGCTGGCGAGCCCCTTCGCGTCGGCGGGAAACTCCGGGATCTCGGCGTCCCAGCCGTCCGGCAGCTCGTCCTTGAGCATCTGGTCGAGCTCGTGACCCAGCGCCGGCTCGGCCTCGCGGTAGCGATCGACCATCTCGACCCACTCGTCGCGCAGGCGCTGGCCGCGCGCCATCTTGCCGCGGAAATCGTCCAGCACGCCGTCGGGGACGAAGAACGACCTGGCCGGGTCCCAGCCATAGGCCTCCTTGGTCCGGGCGACGTTCTCCTCGCCCAGCGGCTCGCCGTGCGCCTTCTCGCTGCCCGCCTTGGGACTGCCCCAGCCGATCACCGAACGGACGACGATGAAAGTCGGGCGGTCGTCGGTCGCCTTGAAGGTGCGGAGCGCGTCGGCGAGCGCGGCCGCGTCGTTGGCGTCGTCCACGTGGATGACGTTCCACCCGTAGGCCTCGAACCGCTTGCCCACGTCCTCGTCGAAGGCGAGGTCGGTCTTGCCCTCGATCGAGATGTGGTTGCTGTCGTAGATCCAGCACAGGTTCGACAGCCCGAGGTGCCCGGCGAGGCTCGCCGCCTCCGCGGACACGCCCTCCATCATGTCGCCGTCGCCGCACAGCGCGTAGACGTCATGGTCGAACAGGGTGAAGCCGGGCTTGTTGTATCGCGCCGCCAGCCACCGCTCGGCGATCGCCATGCCGACCGAGTTGCCGCATCCGGCGCCCAGCGGCCCGGTGGTGGTCTCGACGCCCGTGGTGTGGCGGTATTCGGGATGGCCCGGCGTCTTGGACGACAATTGCCGGAACTGCTCGATGTCCCACAGCGACACCGCCTCCTTGCCCGACTTCTCGCCGTCCGCGCCGATCTCCTCGATCCCGGCGAGGTGGATCAGGCTGTAGAGCAGCATCGACGCGTGGCCGACCGACAGAACGAAGCGGTCGCGATTGGGCCAGTCGGCGTGGCGGGTGTCGTAGCGCAGGAACTGCGTCCACAGCGTGTAGCCGACCGGCGCCAGCGCCATCGGCGTGCCGGGGTGGCCGGAGTTAGCCTTCTGCACCGCGTCCATCGACAGGGTGCGGATGGTGTCGATCGAGAGGCGCTCGATCGAGCCGTCCTCGCGGAAATCCTGTTCCGCGGGAACGGCGGCGGCGGTGTCGGTCATGAGGAAAGGCCCTGGCTGCTCGGTTGCGAGAACGCGGCGCGCGCGATCGGGTTGCTCCTAACGTGGGTCAGCATGCCGTTCCAGCCGCGTAACGACGCCGTCCGCGGCGACGTAGGCGGCGTCGACCTCGTGCAGGAAAAGCCCGTGGCCGAGGACGCCGGGAATCTCGGCGAGCAGGCCGGCGACCCGCGCCGGCGCCACCGCACCGAAGCGGCAGTCGGCGACGAGGTTGCCGTTGTCGGTGACGAAACCCTCGCGCACGACCGGCCGGCCGCCTGCCTCCGCCAGCGCGGCGAGCACGAATGCCCGCCCGAACGGCAGCACCTCCACCGGCAGCTTCGCCGCCCCGATCGCCGCCACCCGCTTCGACCCGTCGGCGACCACCACCATCCGACGGCTCGCCGCCGCGACCAGCTTCTCGCGCAGCATCGCCCCGCCCGCGCCCTTGATCGCACGCAGCGCGTCGTCGATCTCGTCGGCGCCGTCGATGGTGAGGTCGACCTCGGCCACCGCCGCGAACGGGCGGACGCGGATCCCGCACGCGATCGCCAGCCGCTCGCTGGCGACGCTGGTCGCCACCGCCTCGATCGCGAGCCCGCGTGCGCCCAGCGCCCGGATCGCGTGGGCGGCGGTGGACCCGGTGCCGAGGCCGACCAGCATGCCGTCACACACCTCCGCCACCGCCGCCTCCGCCGCGATCCGCTTGTCGTCCTCGCTCATCCCGCACCAACGCCCGGCCGGTGCAACCGGTTACAAGTTGCGACAATTTCGCTGGCCCACCTTGTTGCCTTCGACCCGCTCGCGGGTGCACAGGCGAGGCTCAGCGGCAACCATCCGGCGGCCGCCAACCTTTGGCGCGCATCGGGCGCCGACCCGGACCTCTGGGAAGCGGGCGTATCTTGAACCACTCCATCCGACGGGCGCTGCCCTCCATCCTGCTGCTCGGTGCCCTGGCCGCGTGCGGCGACGGCGGCGATCAGGGCCGGGCGAAGGGCAAGGGCGGCGCGGGCGGCGGCGGCACCCCGACGGTGGGCTTTATCCGGCTCCAGCCGACCGACGCCGCCCTGGTGGTCGAGCTCGCCGCCCGCACCGCCGCGTTCGAGAGCTCGGATGTCCGCCCGCAGGTGACCGGCCTCATCCGCCGCCGCTTCTTCACCGAAGGCGCCCTGGTGCGCCAGGGGCAGCCGCTCTACGAGATCGATCCCCGCCTTTACCGCGCCGCGGTCAACGAGGCGTCCGCAAACCTCCGGTCGGCGCGCGCCAACCAGGAGGCGACCCGCATCCAGGCCGAACGCTACCGCCCGCTCGCCCAGATCGAGGCGGTGTCGGCGCAGGAATACACCAACGCGATCGCCCAGTCGCGTCAGGCCACCGCCAGCGTCGGCCAGACGGAGGCGCAGCTGGAGACGGCGCGGATCAACCTGAAGTTCACCACCGTTCCTGCCCCCATCACCGGGCGGATCGGCCGCTCCTTTTTCACCGTCGGCGCGCTGGTGTCCGCGACCCAGACCGACCCGCTGGCGCAGATCCAGCGGCTCGACCCGATGTTCGTCGACATCCAGCAGTCCGCCGCCGAGATGCTGAGCCTGCGCCGCAGCCTCGCGCGCGACGGCCTCGTCCCCGCCTCCGCACAGGTCCGCCTCAAGCTGGAGGACGGCAGCGACTACGGCCAGACCGGCACCGTCCAGTTCACGGAGGCGGTGGTCAACCAGGAAACCGGCACCGTCACCCTGCGCGCGCGCTTTCCCAATCCGCAGGGCGTGTTGCTGCCCGGCATGTTCGTCCGCGCGAGCTTCGCGCAGGCGATCAACACCCGCGCCTTCCTGGTGCCCCAGCAGGCGGTCAGCCGCGATCCCAAAGGCGCCGCGACCGTCATGGTCGTCGGCCCCGGCAACAAGGTCGTCCAGAAGACCGTGCGCGCCGACCGGACGCAAGGGTCGGCATGGGTGGTCACCCAGGGGCTCGTCCCGACCGATCGCGTCATCGTCCAGGGGCTCAGCGCACAGCTGCGCGCCGGCACCGTCGTCAAGCCGGTCGCCGCGAACTCGCAACAACGCGTCGCCCCGCCGTCCAAGGAACAGATGGAGCAGCAGGCCAAGGCGAAGGGCAAGTAGCCATGCTCTCGCGCGTCTTCATCGATCGGCCCATCTTCGCCTGGGTGCTCGCCATCATCACCATGATGGCCGGGGTCGGCGCGATCATGGGGCTGCCGATCGCCCAGTATCCCGACGTCGCGCCGCCGCAGGTGTCGATCCGCGCGACCTTCCCCGGCGCCTCGGCGCAGACGCTCCAGAACTCGGTCACCCAGGTGATCGAGCAGCAGCTGACCGGGATCGACGGGCTGCTCTACTTCTCCAGCTCCTCGTCGAGCCGCGGCCAGGTGACGATCTCGGCCACGTTCGACAAGGGCACCGATCCCGACATCGCGCAGGTCCAGGTCCAGAACCAGGTCCAGCAAGCGGTCTCGCGCCTGCCCGCACAGGTCCAGCAGCAGGGTCTCACGGTCAGGAAGTCGAACCCCGACTTCCTGCTCATCGCGGGCGTCTACGACGAGACCGACAAGCTCGATAACCGCGATGTCTCCGACTATCTCACCGCCAACCTACAGGACCCGCTCGGCCGCGTGCCGGGCGTCGGCGACACCAACGTGTTCGGCTCGCAATACGCGATGCGGATTTGGCTCGATCCCAACAAGCTGGCGAGCTTCCAGCTGATCCCGTCGGACGTCGTCACCGCCATCCAGAACCAGAACACCGAGGTCGCGGCGGGCGAGGTCGGCGGCCTGCCCTCGCCCCCTGACCAGCAGCTCAACGCCACCATCACCTCGCAGTCGCGGCTCCAGACCCCCGAACAGTTCCGCGCCATTATCCTGAAGACGCTGCCATCGGGCGCCACCGTTCGCCTGTCGGACGTCGCCCGCATCGAGCTGGGTGCCGAGAACTACAGCGCGATCAGCCGCATCAACCGCCATCCGGGCGCCGGCATCGCCGTCTACCTCGCGCCCGGCGCCGACGCGCTCGCGACCGCCGAGCTGGTGAAGGCGGAGGTGGCGCGCGTCGCCAAGGGCTTCCCCGCCGGCCTCAAGGTCGCCTACGCCAACGACACCACCGCGTTCATCGAACTGTCGATCGAGGAAGTGGTCAAGACGCTGCTCGAGGCGATCGTCCTCGTCGTCATCGTCATGTTCGTGTTCCTCCAGAGCTGGCGTGCGACGCTGATCCCGGCGATCGCGGTGCCGGTGGTGCTGCTCGGCACCTTTGCGGTGTTCTACGTCGCCGGCTTCTCCATCAACACGCTGACGCTGTTCGGGCTGGTCCTCGCCATCGGCCTGCTCGTCGACGACGCCATCGTGGTGGTCGAGAATGTCGAGCGCCTCATGGAGGAGAACCCCGACATGACCCCGCGCGAGGCGACGGTGAAGTCGATGGAGGAGATCTCCACCGCGCTCGTCGCGATCGCGCTGGTGCTCTCGGCGGTCTTCCTGCCGATGGCCTTCTTCGGCGGGTCGACCGGGGTCATCTACCGCCAGTTCTCGATCACCATCGTCGCCGCCATGGTGCTGTCGGTGCTGGTCGCGCTGATCCTGTCGCCCGCGCTCACCGCCTCCCTGCTGAAGCAGAAGGAGAAGGAGACGCAGGAGGGCGGCTGGCTGAAGAAGCGCCTGGGCCGCGTGACGGCATGGGGCGCCCGGGGCGGCGAATGGTTCAACCGCACCTTCGACAAGGGCATCGACAAGTACGAGCGCGGGATCAAGTACACCATCGCGCGCAAGTGGCTGTTCCTGGTCCTCTACGCCGGCACGGTCGCGCTGCTGGCCGTCCTGTTCCTGCGGCTGCCGACCGGGTTCCTGCCGACCGAGGACCAGGGCTCGGCCCAGCTCCAGTTCCGCCTGCCGCCCGGCGCGACCCAGAACCGGACATTGGAGGTGCAGCGCCAGGTCGAACGTTACTTCGCGCAGTACGAGGGCGCGAACACGTCCGTCCTGTTTACCGTGGCGGGCGGCGGCGGCGGCGCCGCGGCCGGGCAGAACACCGGCCAGGGCTTCCTCAACCTGACCGACTGGTCCGAGCGCAAGGGGGAGGAGAACGGCGCGGAGGCTATCACCGCACGCGCCTCGGGCGCCTTCCGCGGACTGCGCGACGCGCAGGTCTTCGCGCTGGTCCCGCCCGCGATCCGCGGTCTCGGCCAGTCGGACGGGTTCACCATGGAGCTGCAGAACACCGGCGGCCTCACCACCGAACAGTTCAACGCCGCCCGCGACAAGCTGCTCGCCGCCGCCAACGCCGACCCGACCCTCGCCTCCGTCCGGCTGAGCGAACTGCCCGACATCGCGACCCTCCAGGTCGACATGGACCAGCAGAAGCTGGCGGCGCTGGGCCTCACCCAGACCGCGGCCAACTCGACCCTGTCGACCGCCTGGGGCGGCCAGTACGTCAACGACTTCATCGACCGCGGCCGCGTCAAGCGCGTCTACGTCCAAGGCGACGCGCCCTACCGCTCCTCGCCCACCAACCTCAACCAATGGTTCGTGCGCGGGTCGAACGGCCAGATGGCGCCTTTCTCCGCCTTTGCGCAGACCGGCTGGAGCACCGCGCCGACCACCCTGTCGCGCTTCAACGGCGTCGCCTCCTTCGAATTCCAGGGCTCGCCGGCTGCGGGCAAGAGTTCGGGCGACGCGATGGCGGCGATCACGGCGCTCGCCGCCGACATCCCGGGCACCTCGGTCGCCTGGGCGGGTCTCTCCTACCAGGAGCGGCTGTCTTCGGGTCAGGCGCCGCTCCTTTACGCGCTGTCGATCGCGGTCGTCTTCCTGTGCCTCGCCGCACTCTACGAGAGCTGGTCGATCCCGTTCGCGGTGCTGCTCATCATCCCGCTCGGGCTGATCGGCGCGATCGCCTTTGTGACGCTGCGCGGGCTCACCAACGACGTCTATCTCCAGATCGGGCTGCTCACAACCATGGGACTGGCGGCCAAGAACGCGATCCTGATGATCGAGTTCGCCGAACAGGCCGAACGGCAGGGCAAACGCGTCATCGACGCCGCGCTGGAGGCCGCGCGCATCCGCCTTCGGCCCATCCTGATGACCTCGTTCGCGTTCATCTTCGGCGTGCTGCCGCTCGCCATCTCGACAGGCGCGGGCGCCAACAGCCGCATCGCGATCGGCACCGCGGTGATCGGCGGCATGCTGACCGCGACGGTGCTGGCGATCTTCTACATCCCGCTGTTCTTCGTCCTGGTCCGGCGCGGGGTGCGCGACGGCATCGCCAAGCTCCGGGGCAGGCCGACCGGGTTCCAGGGTGGCAAGGACGATGGCGGCGATGATGACGGGGGCGATGGCGGCGGTGAGCCGAAGGGCGACGACGTCCCGCGCCTGCCCCCGCCGCCCAACCGCCCCGCCCTGCCCGCTCCGGAGGGCGCGTGATGAGGATTTCCGTCCCTCGTCCCTGCCTTGAGCCGGGATCCCGCCCCTCCTCGATCCGCGCCAGGGCGGCGGCATTGCTCGCCACCGCGGCCCTTTCCGCCTGCTCGCTCGGTCCCCGCTACGAGCGCCCCGCGCCGCCGGTCCCCGCCTCCTGGCCGGTCGGCGACTCCTATCTCCGCCAGCAGGAAGCGGCGCTGCC
>Ga0325400_1000339_pt1 | contig 32960 bp, 30 predicted proteins | sample PopdelMetagenome_2_FD_205662 | JGI IMG/M metagenome (GOLD analysis project Ga0325400, IMG submission 205662) | Populus deltoides microbial communities from Bellville, Georgia, United States - Xylem-PdKOR-R1 | ecosystem: Host-associated > Plants > Phyllosphere > Stem > Wood/Secondary xylem...
CACCGCGCTGCTGGCGGCCGCGCCCCAGCTGCGGTCGCGCGTGCTGTCGGCGGCCTGGGTGGGCAACCGTCGCTGGGACCTGACGTTCCGCAGCGGCGAGGTGTTGTCCCTGCCCGAGGACGCGGCCGGCATCGCGCTGGCGCGCTTCGCACGGCTGGAATCGGCGGGGCGGCTGCTGGGGCGGGGGTGGAAGCGTTTCGACATGCGCGACCCCGCCCGGCTGGTCGCGCGCCGTCCGGGGGCGGAGGAACGCCGCGTCGCCGATCCCGGCACGCCTGCGACGAAAGACACGGAACGCGGTGCCGACAGCGGCGCCGCCAGCGGGGAGGTATAGGCATGGCCAAGGTCGGCGAGGGGCTGATAACCGCGCTGGACATCGGGTCTTCCAAGGTGTCCGCGATGATCGCCCGCCCCGGCGACGGCGGCGAACTGGTGGTGCTGGGTACCGGCCAGCGCGAGAGCCGTGGCGTCAAGCGCGGATACATCGCCGACATGGGCGTGACCGAGACGGCGGTTCGCGAGGCGGTGGAGCAGGCCGAGCGCGTAGCCGGCCAGAATATCGAGGACGTGTGGGTCGGCTTTTCCGCCGGCGGCCTCGTGTCGGACGTCGCGTCGGTCGAGTATGAGCTGGGCGGTCACCGCGTCGAGCAGGGGGACATCGACGCGTTGCTGGCGGCTGGGCGCCAGTCGATCGACCCGCAAGGGCGGATGGTGCTGCATGCCCAGCCCGCGCTCTACACGCTGGACGGGCTGACCGGCGTCAAGAAGCCGCTGGGCCTTCATGCCGACCGGCTGGGCGTGCACATCCACGTCGTCGCTGCCGACGGCTCGCCGGTGCGCAACCTGGACCTGTGCGTGCGGTCCGCGCATCTGGAGGTGCGATCGATCATCGCCAGCCCCGTCGCCACCGGGCTCGCCTGCCTGTCCGACGAGGAGCGCGAGCTGGGCGTGGCGCTGGTGGAGATCGGGGCGGGCATCACCAACGTGTCGCTGTTCGCGGGCGGTATGCTGGTCGGGCTGACGTCCATACCGCACGGCGGCTCCGACATCACCGACGACGTGGCGTCCGCCTTCGGCACGAGGCGCGCGCAGGCGGAGCGGATCAAGTGCTTCCACGGTTCCGCCAACGCCAGTCCCCGCGACAATCACGAGATGATCCCCATTCTGCCCGTCGGCGCCGAGGACGAGAGGGGCGAGAACGGGGCGGGCGAGGGCGGCCAAGTGACCCGCGCCCAGCTGATCGCGGTCGTCCGCAAGCGGCTGGACCACCTGTTCGGACTGATCGGCGGGGCGCTGGCGGAACTGCGGTTCGAGGGGCCGGTGGGTCGCCAAGTGGTGCTGACCGGCGGCGGGGCAGAGCTGAACGGCATCGCCGACTACGCGCAGCAGGCGCTGGGCCGGTCGGTGCGCATCGGCCGTCCGCGCGGGCTCGCCGGGCTGCCGGAGGCGCATGGCGGCCCGGCGTTCGCGACGCTGGCGGGCCTGGCGTTCTTCGCCGCGTCCGACCCCGTCGACCTGCGCAACCTGACCCAGCCCGCTCAGACGGTGCACCGGACGCGCGGCGTGGGCGCGATCCGGCGGCTGATCCAGGCGGCGCGTGCTAATTACTAGCCCGGTCGCGCCGATTCGCGCTGGCGGGGCGGGTACGGATCGTGCAATCCCTCATCGAATTGTCTCGGAACGACAGGGAAGCGTTTCCGGGGGTGGAGTAGAAGCATGAGCATCGAGTTCCTGGCGCCCGACGTCGACGAGCTGACCCCGCGAATCGCCGTGGTGGGCGTGGGCGGTGCCGGCGGCAACGCGATCGCCAACATGATGCACGCCGACGTGCAGGGCGTAGACTTCTTGGTCGCCAACACCGACGCCCAGGCGCTGAAGCAGTCGGTCGCTCCGCAACGCATCCAGCTGGGTGCCAAGATCACCGGCGGCCTTGGTGCCGGCGCCCGTCCCGAGATCGGCCGCGCCGCCGCCGAGGAAACGATCGACCAGCTCGCCAAGCTGCTGGAAGGCGCGCACATGTGCTTCATCGCCGCCGGCATGGGCGGCGGCACGGGCACGGGCGCGGCGCCGGTCATCGCCAAGGCGGCGCGCGACATGGGCATCCTGACGGTGGGCGTGGTCACCAAGCCCTTCGCTTTCGAGGGCAAGCGCCGCGCCAAGTCGGCGGACGCGGGCATCGAGGAGCTTCAGAAGCACGTCGACACGCTGATCGTCATTCCCAACCAGAACCTGTTCCTGATCGCCAATGCGAACACGACCTTCAAGGAAGCGTTCCAGATGGCCGACGAGGTCCTGCAACAGGGCGTTCGCGGCATCACCGACCTGATGGTCATGCCCGGCCTCATCAACCTGGATTTCGCCGACGTGCGGTCGGTGATGCAGGAAATGGGCAAGGCGATGATGGGCACGGGCGAGGCGTCGGGCGACAGCCGCGCGATCGAGGCCGCGCAGAAGGCGATCGCCAACCCGCTGCTGGACGGCGTGTCCATGCAGGGTGCCAAGGGCGTCATCATCTCCATTACCGGTGGCGACGACATGCGCCTGCTGGAGGTGGACGAGGCCGCCAACCACATCCGCGAGCTGGTGGACCCGGACGCCAACATCATCTGGGGATCCGCCTTCAACCCGGACCTGGAAGGGCGCATCCGCGTGTCGGTGGTCGCCACCGGCATCGACGCCGACGCGCAGGCCGCCGCGCCGCCCGCCCCCCCGGTGGAGGCGACGCGCGGCTATTCGTTCGGCACCACCGCGCGCCGCGCCGACGAGGCGCCGCGGCCTGCCCCTGCGACTTCCGTAGCCGAGCCCGCCCGCGCGCCTGTCGCGGCTGAGCAGCGGCCGGCGCCCACCCCGGCGCCACAGCCCGCCTCCGCGGCCGAGGAATTGATGCTGGGGGCCGAGACGATCGTGCCGGCTCAGCCCCCTCTGCAGGCCGCGCCGCGTGCCCCAGCGCCCGTCGCGACCCCCCAGCCTGCGTCGACGCAGCCGGCGGTCGCGCAGCCGACCCCCGCACCGCAGCCCGCCGCCGCCAACGGCGACGCCGCGCGTCGGCGTTGGCTGTCGCCCGGCGACGCGTCGGCGGACGCGCCCGCGCCCGCGCCGCGCGTCAAGATGGGCGGCACTTTGTTCGAACGGATGAGCAACGCCGCCCGCGGTGCCCCGCGCGAAGAGGATACCGGCGGCGACGCGGACATCCCGCGCTTCCTGCACCGCCAGTCCAATCAGTAACGCCGAAGCTCGATAAATCAGGGGCGGGGCCCGTCGGGTCCCGCTCGTCGTTCATCGGCCCCGTCCGGTCGCGTGGGCCTACCCCTGGCCGTTGCGTAGAAAAGGCGACCCGCCTCTAGCGCTTGAAAAGCATGAGATATTCGATTCTCGCTTGGCTGGCGACCTGTTCGGCCGCCCTTTCGCCCTCGACGGCATCGTCCCAGGCGGTGGTGCAACCGCTCAACACGACCGACGCCGATCGGCTATCCAACGTCATGCGGCGGGTGGCCGCCGCTCCGACCGACGTCGGCGCGCTGGTGGAAGCGGGGGAATTGTCCGTCCGGTTGGACGACGCCAGCGCCGCCGCCGCGCTGTTCGCCCGCGCGGAAAAGCTCGATCCCCAGAACGGGCGCGTCAAGGCGGGCATGGGCGCCATCCTGGTCCGGGCCGAGCGACCGGGCGAGGCGTTGCGCTACTTCAACCAGGCGGAGGGCTATGGCTGGCCCGCCGCGCGCTATGCCGCCGACCGCGGCCTGGCCTATGATCTTTTGGGCGAGCAGGAGCGGGCGCAACGCGACTATCGTCTGGCGTTGCAGGGTGGCGCGGACGACGAAACCGCGCGCCGCTACGCTCTGTCCTTGGGCATATCCGGACGGCGCGACGAGGCGCTGGCGGTGCTGGAGCCGCTGTTGCGCCGGCAGGATCGCGGCGCGTGGCGGGCGCAGGCGTTCGTGCTGGCGATGGCGGGCGATGCTGTCGGCGCGGACAAGGTTGCCGTCTCCGTCTTTCCTACCGCCGCGGCTGGGCTTGCCCCCTTCTTTCGCCGGGTGGCGTCGCTGCCCGCCGCCGACCGCGCCTTCGCGGTACATTTCGGCGAAGTGCGCGGCGGCCCCGATCGCTTGGCCGACGCCCGACTCGCCCCCGCTCTGCCGGCGCTGATGGGCGAAGGGAGTTATTCCGCCCGTCGCGAGGTCGGTTCCGTTTCCCCCCGCGCCGTTCCCGCCCCCGTCCGTCGCGTGACGGAGGATCGTTCGCGCCGGACGGTCGCCCGCGTTCCGCTTCCCGCCGCGAGCCCGATCCGGTCCGCTGCCATGCCGGTCGCAGCCGCTGATCCGGTTTCCGCGCCGGTACCGCCCGCCGCCGCTGCGCCGACGATCGTCGCCCAGGCGCCGGTGAGCGTGCCCCGGTCGATCCCGCCGCAGCCGCCCGTGGCTGTCGCCGCGTCGTCGTCGGTTGCTTCTGCATCCCCTGCAACATCCGCGCCGGTCGCCCTCGCGGCCGCTGCCCCGCTGCCGATCGTCGAACCGACGCCCGCACCCGCCCGTGTCGCGGAATCCACGCCCGCCGCGGTGCGCGTCGCCGCCGCCCCGGTCGCGCGCGTGGTGCAGGCGCCGCGCATCGTCGAAGGGGCAACCCCTCCGGTTCGGGACGCTGATTCGATCCTGGCGCGGATCGTCGCCTCGATCACCATCCCCCAGTCGGAGATGGCCGCCGCTTCGCCTGCGATCGCCAGCGGCCGTCGCGAAGCAGCGCGTGAGACGGCAGACCGGGCCGCCGCCGTGCGTACCATCCGCGCCGCCCGAGCGGAAACGGAGGGCAGGGCCGTCGCCCGTGCGTCCGCACGCTCCGCCGGGGTCGAGGCCGACGCCGAGGAGGCGACGCCCGCCACTCGTCGCGGTACGGTGAAACTGGCGGATCGCGGGAAGGCGCCCCGCGTCGCTATCGACGCCAAGCCTGCTACTCGTCGGGGGGCAATCGCCGGCGACGATGCGGAGGCCGATGCGCCCGTCACGACCAGAACCGCCCGCGGGCGCGCGACCCGGAGCCCGGAAAAGGCGGCCCCCGCCAAGACCGTTAGGACCCGAACCGAGGCGGAGCCGTCGCGCATCTGGGTCCAGGTAGCCGGCGGCGCCAACGAAGGCGACCTGGGCAAGGCCTGGACGGCGGCGAGGAAAACCGCGTCCGGACTAGCCGGCCGATCAGCCTATACCACCCGCAACCGCGCCACCAACCGCGTCGTCACTGGTCCCTTCAAGACGGACGCCGAGGCGCGTGCCTTCGTGAACAAGCTGCGCGGGCAGGGCGTTGGGGCGTTCTCGTTCACCAGTGATGCGGGCCAGAAGATGACCAAGCTGCCGGCCACCAAGTGATAGCGGTCGATTGACCGCCGCCGTGGAGCGCGCTCGCTACGCCGCCGACCCCGCGCGTACCCGCGGCCGCCGCCATCCCGAGGGCGAGGCGGAGCGCGGACCCCGCGACGCCTTCCAGCGCGACCGCGACCGGATCATCCATTCGATCAGCTTTCGCCGCCTGCGTCACAAGACACAGGTGTTCATGGCGCCCGACGGCGACCATTTCCGCGTGCGCCTGACCCATAGCCTGGAAGTGGCGCAGATCGGACGCGCCGTCGCGCGCGCCTTGGGCCTGAACGAGGACCTGACCGAGGCGCTGTGCCTGGCGCACGACATCGGTCATCCGCCCTTCGGTCACGCGGGCGAGGACGCGCTGAAGGACGCGATGGGCGCGCACGGCGGCTTCGACCATAACGGCCACACGTTGCGCATCCTGACGGCGATCGAGCAGCCTTATCCACTCTGGCCCGGCCTGAACCTGACCTGGGAGACGCTGGAAGGGCTAGCCAAGCATAACGGTCCCGTTCGCCATCCGGGCTGGGCGCTGGCGGCGATCGACGCGGACCGGCCGCTGGACCTGGAACAATGGTCGTCGCTGGAGGCGCAAGTCGCGGCGATCGCCGACGACATCGCCTACGACAACCACGACATCGACGACGGCTTGCGCGCCGGCCTGCTGACGCTGGATCAGTTGTGCGCGGTGCCGCTGGTGGCGCGCTGCTGGGGCTCCGCGCGCGATCGGTTTCCTGGCGTGGCCCACGAACGGCTGCGCGGCGAGCTGATCCGCGTCCAGATCGGCGTCATGGTCAACGATCTGATTGCCGAAACGCGCCGCCGTTTGTCGGAGGCGGAGGTGGAGACGGCCGACGACGTGCGCGCAGCGGGCCGCGCGCTGGTCGGTTTCTCGGATGGGATGCGGGTCGAGGAACGCGACCTCAAGCGGTTCATGTACGCCAACCTCTACCATCACCCGCGTCAGAACGCTGCCGCCCAGGTCGCGGGTCAGGTGGTGGGCGGGCTTTTCGCGGCCTATGACGCCTCGCCTGAATGCCTGCCTGCCGCGTGGCGCGACGGTCTTCCCAGCCAGGAGCCGGGTCGCGCGCGTCACGTCGCCGACTTTGTCGCCGGCATGACCGACCGCTACGCCGTCGCCCGCTACCGCGAAGTGGTGGGACCGATCGACCTGCCCGAAGGGTTCTAAGGATGCGGCGCTTTGCGCGCCCGGGCCGCCTCCGCTAGGGGCCGCGGCACCATGACGCTGTACACCCGTTTCGCCGCGCACGTCGACGCGGCGCTCGACGCCCTGACCGCCGCCGGTACGCTGCCGCCCGGCCTAGACCGCGCTAACGTCACCGTGGAACCGCCCCGCGACCCCGCGCACGGCGATCTCGCGACCAACGCCGCGATGGTGCTGGCCAAGCCGGCACGAACCAATCCCCGCGTCCTGGCCGACGCGATCGCCGCCGAACTGGCGCGTTTGGACGAGGTGGCGGACGCGTCGGTCGCCGGCCCCGGCTTCATCAACCTGCGGCTGACCGACGACAGTTGGCGGGTCGAATTGGCGGCGATCCTGGACGCGGGTGACGCCTATGGCCGCTCGATCGTCGGGCGTGGCCAGACGGTCAACATCGAGTACGTATCCGCCAACCCCACCGGCCCGATGCACATGGGCCATTGCCGCGGCGCGGTGGTGGGCGACGCCCTGGCGAACCTGTTGGAGTTCACCGGTGCGCGCGTGATCCGCGAATATTACGTCAACGACGCGGGCGCCCAGGTCGACGTGCTCGCCCGCTCGGCACACCTGCGCTACCGCGAGGCGTTGGGGGAGGCGGTGACGATCCCCGAGGGGCTATATCCGGGGGACTATCTGAAGCCCGTGGGCGAGATGCTGGCCGCCGAATACGGCGACCGCTACGTTTCCGCGCCCGAGGCCCAATGGCTGGTGCCGTTCCGCACCCGCGCGGTGGCGGCGATGATGGATGTGATCCGCGCCGACCTGTCGCTGCTGGGCATCGCGCACGAGGTGTTCGCCTCCGAAGCTGCGCTCCAAGCCGCCGGCAAGCCAGCCCAGGCCGAGGCCGCGTTGCGCGCGCGCGATCTGGTCTACGACGGGACGCTCGACGCGCCAAAGGGCGAGGTGCCCGACGACTGGGAGCCCGTCGAGCTGCCGCTGTTCCGCTCCACCCGCTTCGGCGACGACCAGGACCGGCCGATCCGCAAGTCGGACGGCAGCTGGACCTATTTCGGCGCGGACATGGCCTATCACTATCAGAAGGCGGAGAATGCCGACGCGCTGATCGACATATGGGGCGCCGACCACGCGGGCACCGTGAAGCGCATCCAGGCCGCAGTCGAGGCTTTGACGAATGGCCGCACGCGCTTCGACGTCAAGCTGATCCAGATGGTCCGCCTGCTCCGCAACGGCGAGCCGGTGAAGATGTCCAAGCGCTCCGGCAATTTCGTGACCCTGGCCGACGTGGTGGAGGAGGTGGGGCGCGACGTCGTGCGCTTCACCATGCTGACGCGCCGGGCCGACGCGCAAATGGATTTCGATTTCGCCAAGGTGGTCGAGGCGTCCAAGGACAACCCCGTCTTCTACGTCCAATACGCGCACGCCCGCGTCCACTCGCTGCACCGCCGCGCGGCGGAGGCGGGGGTCGCGGGGCCGGTGGGGGCCGATTTGTCCCGTCTCGACACGGAAGAGCTGACGCTGGTGAAACGCGCGGCCCAGTTCCCGCGCGTGGCGCTGACCGCTGCGGCCGCCCGGGAGCCGCATCGGATCGCGTTCTATCTGTACGACTTGGCGGCCGATTTTCATGCCCTGTGGAACGTCGGTAACGATCGGCCCGATCGCCGCTTCCTCCAGCCTGACGACGCGGAAGCCACGCGCGCGCGGCTTTTCCTGGCGTCCGCGATCGGGCAGATCATCCGCAACGGCCTCGGCGTCATGGGCGTGGAGGCGGTGTCCGAGATGAACTAGGCCGAGCGGAAATGCCCCAGCGTATCGACATGGATGAAGACCGCCTGCCCTGGCTGGAGACGGTGGAGCCCGATTACGGGCCCGAAGGCGGTGGGCTGGGTCGCGCCGCGCTGCTGGCGCTGCTCGGCGTGGCGCTCGCTATCGGCCTGGGGTTGGGGGCCTATCACCTGCTGCTGGGCGGCGGCGCGGACGGCGACGGCCGGCTGATCGCCGCGCCCGCCGGCGACTACAAGGTCCGCCCCGACGATCCCGGCGGCCTCAAGGTCGAAGGTGAGGGCGACGCCGCGGTCGCTACCAGCCAGGGCAAGGGATCGAGCGAGGGCAGCGTCGACCTGGCGGCCGTGCCGGAGGCGCCTGTGGCCCAGCCGGTCGCCGCCCCGGCCGATCGCTCGCCTGCCACTCCGCCGCCGTCCGCCCGGTCTGTGCCGACGTCCACGGGCGGCACCGCCAGCGTCGCGGTGCCCGCGTCCGGCGGCCGGCTGGTCGCCGCCCGGCCGCTCGACCCCGCGGTCGGGCGTCGCGGCGTGCCCGGCGCCACAGGCGGCGGCACCATGGTCCAGTTGGGAGCCTACCCCACCGAGGCGGCGGCCAACGCCGCCTGGGGCACGTTCGCCACGCGGTTCGGCTACCTGGCGGCACTGGGCAAGACGGTGCAGCCGGTGGCGGTGGAGGGCCGCACCTTCTACCGCCTGCGCGTCGACGCGGGCAGCGCGCCGCAGGCTGCCGACATCGTCGGCCGCCTGCGCGTCGCGGGTGAGGACAGTTTCGTCGCGCGTTGACCGGCGTTCCCTCGCTGTCTGCCGAGATATCGACAGGCCGGTCGTCCGCGCTCCATCGTCACTCCGGGACAGGCCCGGGGTGACGGTCTGCGGCGGATCATGGCATTACGTCCTCCGATCCCGGGGCTTACCCCGCCCGCCGCGCGAGGCTAACCGGCGGCGATGAAGCCCGTCATCTTCGGCATCGCCGGCCCCGTCCTGACCCCTGAGGAACGCCGCTTCTTCGCGGCAGCGGAGCCGGCGGGGTTCATCCTGTTCCGGCGCAACTGCGTCGATCGCGTCCAGATGCGCGCGCTGACCGACTCTCTGCGCGACCTGACCGGGCGCGCCGACCTGCCCGTTCTGATCGATCAGGAAGGGGGGCGCGTCGCACGCATGGTGCCCCCCGAATGGCCCGTTTTTCCGGCCGGCGCCGCCTTCGACCGATTGTACGACCTGTCGCCCATGTCGGCGATCCAGGCGGCGCGCGCCAACGCCCAGGCGCTGGGTCTGATGCTGGCGGAGGTGGGGGTGACGGTGAACTGCGCCCCGTTGCTCGACGTGCGGGTGCCCGAAACGACCGACGCGATCGGCGACCGCGCGTTCGGGTCGGATGCCATGCGCGTGGCGGCGCTGGGCCGCGCGACGTTGGACGGGCTGGCCGCCGCCGGGGTGGCGGGCGTCGTCAAGCATATGCCCGGCCACGGTCGCGCCGTTGTCGACAGCCACCTGACGCTGCCGGTGGTGGACGCGGACGTGGAGGCGCTGGAACAGGACGTCGAGCCGTTCCGCACGCTGGCTCACGCTCCGTTCGGCATGACCGCGCACCTGATGTTCCCGGCCTGGGACATTGATCGGCCCGCCACCCTGTCGTCGACCATCATCGACCGGGTGATCCGCGGCGCGATCGGCTTCGACGGCTTTCTGTTCAGCGACGACATCGACATGAAGGCGCTCTCGGGCACCCCCGCCGATCGGGCGGCCGCGGCCGTTGCCGCCGGATGCGACGCCGTCCTTGATTGCTGGGCCCGCATGGAACAGATGGCGGCGATCGCCGACCGGCTGGATCCGATGTCGGACCGGTCGTTGGTACGGCTGGCGCGCGCGATGGCGTCGATACGGCCCGGAGAGGGCAACGCCGTCGAGCTCGCCGAACGCCGCGACGCGTTGCTGGCCTTGTCTGAGGTGGCATTAGCCGGGCAGGGGGGCTAGATAGCACTTCACGCTTCGGGAGTTACAGCATCATGGGCAGCTTCAGCCCCATTCACCTGCTCGTCCTGGCGGTCGTCGCCATTCTGCTGCTCGGTGGCGGACGCTTCTCCAGCCTGATGGGCGACGTCGCCAAGGGCGTGAAGAATTTCAAGAAGGGCATGGCCGAGGAGGACGACACCGCCCGTCCCGGCCGCATCGAGGCGCGCAAGGCGGCCGAGCCGGCTTTCGACCGCGACGGTGCGCGCAACGAAGAGACGCGCGTCCGCGACGATCGTTGAGCCCTAGATCAGGCTGATCAGCACCCGTGCTGGACGTCGCCCCGTCCGAATTCCTGATGATCGCCTTCGTCGCGCTCGTCGTGATCGGACCCAAGGATTTGCCAAAGGCGATGCGCGTGGTCGGCTATTGGGTCGGTCGCGCGCGCGGCGTGGCGCGTCAGTTCCGATCGGGCTTCGACGCCATGGTCCGCGAAGCGGAGCTGGAGGAAATGGAAAAGCGCTGGGCGGCGGAGAACGAGCGGATCATGCGGGAACACGGAGCCGGTCCGCCCGAGCCCCTGGCCGATAGCTCGACATCCGATCCGTCGAGTTCCGGTCAGGCCCCGGTCGACGGCGGCCCTTCCCAGCCCGTGTCCGAAGCCGTATCGGTCGAAGCGCCGCGGGTCGAGCCGGCCTCGACCGATGCGTCCGCCCGCGAGCCTCGCGGCGACGGTGTGACCTCGTGACCGACGAACTTGAGGACAGCCGCGCGCCGCTGCTAGACCATCTGGTCGAGCTTCGCCGGCGTCTGCTCTATTGCATCGCCGCGGTGGGGGTGTGTTTCGGCATCGCCTTTTACTTCGTGAAGCCGATCTTCGCCTTCCTGCTCAAGCCGCTGAGCGACGCGGGCCAGCGCGAAGTGATCTTCTATACCGTGTACGGCGGCTTCTTCACCGAAGTTAAGCTGGCGTTCTTCGCGGCGTTCATGCTGAGTTTTCCCGTCATCGCCAATCAGGTCTGGCGCTTCGTCGCCCCCGGCCTGTACCGCAAGGAGAAGCGCGCGTTGCTGCCTTTCATCCTGGCGACGCCGGTGCTGTTCCTGATGGGCGCGGCGATGGCCTATTTCATCGCGGTGCCGATGGCGCTGCATTTCCTGCTCAGCTATTCGGGTATGGTCGGCGACGTGAAACGGCAGGCGCTGCCCGACGTCGGCGAATATCTGTCGTTCATCATGCAGTTTCTGTTCGGTTTCGGCGTGGCGTTCCTGTTGCCCGTGCTGTTGATGCTGCTCGAACGGGGCGGCATCGTCACCCGTGCACAACTGGTGTCCGCGCGCCGCTACGCCATCGTCGCGGCCTTCGCGATCGCTGCGGTGCTGACGCCACCGGACCTGGGGTCGCAGCTGCTGCTCGCGATACCGCTGTGTATCCTCTACGAACTGGCGCTGATAGGCATCTGGTTCACCGAGCGCCGTCGCGCCCGCGAAGCGAACGTCCCCGCCATCAAGTAGGATGCCATCGGTCGATCGGACCCTCCGGCGGGGGGATACACATACAAAAGGTGTGGTAGGCTCGACCGACGATGTCCGGCCTAGGGCGCGATGGATGAGTGGCAGGCGCCGGGCTGCGGATCGTCGATCAGTGGCCGTCGTTGAGGACGGCGTCCATCACGGGCGATGGTTCGATGTGCAACTGCCGATCCTGCGGTTCCGTGGCGACGTTGGCGGCAGTGCATGAGACGGTGGGCGACGTGATGGAAGGCTTTCGTTAACAATCGGACTTCGGCAGGACCGATCATCTACCGCTGAGCACGTACCATGCGGCGAGTGTGGTTCCCGACCAAGTTGAACCATCGTTATTGGCTTTCGGACGACTACTCCGCGGCAAAGCAGCATCGCGCTTCGGTCACGATGACTCCGCACCGTTCGCTTAGCGTGCCGGACCCAAATTCCCCGGATAGGAGATCTCACCTGACCGGAAACCGCCCTTATTACTGACGAGACGGTATCGCGCCGCCGACGCCAGAACCTTGTACCCGGATTCGTCGAGACTTGAACAACGGCGGTGCGGCCGGGAGCGCGGACATTGCGCCAATCCCGGCCGCCATATCATCACTTGTTCTTGTCGGCCGTCTTGGCGACCGTGTTCCCGGCGGAACTCACGTCACGGCCGACACCTTCCACCGTGTTGCACGCGGACAACAGGACCAGGCCGGCGGCGACGGATAATGGCAGGTATTTACGCATGAAGGAAGCTCCGGGGCAGAATTGCCAAAGGGGCAATGATCCGTCGTCCGGATCGTTCCGCGGCCGAAGGGAATGTAAAAGGCCCGAAAGCGTCACCGGGGGGGGAGGGTTGACGCTTCCGGGCCTATCGTTTGAGCAGCGAGAGCGGGGGGGCATAAATTCGCTGCTCGGGGGACGTAACTACGCACGATGGCCGAGGTTCCGCGATGACCGTGCGCTTTTCAATCTTTTCCCGTGATCGAGACGTCGATTTCGAAAGCGCCCGACAGCGGGTCGTGATGCAGCTTCGATCGCAGCTGCCGCGCCAGCCCCTCCATGATGCGTCCGTAGCGCGTGACGATCAGGTCGCGCAGGACGTCGCCGTCGGTCAGGCCACGGGAAACGATCCGCAACCGTGCTCGTCCCGGCGTCTCGGCGGCTGCCAACGATACGCGGATCTGGGCCGCGGGGTCGGTAATCATGGACAGCTCGACCGTCTCCGTCACCAGAAAGGCTATGGCGACGGCCGTGTCCTGGTTGACGAGGAAATTCTCTATGTCGAGCGCTATGCCCAGCCGGTTGCCGGACTGGGGGGCGGTTGCGCGGATGTTGGATGCCAGTTCCCCCAGCACCGACCGGAGCAACAGCCCGCGATTGTCCTCCATCTCGGCGAAATGGTTGCGGTGCACTACCGCCAGCGCGTCCACGCGCCGCTGGATGGACGCGTAGGCGGCCGTGGCCTCGGGCGTGGGCGCACCGCGCGCGTGGAAGTTTATGAGCGAGGAGATGACCTGGAGGTTGTTCTTGACGCGGTGATGAACCTCGCGCGTCAGCTTGGTCTGGCGCACCAGCCCCTCGGCCAGCCCCTCCTCGTGCAGGGCGACCGTCCGGCTGATGGCGCGAAACGTTTCGCCCAGTTCGCGGATTTCCTGCGACGGCAGCGCCCCGGCCGGCATGTCGATCACCTCGCCCGGACGATAGGCGGCGATGCTGGCGCGCAGGCGACGCAGCGGCTCCAACAGCAGCCGGTCGACCACGAACCACGCGATCCCCGCCGCCGCCGCCCACATCAGCAGGGGAAGTAGCAGCGCCACCACAAAGGACGACGTGATCGGTGCCGCACGGACGCTGGTACGCAAGATCAGATCGGCGATGCCCAGCGCGTCACGTTGCGTCTCCAGCCGAGCCAGCGGCGTCGCGTCGGGAATGGTGGACAACAGGAGTTGTTCCTGATCGGACAACAGGGTCTGACTATAAGTCGTGTCGCGACCCGACGGCGCGGCGATCCCAGCCAGGAAACGCTGCGAGAACAGGGCACGCGCGCGCAAACCTCGCGCCGCCCGCAGCGACAGGACCACGCCGCGACCATCGATGATCGCGGCCGAGATGCCGGACGCGGCGGTGGTAGAAGCGGTGCCCGTTGTCGGCACGCGTTCGCCGCACAGGAGCCGCCCGGCCGCGTCGGATATCTCGAAACGGGTTCCGGTCAGCACTTGCGGCGCGAATACACCGCGCGCGCGAGCGCAGCTGGGCGCGTCGCCCGGATCCCGTGCCAAGGCCGTGGCCGCCACGCGCAAGGCGGTCATGTCACCCGCAAGCTCGATCGCGACGGCGCGCGCACTTTCGTCCGCAGCGACGCGGAGACGGGATCGGATTTCGGCGTCGGCCAACCGCCCGGTCTGTAGGGTCGCGACCACGGCGATCAGCGCCAGCGGCAGCAGCGCGATGGATAGAATCACGAATAACCGAGCGCCCGTCGTCACCCACGAACCGGCCTTCACTCCCGCCTTGGTCGCGACCTCCCGTTCATCCGGGACCGGCGACGAACTCTCGACCATGTCCCGACTTATTCGAGCCGGCCCAGCAGGTCGATCATCTCGTCCGGAATGTTTTCTTCGATCGTCTGCTGATAGACCGATCGTAGGGCGTGGCCCATGTCTCCCGACGGTCTGATAACAGCGCCGTCATCCGAAGATATCGTACCGGAAGTGCCCGCGGGGGAGAAATCGTCCGACGTGTCGGGAGAGACTGGCTGGCGAGAGGACGATGTCTGTTCCAAACCGTGAAGCGCCCCTTTGAGCCGTCCGCACCGAAACGTCGATGCACCGACCGGATCCCGTTGGTCGCGCGAACTATCGTGCGTGCCGAGCCGAGGAAACCAAAAATCATCCCGTGGGTTCCGCCCATGTCCTAATTTTATCTTGCGCCGGGACGGCACGGTCTGCCCGGTTCCGCGTTCCAACGTCACGGTCGTGCGGTCAAGGTCCGGCCAATTCCCAGGGAGTGCCCATAATCCATGTCGCTCGGTCAGCAGCTAGCACCGCATTTGCCTTTCCTGCGCCGTTATGCCCGCGCACTGACGGGCAGCCAGAATCAGGGTGACAAATACGTCCGCGCCACGCTGGAGGCGATCGTGGCGGCCCCCGACGGTTTCCCGCGTGACGTTGATCCGCGCCTCGGTCTTTATCGCATGTTCCAAGGCATCTGGAACTCAGCCAATTACGACGAAACGGCCGAGCCTTCCGGCGACGGGCAGGAGGGGATCGCGCGGGCCAGGTTGTCGCGGATGACGCCCCTGTCTCGCCAGGCGCTGCTGCTGACCGCGATGGAGGGCTTTACCCCCGAGGATGCGGCCTACCTGATCGAGGTCGACGCCGACGAAGTGGACGAACTGGTCGCAGAGGCGATCGCCGAGATCGAGAAGCAGACCCGCGCCCGCGTCCTCATCATCGAGGACGAGCCGATGATCGCCATGGATATCGAAACCATCGTCCGCGACCTGGGCCACGACGTGACGGGTGTGGCGGTCACCCGCGACGAGGCGGTGGCGCTGGCGATGGAGGACCGGCCGGGCCTCGTGCTGGCCGACATCCAGCTGGCCGACGACAGTTCGGGCATCGATGCGGTCAAGGATATATTGGCGCAGTTCGAGGTGCCGGTGATCTTCATCACCGCCTTCCCCGAGCGGTTGCTGACGGGCGAGCGGCCGGAACCGACGTTCCTTATCACCAAGCCGTTTCAGCGTTCCACGGTCAAGGCTGCCATCAGCCAGGCGCTGTTCTTCGACGAGGCGACCGTTCCCGCCTGACCGGGTGGGACGCGCCGAGAAAGAAAGGTTCAATTCATGGCCGATCCAAACGAACAAATCCGCGTCAAGACCGATCAGGCGCGCGCCGGCGCCACGCCGCATATGACGCGGGTGATCCTGCCGGTGTCGCTGGTGTTGGTGATCGTCATCTTCGCCTGGCTGATCCTGCGTTGAACCCATGGCGCGGGGCGTTTCCCCGCGCCGTATCGTTACGGCGGCGGCTGGTAATCGGTAGCCGCCCGACTTATGTTCGCGACAGGCCGTATGTCCGGCCGCGCGTGATCGGATTTGCATGACACACCCCCAGGTGCAGCTTCGTGACGACGAAGACGACGCGGCGCCCGCCGAGGTCGTCGAACACGTCTCGCTGCCCGATCCCGAATTCAAGGCGCAGCTGGCGCAGGTCATTCCGCACCTGCGCGCCTTCGGTCGTTCCCTGTCGGGTAGCCGCGATCTGGCCGACGATCTGGTGCAGGAAACGCTGCTGAAGGCGTGGGCCGCACGCAAGCGGTTCCAGGCCGGCACCAACATGCGTGCCTGGACCTTCATCATCCTGCGCAACCTGTATCTCAGCCAGATGCGCCGCGCCCGTTTCAAGGGCGAGTGGGACGATCTGGTCGCCGACCGCATCCTGGCCGCACCCGCCAGCCAGGATCGGCACGTCGAGCTGGGCGACATGCAGCGCGCGCTGATGCATCTGCCCCAGCCGCAGCGTGAAGCACTGATCCTGGTCGGCGCCGGGGGTTTCGCCTACGAGGAAGCCGCCGAAATCTGTCAGGTGGCGGTCGGCACCATCAAGAGCCGGGTAGCGCGCGGCCGAGTGGCTTTGGAAGCGTTGCTGACCGACGGGGCGCTGCCATCCCGGCGCAGCCACGACGTTGATCCTGCCAAGACCGCGCTCGACACGATCATGGGCGAGGTGGACGACCTGAGCCGCGGCCGATAGCGAGGGCGGGGACGCGTGTCTCCGCTCATGGAACGACTGACGCTCACGAGCGAAGCGTGACGCCGGATGCCTGAACGGGTCGGCGGTGTGCCGAGGGTTTCGTCGCTGGCCGAGGCCGTAACGCGGGCGAAGGCGAACGCCCCCTTCCTGCGCGAGCTGATCCGCCTCGAACCGGACGTGGTGGACGCTCTGCTGGCGGGCGAAGATCCGATCCCGCTTCCCCCCGCCCTGGCGGATGCTCCCCTGGCTCGACGCCTGCGCGTGCGGCGACGGCGACTGGCGCTGGAGGCGGCGTTGCGGGATCTGGGCGGCGGCTGGGACCTGACCGCGGTCACGGAGGCGCTGACCCGCTTCGCCGATCAAGCCTTGCACCAGGCGATCGCCGCCGCCGTCGCGGAACGCGCGCCGGGCGCCGAGCCGGTCGGTTTCGTCGCGCTGGCGCTGGGCAAGCAGGGTAGTTTCGAACTCAACTACTCTTCGGACATCGATCCGATCTTTCTCTACGACCCCGAAACCCTGCCCCGACGCGCGCGGGACGAGCCCGTGGAAGCGGCGACGCGCATTGCGCGACGGGTGGTGGAGTTGCTGTCCGCGCGCGATGCCGACGGGTACGTGCTGCGCGTGGATCTGCGTCTGCGACCGATGCCGGAGGCGTCGCCGCCCGCATTGTCGATCGACGCCGCCACCGCCTATTACGAGGCGCATGCCCTGCCTTGGGAGCGCGCCGCCTTTATCCGGGCGCGCGCGGCGGCGGGCGATGTCGGGTTGGGGCGGCGGTTCCTGGAAACGATCCGCCCCTTCATCTGGCGGCGCACGCTGGATTTCGGAGCGGCGGCCGAGTTGCAGGACGTGACGCGCCGCATCCGCGACCATTACGCCGAAGGGCAGGCGTTCGGCCCCGGATACGACCTGAAGCGCGGGCGCGGCGGCATCCGTGAGGCGGAGTTCCTGGCGCAGCGGTTGCAGCTGATTCACGGGGGGCGCGACCCCCGGCTGCGCACGCCCGCGACGCGGGACGCGCTGTCCGCGTTGGCGGCGGCCGGGCTGTTGCCGCACGAAGAGGCGGCCGCCGTGTCCGACGCCTACGGCCTGCTGCGGACCGTGGAGCATCGCGTGCAGATGGTGGAGGACCGCCAGACGCACCGATTGCCAGAGGCCGGGGCGGCGCTGGACGCCGTGGCGCGGCTGCACGGGGTCGAAGATGGGGCGGCGCTGCTCGATCTGCTCCGACCGGCCGTAGCGCAGGTCGCCCGCAGTTACGGCAGCGTGCCGGACCCGGTGCCGACGCTGCCGGTCGCTGGCGACATTCTGGCGCGCGCGCTGGGGGAGGCGGGGTTCGCCGATCCCGCGGCCGCCGCCGCGCGCATCGCCGCGTGGCGGGGCGGGGCCTATCCAGCGTTGCGCAGCGCGGCCGCGCGCGCCGCCCTGGAACCGGTGCTGCCCGACCTGACCCGCGCGCTGGCCGGTGCGGCGGACCCCGACGCCGCGCTCAACCGGCTGGATCGGCTGCTGGAGCGGTTGCCCAGTGCGGTGAACCTGTTCCGTCTCCTCGAAGCACGGCCGGGATTGGGGCAGTTGCTGGCGGCGGTGCTTGCCCACGCCCCGACGCTGTCGGACGAGCTGGCCGTGCGACCGGCGCTGCTGGACGGATTGATCGACGCGTCGGCCCTGGGGCCCGTGCCGGACGCAGTCGAACTGGCGGCGGCGATGATCCCGCCGGATCGCGAGGCGGATTATCAGGCGGTGCTGGACCAGGTCAGGCTGGCGGTGGGCGAGGGGCGGTTCGCGCTGGGTGCCCGGATCGTCGAGGGAAGGACCGATGCGCTGGCGGTGGCCGAGGGCTATGCCGCATTGGCGGAGGCCGCGCTGGGAGCCTTGGCAGCGCGCACCGTCGCCGAGTTCGAGCGGGTGCATGGTCGGGTGGCGGGTGGCGAGCTGGTGATCCTGGCGCTGGGCAGGTTCGGGGGCGGGGCGATGACGCACGCGTCCGACTTGGACCTGGTGTACCTTTTCACCGGCGATTTCGCTGCCCAGTCGGACGGTGCGCGGCCGCTGGGGGCGACGCTGTATTTCAATCGCTTGGCGTCGCGCGTCACCAACGCCTTGTCCGTGCCCACCGCGGCCGGGCCGCTCTATCCGGTCGACACGCGGTTGCGGCCACAGGGCGCGCAGGGGCCGATCGCCGTCTCGCTCGACAGCTTCGCCGTTTATCAGCGGACGGAGGCGTGGACGTGGGAGCATATGGCGCTGACGCGTGCGCGGCCCGTGTTCGGATCGGCGGCGGCGCGTTTCGCGGTCGAGGCGGTGATCGCCGAGGTGCTGGCGGGCGGGCGACGGCCACGCGACGTGGCGGCGGACGCGCGGACGATGCGCGCCGACATGGGCCGCCACAAGCCGTCGACCGGGCCGCTGGACGTGAAGTTGGGGCCGGGCGGGTTGGTGGACCTGGAGTTCGCGGTGCACGTGATCCAGTTGACGCGGTCCACCGGTTTCGACCCGCATCTGGGCCGCGCCGTGCGCGCGCTGGCGGCGGACGGGCTCGTGACGCCTGGGCTGGCCGACGCCCACGACCTGTTGACGCGGCTACTGGTGACGCTGCGCCTGCTGGCCCCGGACGCGAACGTGCCTCCGCCCGCCACGTGCGCGCTGGTGGCGACGGTGCTGGGGCTGGCCGACTGGGACGCGGTGCTTGCCTCGCTGGAGGCCGCGCGTCAGGAGGTGACGCGTATCTGGGAGGCGACGGGCGATGGATGAGGGTGCGGCGCTGCCGGACGTGGTGCTGAAGGGCGGGGAGGGCGACGTTCGCCTGGCCGACCTGGGGGCGGGGCCCTTGGTGGTATATTTCTATCCCAAGGACGACACGTCGGGCTGCACGCGCGAGGCTCAGGATTTTTCCGCGCTGGCCGACCGCTTCGCCGACGCCGGCGTGACGGTGGTGGGCGTTTCGCGCGACAGCGTATCGAGCCACGACAAGTTCACGGCCAAGCACGACCTTGCCGTCCGCCTGTTAAGCGATGCGGAGGGCCATGCCTCGGAGGCGTTCGGCGTGTGGGTCGAGAAGTCGATGTACGGCCGCCGCTACATGGGGATGGAACGCTCGACCTTTCTGTTTCGCGACGGCCGACTGGCCCGCGCGTGGCGCAAGGTGAAGGTGCCCGGCCACGCCGAGGCGGTGCTGAAGGCCGCCACCGCTTGACCATGCCCTCCGTCGCCGCGGCGGCGCTGGGCGTGCTGACGGCGGCCGAGCCGTATCGGAAGCTGCGGCTGGCTAGGGCAGCCGCGCGCGACTGGCGGCGGGGGCGGCTGGCCCATCGCTTCGACGCGGACCTGCCCGACCGACCCGCGCGACCGGCGGAGCCCGAGTTGCTGCCGCCCAACCGGATGCCCAAGCGCGGGCGGGGCGGGTCGGAGAAGAATCGGGTCGCGCTGTTGCACGCGCTGGCGCACGTCGAGTTTTCCGCGATCGATCTGGCTTTCGACGCGGCGGCGCGCTTCGGCCACCTTTTCCCGCGCGCGTATATCGACGACTGGTTCGGCGTGGGGGCGGACGAGGCGATGCATTTCGCGTTGCTCGACCGGCGGTTGCGGCGGCTGGGATCGCGCTACGGCGCGCTGCCCGCGCACGCCGGCCTGTGGGAGGCGGCCGAGGCGACGGCGGGCGACGTGCTGGGGCGGCTGGCGGTGGTGCCGATGGTGCTGGAGGCGCGCGGACTGGATGTGTCGCCGGCCACCGTGGACCGGTTCCGCGGCGTCGGCGACGACACCAGCGCGCGCATCCTGACACGCATTTACACCGACGAGATCCGCCACGTGGGAATCGGCGCCAAATGGTTCGGCGCGCTGTGCGCGGCATCCGATGCCGAGCCGGCCGCGCTGTGGCGGGAAAAGGTGCGGCGGTATTTCCGGGGCAGCGTTAAGCCGCCGTTCAACGATTCGGCGCGGGCCGCGGCCGGCCTGACGCGGGACTGGTACGCGCCGCTTGCGTCCGAGTGACGCCTGGGGTCAGACCCCGGTCATCGGGATCGCGGGGGGCCGCGGCGCCTGAAAACGGAATACCAGGTGCCGCCGGTCAGGGGACGATCGGACGCGCCGAAGACCATCGGGGTTCAATGTTCGATTGCCTGACGTCGCGTAGTTCCGCCCTGGGCCTTGCCCTGACCGTTGCCTTCCCCGCCATGGCCGCCGACGCGCCGCCGACCGGCACCGGTCCCCTGGCCGTCACCGCCGCCGCGACGGCCACCGCCGCCGACGCCGCCGCCGAGCAGCAGTTCCGCAACCTGTTCCAGAGCTGGAAGCGGATGGACCGGGTGGGTCAGCCCGGCAACGGCGCCGCCTCCATCGCCATCCCCTCCGTCCAGCCCGTGTCCGAGCTGAAGTTCACCAGCAATTTCGGCATCCGTTCCGACCCCTTTACCGGCGGTGCGCGGATGCACGCGGGCGTCGACATTCCCGGCCCCGTCGGCACCCCCATCTACGCCACCGCCGACGGCATGATCGCCGCCGCCGAGCGGCACGGCGGATACGGCAACCTGGTCGAGATCAATCACGGCAAGGGCATCGCCACCCGCTACGGCCACCTGTCCAAAATCCTGGTGACACCCAACACCCGCGTGCATCGCGGCCAGGTGATCGGCCTGATGGGCTCGACCGGCCGGTCCACGGGCTCGCACCTGCATTACGAGGTGCGGATGGACGGCCGGGCGGTGAACCCGATCCCGTTCCTGACCACCGCCGACTACCTGCTGGCCGCGCAGGACCGCGCCGTCCACGCGGTGCCCGTGTCCACCAGCGGCCCCGCCGCACAGGACTGACGCGCACGACCGGGATGTGTGAGGGGAGGGGGCAGGTTGCCGCCTCCCGGCGCGCGGCCTATCTGTCGGCCATGACCCCGGACATCAGCCTATCGCCCTCCGCCGCCGCGCGCGTCGCCGCGGTCGCGGCCAAGCAGCACAAACCTGCCGTGCTGCGGCTGGCGGTGGACGGCGGGGGCTGCTCGGGGTTCCAGTACCGCTTCGGTTTCGCCGACGGGGCCGACCCCGACGATGTGGTTGTCGAAACCGACGGCGTGCGGCTGGTGGTCGACGCGGTCAGCATCGACTTGGTCCGCGGCGCGATGGTCGATTACGTCGAGTCGCTGGGCGGCGCGGCGTTCCGCGTGTCCAACCCGAACGCGGCATCGGGTTGCGGCTGCGGATCGAGCTTCGCGATTTGAGGGTCGCTACGTACAACGTCAACGGCATCAAGGCGCGGTTGCCGCGGCTGCTGGAATGGCTGGACGAGGAGCGGCCCGACGTGGCGCTGCTCCAGGAGCTGAAATCCACCGATGAAACCGTGCCCGACCGCGAGATACGCGAGCTGGGCTACGGCGCTATCTGGCACGGGCAGAAGGGGTTCAACGGCGTGGCGGTGCTGGCGCGCGGAGGGGACCCCGCCGAACGGCTGCGCGGCCTGCCGGGCGAGCCCGAGGACGACCATAGCCGGTATCTGGAGGCGGAGGTGGCGACGGCGGACGGACCGCTGATCGTCGCGTCCATCTATCTGCCCAACGGCAACCCGCGGCCCGGTCCCAAGTTCGACTATAAATTACGCTGGTTCGATCGGCTGGCGGCGCGCGCGCGCGTGATCCTCGCCGAAGAGCGGCCGGCGGTGCTGGGGGGCGATTACAACGTCATTCCCGACGACCGCGACACGTTCTCGGTTCGGGCGATGGCCGACGACGCGCTGACCCAGCCCGAGAGCCGCGGCGCCTATCGCCGGCTGCTGGCGCAGGGGTGGACGGACGCGTTGCGCAGCCGCCACCCGCGGGGCGGGCCCTGGACGTTCTGGGATTACCAGAACAATAGCTGGCCTGCCGATCGGGGCTTCCGGATCGACCACCTGCTGCTCAGTCCCCAGGCCGCCGACCGACTGGTGGATGCGGGCGTCGACCGCGAGCATCGCGGGCGGGAGCGAGCCAGCGACCACGCGCCCACCTGGATCGGCCTGCGCTAGTTCTTGAGCTTCCACCCGCGGCGCAGCAGCGCGTAGCACAGCGCGGCCAGCGCGAGATCGATCACCAGGATCACGATGCTGCCCACCACCACCGGCGAGTCGGCATCGCCCAGGAAGCCGTAGCGAAACCCGGAAATCACGTAAAAGAACGGGTTCAGGTGACTGAACGTCCGGAACGCGGGCGCCAGCTTGTCGACGGAATAAAAGGTTCCCGACAGCAGCGACAGCGGCGCGATGACGAAGTTGGTGACGGCGGCCGCGTGGTCGAACTTCTCGGCCCATATGGAGGTCAGCACGCCGAGCAGGCTGAGGAAGGCTGCGCCCAGGAAGCCGAACCACAACACCGCCAGCGGGTGGCGCGGCGTCACGTGCACGTCCGGATACAGCGCCATCGCCGCCCACACGATCAGCCCCACCAGGAAGGCGCGCGTCATCGCCCCCCCGACCAGCGCCGCCAGCAGTTCGCCCGTCGACAGCGGGGGTTGCAGGTAATCGACGATCGTACCCTGAATCTTGCCTACCAACAGGGAGAAGCTGGCATTGGCGAAGGCGGGACCCATCATGCCCTGGCTGATGATAAGGCCGGGCGCGATGAAGTCGGCGAACGCCACCGTCAGGCCGCCGACCTCGACCGGGCGCTTGGCCCCCGTCGCGACGGTGAACACGATCAGGAACAGCAGGGTCGTGATCGCGGGCGCCCACAGCGTTTGCAGCTGAACCTTGAAGAAGCGACGCACCTCCTTCACATAGAGTGTACGCAGGCCGCCCCAGTTGATGTTGCGGATCACCGGATCGCCCGGCGATCGCAGCCGATGCTGCGGCGGTGGATATTGGACCTGCCCGATCGGGGGTTGGCTGCTCATCGGACGGGGGCCTAGGGGCTGCCGGCCGGGGCTGCAACCCGCCCCCCTCGACGATCGGGCGACCGGGAACGGGATAGCCTTCACCGATGAGTTGGACCGACGAGCGCATCCAGTCGCTCAAGCGCATGTGGGAAGCCGGCCAGACCGCCAGCCAGATCGCCGAGGCGCTGGGCGAGGGGGTCAGCCGCAACGCCGTGATCGGCAAGGCGCATCGGCTGGGTTTGCAGGCACGGCCGTCCCCCGTCCGCGCCGCCGGCACCACGGATGCCAAGGCCGAGACGCCGGCCGCACCTGCGCCCGCGCGTCCCGAGGCAGTGGTCGAGCCGACGCCGCCCGAGCCGGTCGTCGCAGAACCGGCGCGTGTCGATCCGTCGGCCCCCGCCGCGCCGCCGCCCGCCGCGGAGCCGGAGTCGGAGCCGGCGGCCGCCGCCCCGGTCCAGTCCCCGCCGCCCCCCGCCCCGGCCGCGCCCCCGGCGCCCATGCCGCGCCCCGAGCCGGCGCCGCAGACCATGTTGCGCTCCGTCGGACCCGGCGGCTTCCTGCGCCAGGCGCCGGGCGAGCAGCAGCCGCCGGCCACGCCCGCACCGCCGCGCCGGCTGGTCCCCGCCAAGCCCAGCCCCGAGATGGCGGGCAAGACATCGCTGCTCGACCTCAGCGACCGCGTCTGCAAATGGCCGCTGGGCCATCCGGGCGAGCCCGACTTTCACTTCTGCGGTGACAAGGTGAACCCCGGTTTTCCGTATTGCGTCGAGCATTGCGGCCACGCCTATCAGGCGCAGCTGCCGCGCCGCGACCGGCGCCCGCCGCCGCCGCTGCCCTTCGGTGGACCGCGGGTCCGCTAAGCCGGCCCGCTTCGCGTCGACGGCGATGTCGCCGCCGTCGGCACGCATTTTCCGGATCGGCCTTATCTACGTCAATTCCACAACCTCGATCCGGTCCCCCGTCACGCCCAGGTAGGGCGATCCGCAATATCCTCTTCGACAGATATTGGGGCGGGATAAGACATGACGCGGGGGATGCGCTGTCGAATTAAGACAAATGCTGTTTCCTATACTCCGCTTTTCCTATCCTATGTTGGAGAGGATGAGTGTATGGGGACGGGGCGTCGGCCCTCACGTCGGATCCTGCGGACCAATCGCCGAGGCGCGGCGCTGGTCGAGTTCGCCCTGCTATTGCCCGTGATGATCCTGCTGGTGCTGGGGGGCATCGGCTACGCGCAATATCTGTTGCTGGCACACACCGTCCAACAGGTCGCAAGCGATGCGGCGCGCGCCACGGTGCAGGGTTTGGATCCACCCGAACGGCGCCGGCTGGCCGAGGAAAGTATCGGCGGGGCTTTGGCCCGCCTGCCAGAACTGAGTGCCGCCAAGCTGACGACGGACGTCGGCGAAGGCACGCCTTGGGTGACGGTACGCGTCACCTATGACGCGAGCGACCTGCCGCTGATACGGACCGGGGTGTTTCCCGCGCCGCCCGCGATGATCGTGCGGCGCGCGGTGATCCGGCAGGGGGGCTTCCTGTGAGGGTGACGGCACGTGTCCGGCGGCTGCTCGAGAATCGCGCGGGCGGCATCACGATTGTCGCCGCGTTCGCGCTGCCGGTGATGATCGGCGCGGCCGCGCTGGCGGTCGATATAGGATCGGCGGCCTTGGACGCGCGCCGGCTCCAGGGCATGGCGGACGCCGCCGCCCTCGCCGCTGCGCTCGACCCGTCCCAGGCGGAGGCGCTGGCCAAGGCGTCGGTCGTGGCGTCGGGCTGGACCCGGCCCGTCCGCATCGTCGCCCAACCTGGCCGATACTCCATCGATGCCGCGATCCCGGCGTCCAAGCGTTTCATTCCCGACGCTGCGGCACTCGACGCCGTGCGCGTGACGCTTAACAGCGACACGCCGACGTTCTTCGCCCGTTTCTTCGGCCGCAGCACCATAACGCTGGCGCGGACGGCCACGGGTGCGCGCGAGCGATTGGCCGCGTTTTCGGTGGGCGGGCGGCTGGCGGGGCTTAATGGAGGCGTGCTCAACGCGTTGCTTTCAGCGATGACGGGGGGCGAGGTGCGGCTGAGCCTGGTCGACTATGAGGCGTTGGCATCCGCGAACGTCGACGCGACCGCGTGGCTGGACGCGCTGGCGATACGGTTGGGAGCGCAGGCGGCGAGCCGTGCCGATCTGCTGAATCGCACGGTCGACGCACAACCCGCGCTCGCGGCCTTGGGAGACGCGGTGGGGGGCGGGGCGGGCAACGCGATCCAGCGACTGGCGGCGAGTGTCGATGGGAGGCAGGTGAGGCTGGGCGACCTGATCGACCTCGGCCCCTACGCCGCCCGGGCCGGCGGGGGCGCGGGGCTGGTACAGCTGGACGCGCTGTCCGCCGTTTCGGCGATTCTGCGCGGTGGGGCCGGCCGGCAGACGATATCGTTCAACGCCGACGGCCTGTCCGGTCTGTCGGGCACGCGCGTCACCCTGGCCTTTGGCGAGCCCGAGCGCGGATCGCCCTGGGTCGCGATCGACGGGGCGGGGCAGGTGATCGTCCGCACCGCGCAGATGCGCGCGCTGGTGGTGGCAGAGCTGATCAGTTCGGGCTTGCCTGGCGTAAGCGGCTTGGCGTCCGTGCGCGTGCCGTTGTTCGTGGAGGCGGCGCGCGCCGAAGCGCGGCTCGCGGACATCGCATGCCCCGCGGCCGACCGCCGTTCCGTTACGTTGGAGGCGCGCGCCGCTCCCGTGTCCGCCGCCTTGGCCGAGGCGGAGGCGGCGCGGCTGGGCGACTTCTCGCGCGCGATGCCCTTGTCCGACGCGAAGCTGATCCGGCTACCGCTGGTCGAGGTCACCGGCCGTGCCGATCTGGACGCGGGCGCGGCCGAGCCGTGGCAGCGCGTTCGCTTCGACTGGCCGGAGATACGCGACCGCACCGCCCACACCGTCACCACCGCCCGGCCGGTCGAGGGGGTCGCCCGTTCGCTCGCGTCCAACCTGAAGGTGCGGGCGCGCGTCGGGTTGCTCCTCCTGCCGCTGGACCCGTTGGCGCAGGCGGTGGCGGGGCAGGTGGCCGCGGCGGCACCGGCGCTCGATGCGCTGGTGGCGCTGGTATCGGGGGTCAGCGGCGTGCGGCTGGGGCAGGCGGACGTGCGCGTGACGGGGGTACGGTGCGGTACGGCGGCGCTGGTGGCCTGAACCTGCTTTGCGTCGCGGCACGCGCGCGCCTATGTTCCCGAAATGTCCGATCTGTTCGATGCCAAGGCCAGCACCGCCCCGTCCTACGACGCGTCGTCGATCGAGGTGCTGGAGGGGCTGGAGCCCGTCCGTCGCCGGCCCGGCATGTACGTGGGCGGCACGGACGAGCGCGCGCTGCACCACCTGGCGGCCGAGGTGCTGGACAACGCGATGGACGAGGCGGTGGCCGGCCACGCCACGCGCATCGAGGTGACGCTGGAGCCGGGCGATCGGCTGACCATCACCGACAACGGCCGCGGCATCCCCGTCGACCCGCACCCCAAGTTCCCGGACAAGTCGGCGTTGGAGGTGATCCTGTCGACGCTGCACTCGGGCGGCAAGTTCGCCGGCAAGGCGTACGCCACCAGCGGCGGCCTACACGGCGTCGGCGTGTCGGTGGTCAACGCGCTGTCGTCCGACACGGTGGTGGAGGTCGCGCGCGAGCGGCGCCTGTACCGCCAGCGGTTCGCGCGCGGCGTGACGCTGGGCCCGCTGGAGGAGCTGGGCAACGCGCCCAACCGGCGCGGCACGTCCGTGGCGTTCGTGCCCGACGCGGAGATCTTCGGGCCCGACCTGCATTTCAAGCCCGCCCGCTTGCACCGGCTGGCCCGGTCCAAGGCGTACCTGTTCGCGGGCGTCGAGATACGTTGGCATTGTGACCCCTCGCTCCTGTCCGACGACACCCCGGCGGAGGCGGTGTTCCAGTTCCCCGGCGGCCTGTCCGATCACCTGCGCGAGCAGCTGGGCGGCCGCGAATGCGCCACCGCCGACTTTTTCGCCGGGTCGCAGGAGTTTCCGAACGCCCAGGGGCGCGTCGAATGGGCGGTATCCTGGCCCTTATGGTCGGACGGCGGCTATAGCTGGTACTGCAACACCATCCCGACGCCCGACGGCGGCACGCACGAGCAGGGCTTGCGCCAGGCGCTGGTCCGGGGTCTGCGCCAGTTCGGCGAGCTGGTGAACAACCGCCGCGCCAAGGAACTGACCGCCGACGACGTGATGGTCGGCAGCGAGCTGATGCTGTCCGTGTTCATCCGCGACCCCCAGTTCCAGTCGCAGACCAAGGATCGGCTTACCAGCCCGGAAGCGGCGGGGCTGGTCGAGAAGGCGGTGCGCGACCATTTCGACCATTGGCTGGGCCACAACATGGAGCGCGGTCGCGCGTTGCTGGGCTACGTGGTCGACCGCATGGACGAGCGGCTGCGCCGCAAGCAGGAGCGCGAGGTCAAGCGCAAGACCGCGACCTCCGCGCGCAAGCTGCGCCTGCCCGGCAAGCTGACCGACTGTTCCGCCGACGCGCCCCAGGGCACCGAGCTGTTCATCGTCGAGGGGGATTCGGCGGGCGGCAGCGCCAAGCAGGCGCGCGACCGCAAGACGCAGGCGATCCTGCCCATCCGGGGCAAGATCCTGAACGTGGCGTCGGCCACGTCCGCCAAGATCCTGGCGAACCAGGAGATCGCCGACCTGATCCAGGCGCTGGGCTGCGGCGTGCGCAAGGATTGCGACGTGGCGGGCCTGCGCTACGAGCGGGTGGTCATCATGACCGACGCCGACGTGGACGGCGCGCACATCGCGACGCTGCTGATGACGTTCTTTTTCCAGGAAATGCCGGACTTGGTGCGGCGCGGGCACCTCTACCTCGCCCAGCCGCCGCTCTATCGCCTGACCGCCGGGGCCAAGTCGCTCTACGCGCGCGACGACGCGCACCGCGCGCAGCTGGAGCGCACGGCGTTTCGCGGCAAGCGGGTGGAGGTGGCGCGTTTCAAGGGCCTGGGCGAGATGAACCCGCAACAGCTGCGCGAGACGACGATGGATCCCGGCTCGCGCTCGATGATCCGCATCACCTTGCCGCAGGAATATGAGGAGCGGGCAGGGGTCAAGGATCTGGTCGACCGGCTGATGGGCAACAACCCGGCCCACCGCTTCCACTTCATCCAGGAGAACGCGGCCCGGCTGGACGAGGAAGCCATCGACGCCTGAGAAGCGTTGATGACCCATGTTCGTCGGCGATTACAACCAATGGGCTCCCCCGCCGCCCGAGGAACCGCCGCCGCGGCGGCGCATGACCCCGCGCGACGAGCGCGTGCTGGCGCGCATCCTCCTGTTCAACGTGTTGCTGCTGCTGGCCGCGCCGATCGGCGGCGCGACGATCCTGCAACCCCTGCTGGCCTGGTGGTGGGGATAGCGCCGGACGATCCGACCGGATCGGCTGGACTCGCGGCGCGGGCTGATTAAGCTGTCCGTCGAAGCGGCGTGGGGACGCCGTACGGGGGAGAGGGCAGATGAGATCGACGATCGCGCTTGCGTGCGTGCTGGCCGCGGTGCCGGGTCCGGGCTGGGCGCAGGCCACGCGGACCGACTGGGTGCCGGTCGGCGGTACCCCTACGAAACCCGTGCCCCAGGCGCCCGTCGATCCCGATGCCTCACCCGAGGAGATCGCCCAGGACGCCGCCCGCGATCTCAAGGACAATCGCTTCTACAACAGGCCCGGTGCTACCCGCGAGCAGTACAATGCCGACTGGCAGACGTGTCGGCTGATCGCGCGGGGGTCGCGGACGCCGGCCGGTGTCGTACCCTATAACTACAACCCCGCGCTGGTGTCGCCGATGGCGGCGGCGGCCGGCGGAGCGATCGGCGGACTGATCGCGGGCGCGATCCAGGAAGGCGCGCAGCGTCGCGCCAACCGGCGCAGCTGCCTGTTGATCCGCGGCTGGCGGCTGGTGGAACTGCCCGCGGTCGAGACGGCGCGCGTGGCGGCGATGACCGACGCCGATCGATCGAGCTACTTCGATACGATCGTCGGCGCCGCCGCCGTCAAGGGAGAGGTGACCGAGCGGACCAGCTTCGCTCTGGCGCCCGACCCGGAGTTGAACCTGGACGGTCCCGTACCCGGCCCCGGCGCGGTCTGGCTGGGCAAGAAGGTGGATCCCGCCGCGCCCGTGACGCTGGCCCCGAACGAGGCGGCGGTGGTGCTGACCTTTCGCCGGCCCGACATCGACAGCGCCGGACGGTCGGGCCGGGTCGACATGGCCCGCTACGACGCCGAACACGGCGACCTGATCTACAAGCCCAAGGGCGCCAAGAAGGCCGGCGATACCACCACCTACTTCCTCTCCACCGCCAGCCGCGACCGCAACAGCCCGCTGGAAGTCCACGTCGTCAAGGTCACGCCGGGCGATTACGTGCTGACGGGCACGGCGGTAGGGCCGTTGCTGGTGACGACCACCAACTGCTTCGGGGCGCCGACGTTCGGCCTGCGCGCGGGTGAAGTGGCCTATGTCGGCGACTTCGTGCCGCTGATGAAGGCCAGGAATAGTCAGGGGCAGGAGGTGAACACGCTCGCCTATGCCAGCCACGTCGAGGACGCGCGCGCGGTGCTGGCCGCCAAGCAGCCGGCCATCGCCGCCCTCATGAAGCCTGCGACCTTGCGTAACGGCGCCACCTACGCGTGTTCGGCGATCACCATGGATCGGTGGGACCTGCCCGGCATCGCTGCGGCGCCCGCGGCGAGCCCCGTGACGGCTCCGCTCACGGCCGGAGTCGCCGCGGCGTCCTGACCTGTCGGCGTCATCGCCCCGGCGGCCTGCGTCGCAGCGTCGCCGGCGCGGTGCCGACCACCGCCGTTCCGCCGCCCCGACCGTCGTCTGTGAACAGGACCAGCGTCAGCCGATCCGCCCCGACCAGCTCGATCCCCTCCGGCGCCGGCCGCCAGGCGACCGCGGTGGCCGGCACCGCGCCGTCCAGACAGGCGCCGCCGTTCAGGACGTAGGCGTTGGCCGTCTCCACGCGCTCGGTCCGAAGCGTCATCGGGCATGTGCGGGTGCCGATCACGACTTCCCACGCACCGGCGACGTCCGCCGGCTCGGCCATGCGCAGGCTGACGCGGTTCGTCTCCATAACGGCTCCACTCACGACAGGGGCGGCATAACCTATTGCAATAAAACAAGTTAGGATCGACAAGGTCGATGCACCTGTCGCGGTACGTCCGCCGCGTCGGCGTGCGGGGGCGTGGGTAGCGGTCGCGAGGGAAACGCGCCGAGACCCGTCGACCGGGAGAGAATGATGCGTTGGGAACCGCAATTCGTTGCCGCCGATGAAGTTACCTTGTGGCAGAGCCTGAACCTCGTATCCGGTGATGCCGGCCGACCTTTCGTGTCCGCCATGAACGATCGCGAGCCGCTTATGTGCCGCTGCCCGTCGTGCGCCGGGGGCGCTGGGCCGGATACCAGCCACGCCAACGTGCCCTTCGCGGCGCTCAACGTCGACGAGCGGGGCGACAGCGGACCGAACGGAAAGGCGTCGCTGACCACCTCCGAGGCTGCGGCGCAAATCGGTCGCGCCAATCAGACCTGGAACGGGTCGGCGCTGGGCCAGTCGGCCGAGGTCACCTACGCGTTTCGCGCATCGGCGCCAGCCGCCATGCCCAACGGCACGTCGGGCTTCTCGGTGTTCAACGCCGCGCAGATCGAGCAGACGCGGATCGCGCTGCAATCCTGGTCGGACGTGGCGGGGATCACCTTTCGCCAGGTCACGGGCACCAACGGTTATTCCAACAACGCGCAGATGCTGTTCGGCAATTACGCGCAGGGCGCGTCGGGGGCGGCGGCCTTCGCCTATTACCCCGGCAACGGCGTCGGAGGCGACAGCTGGTACAACAGCAGCCTCAGCTACAATCGTGCGCCCGACAACCTGAACTATGGCGGGCAGGTGTTGGTGCACGAGATCGGTCACGCTCTCGGGCTGGGCCATCCGGGAGACTATAACGCCGGCAACGGATCGCCGACCTACGCCAACAGCGCGCAATATTACGAGGATACGCGTCAATATTCCGTCATGAGTTATTGGTCGGAAACGAACACGGGCGGCAACAACGGCGGCTATTACGCGGCGGCACCCCTGATCGACGACATCGCCGCCGCCCAGCGGCTGTACGGCGCCAACATGACCACGCGGACCGGCGACACGGTGTACGGGTTCAACTCGAACACCGGCCGCGACTATTATTCCGCCGCGACATCGTCGTCGCCGCTGATCTTTGCGGCCTGGGACGCGGGCGGCAACGACACGTTCGATTTCTCCGGCTATTCGCAGAACCAGCTGATCGACCTCAACGACGGCAATTTCTCGAACGTCGGCGGGCTCGTGGGCAACGTGGCGATCGCCGTCGGCGTGACGATCGAGAACGCGGTCGGCGGCAGCGGGGCGGACCGCATCCTCGGCAACGAGGCGGCGAACACCATTCGCGGCAACGCCGGCAACGACACGATCGTCGGCGGCGGCGGCGCGGACATGCTGTACGGCGGCGCGGGGGCGGACGTGTTCGCCTATACGGCCCTGTCGGACTCCACGGCCAACGCGCGCGATCAGATCCTCGACTTCACGTCGCGCAGCGATCGCATCGACTTCTCGGCGATCGACGCCAACCCCAATGCGGCGGGGGATCAGGCCTTCACCCGCGTCGGCGCGTTTTCCGGACAAGCGGGCCAGGCGGTGTTCGCCTATAACGGGTCGACTGGCGTCACCACCATCAGCCTGGACGGCAACGGCGACCGCGTGGCGGACCTGGTGCTGAACGTTCGCGGCCAGGTCGATCCGATCGCCGACATCGTGTTCTGAGGCAAGGCTAACCGGCGGCCGGCGGTTCGTCCGTCGGCCGTCCCAGCCGGTATTCGGTCAGCACCTGCCACCCGGTCAGGAACAGCGCGCCGGCCAGCGGCCCCACCACGATGCCGCTCAACCCCACCAGGTCGATGCCGCCCAGCGTCGTCACCAGCACCAGCCAGTCGGGGATGCCCGTGTCGCGGCCGACCAGGATCGGGCGCAGAACGTTGTCGGCCATGCCGATCACCAGCACGCCCGACCCGATCACCACCGCGGTCTGCCAGACGGCCCCGGTCGCCGCGAGATAGACCGCAACCGGCGCCCAGATGATCGCCGGGCCGATGGCGGGCAGCAACGCCGCGATCGCCATCAACACGCCCCATAGCAGCGCGGCCGGCAACCCCACGATCCAGAAGGTGATCGCGCCCAGCGCCCCCTGCACCAGCGCCACCACGCCCGACCCCTTGATGGTCGCGCGCGACACGGCGACGAACTTGTCCGCCAGCCGCTGCGACACGTCCGGCGCCAGCGGCAGCGATCGGACCAGGGCCGGCCCCAGCCGCTCGCCGTCGCGCAACAGGAAAAAGGTGACGTAGAGGCCGACGCCGAACGCCAGCAGGAAGGCGGCGGCGTTGGCCCCGATCGAGAAGGCGCGCTGGGTCAAGGTGCTGGCGCTGCTCGACACCGCGCGGGTCAACTGCGCCTGCGCCCGCTCGAACGTGCCGAAGCCCGCGCTGTCGAGCCAGCCCTGGACCCGGAGCGGCAGGGCGTCGTGGAC
>Ga0325400_1000342_pt1 | contig 32742 bp, 22 predicted proteins | sample PopdelMetagenome_2_FD_205662 | JGI IMG/M metagenome (GOLD analysis project Ga0325400, IMG submission 205662) | Populus deltoides microbial communities from Bellville, Georgia, United States - Xylem-PdKOR-R1 | ecosystem: Host-associated > Plants > Phyllosphere > Stem > Wood/Secondary xylem...
AGGACATTCATCATGATAAGATAGTAGCGTTAGAAGTCAGAGTAGGGGCTATTGAAGGAGTGGATTTATATGATCCTATACAACTTGTAAAAATATGTTTGGTAAAAAATATAGTTGTACCAAAGAGTTTTGTGTGCTCAAGTTTATAAAGTACATCAAAACTCAGTGTCTTATCACCCTCCTCAAGTCTTATTGCAACAAGATGGCAGAAGTAGTGCACGATAAAAAATTATCGATGCTCTTCTTTCAGGATAATTTGAGCGGGCAACACTAAACTGGTACATGATGCTAGATAACATGAAGATTTAGAGATGGAAGGACCTTATGAATGCTTCTATCAAGCAATATAAGTACAAAAATTTTGAGGCTGCTCATTCTTATTAATTTAATCATTCACTAAGAAATACTTTTGGTAATTGAAAAATTATTTTTAGAGGAATAAAATAAGAATGAAAAAAAGCTTGAGTAGTAAGCTATAAACTAAAGTGATGTTAGACTATTATCTTGAAATGGGATTTAAGTAGTGTTATTGTATCCCTCTATAAAATAGGTTTATGTATAGGCACATTTGAATGCATATTTAAATATATCATATATAAACGCTTTTGTTACGTAATTGGTAAATAGGACGATAATATACAAAGATGTTTAATATATGTAAATGAACTACATAAGACAACAAGATGAAATTTAAATTTGTTTAATAGACAACAAGTTATGTGTGTATATTTGATTGGTAATTTTTATTGATAAGTTAAAAAATATTTTTAAGAGTTTTAATAAAAAAAATCCGAGTTTCTTCATTACATCCTTACATAAGTCATATCAATCATTCATATAGAATATTATAGTTTGTATTTGAATAATTTTTATTGTTGAATTTATGTTATAAATGTGAATTCATATATAGAATTAAATTTAATTAGTTTATATTAATTTTAGGAAATTATTGTTTGTATTGGAATAATTGTTATTGTTGAATTTATGTTATATATGTGAATTGATATATAGAATTAAATTTAATTAGTTTATATTAATTTTAGGATATTATTGTTTATATTTTAGGATATTAATTTTAGGATGTTAGTTATGTTGTTTCTTATTTTGATTAATTTTAATTGTTATTTATAAATTTGTATTGATGGTAGTTGAAAATATATAGACGTTGAATTTCTATAGATGTTAGGTTGTATATAGTTGATTTTGCAATATTTGTGTAGTTATCAATATTTGTAAGTATGAAAACTGTGGGTAGTCTCTACTATAAGGAATGTGCTGTTGAATTTTTTTTAATGATTGAATTGGTATAGATATTAGGTTGTATATATGATGTTGATGGAGATTATATGGATTGTGGTTATTGTAAAGATTGCAGGTTTGTAGGGGAGGTGCTGCCGAATTTTTATTAATGATTGAATTCCTAATGATATTAAGTTGTATATATGATGTTGATGGAGATTATATGGATTGTGGTTATTGTAAATATTGCAGGTTTGAAAACCGTGGGTAGTCTATAGTATAGGGGAGGTGCTGTCGAATTTTTTAAAAAAGTAATCAAAGTTAATTCATGTAATAATCCATATACATTTGTGTAGATGCGTTGAATGAAAACTACAGGACGTCGTCAGCAGACTGTTGCACATAGTTCTTCTGGCAGCGAGGAGGACATCTCCTTAGGTGCTAATCACGGCGATGCATTTGCGCCACCGTGTGATGCTTCCTCTTCTACCGCGATTTCACAATGCAGAAGCGGTGTGCCTTCACAGCGGGGTCAATTCACCTGCAAGTACCAAGCACAATGGAAGGATGACCTCTTAATGTAAGTTTGTTTAGGTTTTAGTTTTTTTTAATACTTATAACATAATTTATGAACAACTAATTAATTTTTTATTATTTAATTTCAGGTTCACAAACATTGAGGATGTCAAGACAATTACATTGGCGTTGAAATCGTCGATAGAGATTTCAATGTTTCAATGGAGTCAGGTCTCTAGACATCCTGAGTGGAGACCTAATATCGATGCCTGGTTTTGGCGATTTCAGGTAGGTGTTAATTTTTAATTTCCAGTTTATTTTTAATAAATAATTTTTGTAATTTTATATCTTGTACTATTTTTATTTTCAATGAATTATTTATATATATAGAATAAATTTGAGTGGGATAGCGCGGACAATAATGTTGTCAGGAGAGTATGGGAGAATCACGCGGCAACTAGGTAACATCGAAAATAATATTTATTTTTTATTTATAATTTTATGTTCTAAATTCTAATTAGTTACTATGGATGTAGGTTGCGTGATTTTTGGTATGACACCCAAAAAAAGACGAAAAGATATGCGAGGGACAACGGTCTTGAAGGCTGGAATGAGGTGGCGGTTTGGCTGGAATTTAAACCGCCATTCATCTCGGGAGATAAATGAGCTGCATATATTGAGCACGTGACGTCTGAGTGGTTCTCACAGTGCTCACAATTCAGAACCGGCAAATTCATGGTTCGGAGACCATGCACACCGGCGGCTCCGTCCCTTTCAACGCACATGCGAAGCAGATGGTAAGATTAATTTAAATGAAATATATCGTTACTTAATTTGTTATTGCTTATAAATATATTTAACTTGCAATTTTTTTTCCTTATAGGCTACGTCTCTTGGACGTGAGCTGAGTCCAATGAAGCTATTTGTAGAGACGCACATGCGGAGTCAAGACCGCCAAAAAGGGGTGCAGCAGTATGTGGACAACCGTGCTCAGCATTTTGTGGTATGTTCGATCAATCATTTTATTTCATAAGTTATTATTTTCTTGAATTGAATATGATGATTTAAAAAAAAAAATTAGGAGACCTATAATAACCGGTTGAGAGAGAGATATGAGGACGATCCTTTGACCCAACCAGATTTCGATCCGGATTTGTGGATGGAGGTCAGAACGTCTGGTGGACCCAATAAAAATCGGGTCTACGGGCTCTCAAACACTACGGCCGAAAAATTACGATCGGCTTGTAGTGTCTCAACCGTTGGGAACTCTCCATCAGTATCGAGCACCCAGTCAGAGGAGTTTTTAGCCTTGAAACAATAATATGAACACCTCTCGAAGGATTATGCTCAGCTCCATCAAATGGTTATAGAGATTAGATCAAAGATGGGTGATGATCCATGTGCTGCTTCTTTTTGGCCGTACGGTCCCGGCAACAACCAGCCTCCTCCTCCTCCTCCTCCTCCAGCTCCGCCGCTATTTTAATTAGTTTAATTTTGTTTTTTTTAAACATTAAATTTGTAATGAATATTTCGATGAATATTATTTAACATTAATTTTACATTTTTAATGTCTAATGCAAATTTATTTGGTTATTAAGTTTTTTAATTGTTAGTAAATAAATTTATTTAAATATTTTAAATAAATTTTTTTAATATTTTAAATTAATACCGACGGATTGACAGAGGAAATGTGTCCGTCGGTATTTTAATATCATTTATAATATTTATGGTCATGCCACAATTTCCGACGAAAATTTCCGACTAATTTACCATGACTTTTACCGACAGAATATTTCCGTCGGTAATTCCATTACAATCACCGACGGAATATCCGTCGGTAATTACCGTTGAATTTTACAGACGAAAATATTCTGTCGGAACTTGGTGGCGGGAATTATTTTTTTTGGCGCACTGGGCCGTCTGTAATACCGTCGGCATTTTTATCGGTATTTTTTTAATTACCGACAGAAATTGCGACGGAATAAGAAATTACCGACGCTTATTTCTCTGACAGAATAAATCCATCGAAGATACCGTCGGTAATAATTTTACCGACGGTTTTTATTCTTTTAATTAGTATTTGTCAAAATATATATATATATATTATAACGAAAAAAACCCTCTCCAACCCTCTCCCGATATCAACTTGATGTTCTCAAATGAATTTAATAAATTCATTTGGATTCTGACTCCAAGATTTGTATAAAAAAAATAAAGAAGGGAACAAACTTGTTTAATTATCAATCTAACTTCTTGAGGTTACTAAGTTATTAATGGATTGAAAACTTTAGAAATTACATTTATAATTGTTTTATTATGAGAATTAATTGATTAGTTTTATAAAAGTATTACATATAGGTATTAAGTTATAATTAATTCTTAAAAAATCAAGGAAGAATCAGTACTGGATTAAGTTAAAACTGAACCACATGAGGCTACTGCTGTTATATATACATGCATGTACATATATATGCGTGTATATAATGATTCTAAACTATATTAGTTATAATAAGGAGCTAGGGCTGGTGGTGGTCCATCAAGTACACTGCTTATTTGCCTTGCATATCAAGCAACCTCGTAATTCCTCTCTCTCTCTCTCTCTCTCCCCCCCTGTGTGCAGCATTCATGGGAAAGAATCATGATCGTAATAAGCACTCTTGCCCAAAACCCATGTGAGCAGACCTTCCTTTTTCCTTGTATTTCTCTTTCTCCATAATAAGCACTCTCCAGACAAAATTTGCTTTTTTTTTTTTCCCGTGGAAGAAGAAGAAAAAGTTTAATCCTTTATGCCAAATTTGAACAAAAATTAAGTGTATATGACCATGCAAAAACCTTGTTTATGAGGCAGCTGGCACTTACATATATTCCTTCCTCTCTATCTTCACTCGTTCGTGGATAAATATCTGCACCCCCCTTTAGAGCCACAAAGATACAAACTACTTGAATTAAATAATAGTAGAAAACATTTTTAAAGATTAAAACAAGGTACTTATATACTAGGTTTTTATTAAATTAATAGTATACTAGATATATGATTTATATATATACAATTAATATAGTATATAAATCCAGATGGATGGTGTAGGTGTTTTTTTTTACACGCGAAAGATGGAGTTTCCTCTCAAATGATCTTAAAAATACTCCCTTTTCATGAGTCTACAAATTCAGAATAATTTCGTAATTTTTCTTATACTTAATTATCTCAAAATCTTGACTCAAAAAATAAAAATAAAAAACAATACAAATTGCCTTAATTAAGCCCTTGACCTTTCAACTACCTAATTCAATTCATTTCTTGATATTAATTATGATTATTGTTTATTATATAGATGTATGTTTTTTTATTGGGTGGCTTAAATAACAGCTATGAAATCCGTTTCTTGCCTTTTGCTTTTGTAGTCAAGCCCTCAAAACAAAAGGTGTATGAGAGAGAAGGTTCTTAAGCTTTAGAAAATCCAACTGTGTGTGTTTTTTTTTTTTCTTCTTTCTATCTCGTATAAACTGCTTACAGCAGGTTACTTAAATTAACAAAGGCTCTTAAAGGTGAGTACCCTAGCTACTTTTCCTTTATCTCACTGGCTTCAGTTAAAGTAGCGACTAGAGAGAGCGATTTCTGGTGATTTCCATGGTTAAAGCAGCAGGTTTATAGCTAAATCCCACGGCCACAGTTTCCTCTTTTAATTCCCTTCTCTCTTCTATCCTCTCTTACCACAACTGGTTTTCTTTTCCTATATTTAACGAAGATATTTTATGTTTATAATTCTGTTTTGCGAATATTAATTTCTCATCTGGGTACGAATTCCTTCTTCTTCTTCTTCTTCTTCTTCCTTTCTTTGTGTTGAAAGTATTATAGCTGTTGAGTTAATTTCATTGTTCTTCGTTCAATCAATATCTACCATTACTATAGTTTTCTTTTTAATCTGATCATATTTCATCCATATATTTTGGTTTTCAAGACCATATTAATTATGATCATCTAGCTAGGAGTGTATGTATATATTAATTATGTACTGTTTTTCCTCTTTTCCCTCTTGCTAGTTTACATTTCAACAGATCTCAAACTCATGATTTGTGCTGTATAGATATATAGTTAGCCGCGGGGATATGAGTAGCAAGCTGTTGTTCCGAGCTGATAAATTGAAGAAAGATTTTAGGAGTTATACGTTTGGGAGAAGGAAGATATAATATAGCATCGGCTGTGTGATCGAAAACGAGCCATGACTACTAAGAGTAATATGGCTTCCATCAGCAGCTCTAATCTCATCGATGCAAAGCTTGAAGAGCATCAGTTGTGTGGATCCAAGCAGTGCCCTGGGTGTGGACACAAGCTGGAAGGAAAGCCGGTAATATGGATAATCTCCTGATATTCATTCCTTCGAAACAGATTTTTTTTGTTTTTTGTTTTTTGCCCATCTTCCCTTTTCTTTTTGGGCATAAATAAATTAATTTCTTTGGGACAAATTGTTCCTTTTAGATTTTTAAGTTGAGCTTTTGTTTTAACTTTGATTTGAGTGGAGTTAATTTACAGGATTGGTTAGGTCTACCAGCAGGAGTGAAATTTGATCCAACAGACCAAGAGCTTATAGAACACCTTGAAGCGAAGGTAGAGGCCAAAGACATGAGGTCTCACCCTCTGATAGATGAGTTTATCCCTACAATCGAAGGGGAAGATGGGATTTGTTATACCCATCCTGAGAAACTTCCAGGTCAAGATTTTCAAAACAATTATCACCTATCTCTCTCCATTGTTTGTTCAAAGTTGTTAGGTTTTGACATTTTATATATTATATTCTTAAATTAAAAATAAAAATAAATTAAAACCTAGTAACATATATATATATATATATATATAGGCAGGCTTTGCTACAAGCGTTAAATATCCTTTCTCTTGTTAATTTGTTAAGACTTTGGAAGAATTGTACTATTGCGTCGCAGTTTGTTGCACCTAAGCGAACCTAACTTTGATTCCCTGTAATCTTTCCATGCAGGAGTCACAAGAGATGGGCTAAGCAGGCATTTCTTCCACAGACCTTCAAAAGCTTACACAACTGGAACAAGAAAGAGAAGAAAAATTCAAACCGAATGTGACTTGCAAGGTGGAGAAACTAGGTGGCACAAAACAGGCAAGACAAGGCCAGTCATGGTGAATGGGAAACAAAAAGGGTGCAAGAAAATCCTAGTCCTCTACACCAATTTCGGCAAAAATCGAAGACCCGAAAAGACTAATTGGGTCATGCATCAGTACCACCTTGGTCAGCATGAAGAAGAGAAAGAAGGAGAGCTTGTGGTTTCTAAGATATTCTATCAGACACAGCCAAGGCAATGCAATTACACTGATAGAAGTGCAACCCTTGGTGAAGGAAGCAGCGACCCTAGCAGCAGAAGAGACAGTGGTAGTGGGAGTTGTTCTTCTAAAGAAATAATTCCTCAAAGAGACGAAATCTCAGGAACTGGGCCAGTTGCTGCGTCAATATCAAGTTGCACTGCCTTGGATATTCATCAATTGAAATCTGATCATTTTGGCTTTACTCCATTCAGGAAGAACTTCGACGAGGTATAATATATGCTTTTCAGTACACACGCTCGCACACACACGCACGCACGCACACACACACACACACATAGATATACACACATCTTCTACACATTAATTCTTTCGTATATGTATTCATCAACAAAGCATTTGCAAACAATATTGCATGTATTACACGCGCGCGCGCACATATATATAAAAGACACTGTATTCTAAATAGTAGAAATTTTATGTACTTCAAAAAATTGATATGAATGCAACGCCCTTCTTGTTTCTAGCATCTTTCTAATATTCATGTATCACGCAAGATATATAAATGAAAGTAAAGAAAGAGAAATAAACAAAAAAAAATAAAACTCTAGCTAGTGTTACTTTTCTCTTTTACCATTGCTTGCAAATTCAGCATGAAAATCTCTTTGAACCTCACTTGATTATCTTCGTCAGCTAACTAAACCACCGAAGAGACCGAGTCGTGAGTTACAGCGTACATTTATGAAAACGAAACCGATATTAAAATTAAAACTGATAGAGTGAGCAAAGGTATGTAGAGAAAAAAATTAAAGTAGGAACCGAAGGTAAAAAAAAAAAATAGATCTTCACTAGAAGATGTCTGAAAATGGACTAACTATCAAACTTCTTAATGGGGTTGCGTCCTTTTCAGGTGGGGATAAGAGAGGCTTCAGTAGCAAGGGAAGCCTCGGCGTCAGGCACATGCGATGAGATTCAGGAGCAGCATCAGAGGCCACATCATGTGGCCCATGATCCCCATCAACAACAGCAGCTGCAGCACCACCACCACACGGTGCATCACCAGATTGCGACGGCGGCCTTCCACATCAGCAGGCCTTCCCATCCGATCTCCGCCATCATCTCTCCACCTCCCCTCCACCACACCTCCATCATTCTTGATGAGGACCCATATCATGTATCCAGACTAATGCTTCAAAACGAAATCCAGGTATTTAAGCTGATCAACCTAATTATTAACTACATGTCCTCAACTTTCTTTCAAATCTAACGACAACTAAATTGAATCACATTCTAATTAATATGACTTCCCAATTTTATTTATTTTTTTCCCAACAGTACCAAACTTCTCCGCACTGGAACATGAAATTTTAATGTACGTCAGTTCACATAAAGTTGTCACCACAAGGTTCAGGACACTGTTCGTCAAATTAAAATACCTATCTATCGGGCAAAAGAAAAAAAAAAGAAAAAGAAAAAGAAAAAACCATGCATAGATGGAGTTTGACATGGTGCGGAAGGGATCAGGGAAGGAAGTTGATAGCCATGGTGATATATATCGGAGCCAGCTACGGCATCTTGACTCTCCTTCTACCTCCCCCTCCTCTCTCTATCTCTCTCTCTCCGCCCAAGAATTAATGCACTGATAGTTGCATTTTATGTTCTGTGTTTTTCTTTTGTTCCTTTTAATTTTAGGAGGAATTCGGGGATCGAAAGTAAAAGTTCCCTGAATAAATCTTCACCCTCAAATGAAGAAAGGGGTGTCGGTCATTTTGTTGTATATGGAGAAATTACGTAGTAACTTTTAGTGCCTACTCAGTTGGGTGCCATAAACTGTCTTCTTACTTTACAAAACTCTCTGAGGACATGATGGTTAATAATGATTTTTCTTCTTCTTTTTTCTTGATATATTGTGGATAAATGAATGCAGCAACAGCAGCACCAACAGCAGCAGCAGCATCATAAACTTGGAGGGAGGTCTGCATCTGGTTTGGAGGAACTCATAATGGGTTGCACTTCAACTGATGTAAAAGAAGTGAGTATGAACTTTTTGACCCTGAAATCCATTTGTCATAAATTCCAGCAAGGAAAAGAATAAAGAAAAGGTGAAAAAGGTTATGTATTTAAAATAAAAAAGAAAAGAAATTTGATTTAAAACCATTTTCGTTATTACTGGCTGAGAATCTGAGATTACAGTTATTTTTAAACTAAAGATATGGAATCAGAAACCTTTTCTTTTTCTCTTTTCTTCTTTTTCCTTTCAACGTTTCTGAGGTTTTAATATGATGCATACATTAATAGCCTAGGAAGAACCTTTTTGTTAATTACTTCGCTGGGAAGGGCTCATTATATTTGTTGAAGATTTCAATATTACAGTGTAAATTGAAAATAAAACCATTAACTTAATCACAAACTTACTAACAGTTGCTTAATTCCTTGCAACAGGCAAGGGCTGCACCTTTCCTTCTCCTCTCAAATGAGGATGAGTGATAAACAATTTTTCCTTCTCCTCTTAATTCGAATCTAAATCCCTCAGACCATTTTAGTTTGTCTAAGAACTAAGATTTTAAACGCCTTCTTCTGTCAATTTACAAATTTTTGTAATAGCTACAAATAATATCATTTTGTTTTCAAACCTCATCGTTTACGTTTTGTTTTTGCCTTGAGATAGTTTTTTATCAAGCTATCATAAATTCAAAATCTATCATCCTTATTTTTCTAATTAAGTTAGAAAAATTAGGTGTGTTAAGAGTACAAAAGGATTCTTGATGTTTAGCCTAGTAACATAAGTTTCTGGGTTAAAATAGATTATTCAACACTATTATATATCTGTCTAATTTGTTTTAATAAAATAAAATATGCCAGATAGAAAAATTAAAAACAAAAATTGAATAACAAGAGGAAAGATTCGATGTTTCCAACAAAATATTTTTATACAAGAAAGGTTGATGATAGCGACATCAAAGCTTTTATCATGCGTGTCCTCTCGATATAATACAGTATCAGACAATCTTATCGTGGAGGAGATTAAAAGGACAAAGGAGGCAGCTTCATTTGTTTTGTTTTTAAGTGGAAATTTTCTGTTCAAACCAGAGCCCTAGTTATTTCTCACAAGCTTGCGTTTTATTGCAGGAGTCATCCATTACAAACCCGCAAGAGGCAGAGTGGTTGAAGTACTCTTCCTTCTGGCCAGACCCTGACAACCAGGATCATCATGGGTAGGACCAGAGAATAAACAAAACCCTTACAGACACTATCATTATCGTTGCCATCATCATGATTGCTTGAAGCTACCCTTATGTTCTTTTCTATAAGAGGACCAAGAGATCATCTTATGTGGTCGCTCTTTTACTTTATTATTACATGCCTATAGGTTGGTCTAGTGGCTCTCAACTGAACTAACTGTTCAACAGTCCATGTTGGAAAGAAAGAAAAGAAGAAGAAAACAAAGAAAGAAAGAAAAAGGAAACCAAGAAAGGCTGCTCTCTACTGACAATATAGAAGGACAAACAAAGACCCAAAGCAAAATCTTCGTACATGAAAATCATCACCATCATGATTACGCTATCATCCTTTACGTGCCGGTACTTATTATTTTATTTTTTAACACCTCCTGCATAAGTTCTTTTATTGTTATTAGAACAGAACTATATATATATAGCGAATAGGTTGTGCAAATTGCAGGAAAAACTTTGTTAATTTATTCTGCTTATTTCATCTTAAAGTAAAAGTATAACTCTCTTCTCAGGAATGAAAAATGTGTTTATGATTTGTTTATATTCACTATTAGAAAATTAAGATAAAATATTTTATCGGCGTTAAAAAAAACATTTCATTTATGTATGAATTTGTAGATGAAATTGCTAACCGAAACATTTTATTAGCATGTTTCTAATAAGGGATTTATATTCCGTCAGCAACTCCAATGCCAACAAAAATGCCAATGAAATATCTGTATTAAAAAAATAAATTTTTACCGCTCATTTTGTTGTTGGCACCTTAAATGCCAATGGACTATGAGTTGCATATTCCATTGAAAATGCCTAAACCTTTTGTAAATTTCCAACAAAATTTGTGCAAACATTGCCGAAGAAATGGCCGGTAGAATTCCATGTTCATCGATGATTTCATTAGTGTTTCACTATTTTTTTTATTATTTAGTTTAAATAAACCCAAAAGTATTTTTTTCTCACCCTAAACTCAGAACAACAACAAAAATCACAATATAGCATAAAAACATCTCCATAACAAAAAACAATTTAATAAAAATTTCACCATTCATCTAAATATTATACACATAAACATTTTCTATATAAGACATATAAATTCCAACAAAGGTGGAGGTCGAGGGGGAGGAAAAAATCCTACACAGAAGGTTCCATAAAGAAAAGGCAATTGTAAAGTTAAATATGCATGTTATTGCTCCCAATACATCCTATTTTCTTGTTTCAACCACCCTCTTATTTCTTCCTTTGAATTGGCCAACTACATGGATAGTTCTTCCTCACCCTTTTTTAGGACTAACTCATTAACGCCTGGTGATGTTTGGTTTGGGTCGAAATATGATGTTCCTACAATAAAAACAATATGGCCTACCCTTATTTCTTAGGTCAATGCCGTAGGCATACCATACTCTCAATTTACATCAAGTCCATCAATTGCACCAGCCTCCAACCATAATTAAGGATCATGTGGAGGGTGGGTGGAAGTAACCTTACTAAATTTCATAATCATACGAGGATTATATGTATCCTATAAAATTTAAAAAAGAGAGTTAAAATTCTAAATTCATATTAATTATACAAATAAACATTTGTAAGGCAATAATAACTATTAAGAAAACTTACAGCGAACTCTTTTGCTCTTTTATCGATAAAAGTTCTCCCTTTCCCCTATTTCTCTATTCTTTATATGAGTTTCTTCATATAACTCCATTGAAGTTAGTTTACACCTATTATGGAATGTATATGTATATGAAATATTTTAGGACTACTTTAGTGTTGTAATCTTTACCTTTGCTATTGTATATTGCCATACACATATATAAATAGAAATTGTTGGCTAATTAATAGGTTAAGCCTCTTATTTCTTCTCAACTTGGTATCAGAGTCTTAACATATTAAAACTCTTCTCTCATTCTCCTTAATGGACTTTACTGTTATTATTGCTGCCAACTTCTCCCTCCACCAATTCGGCATTACAGCCCAGCTGGTCGGCCACTCACAAGTTACTGTCAATGGCCCCTCCTTCTCACAACAACAGTCTCCCTATCTTGCAGAGCAGAACAATGGTTCCTCTTCTCATGTTTCTGTCGTTCCTCTTTGTATTATGGGGACCTCAACTCCAGCTATAGTTTTTTTGTCTAACACTCAGCAAGTTATTTCGTTGAAGCTTATGAACACCAATTATCTTTATTGGCGAATGTAGATGAAGTCATATCTTCTTGGTTAGGGTGTCTTCCACTTTGTTGATGGCTCCATGTCGTGTCGCCTTCTTATGTTTCTAACAATTTTGTTGGTTCTCTTTCGGCCATCAACCTTCTTTTTTTTTTCTGTTGGAAGCAACAAGATCAACTTATTTTGAGCGCATTACTCTCCTCTCTTTCAATGGATGTATTGCATCTTATGGTGGATTGTCAGATCTCTCATTGTGTTTGGTGCACTCTTGAGCAATCTCTTGCCTCTTCGTCTAATTCTCACATTATACAACTTCATGGGTCTTTTCAAGATCTTTGGCAAAGTGATGCTTCGGTTGTATGTATATGCAACAAACAATATCCCTATTTGATGAATTGGCTACTATTGGCCAGCCAATCTCTCTTGAAGATTTCAACCTTTATGTGTTTCGTGGCCTTCATGGTGAGTTCAAAGACTTGGTAACCACCCTCGTGGCCACGATAGAACTGTTGTCATACATCGATCTTCATAGTCATCTCCTTACCTATAAGTTTCTACACAATACCTCCCTTCTATCCATGGCTGTTAACCCACCTCTACTTCCCATGTCATTTTTACTGCCTTATGCCCATCTTGCCCAATATTAAAAAATAAAATAAAATAACCCAACTTCAACTGTAACAGAGGTTGTTCTTGTGGCAACTGCATCCCAACAGCAACTTCCACAACCACTAATACAACTCTAATTTTCATAGCTTTCAGGGCTATACTCCCACTGACTGAAAGCAGAGCAACTGGCAACAGAACAAAAGGTCATCTAGTTCTTCACAGTGGTCTCCTTACTAGTCTTTTGAGCAGAACGTCAAGCGTCAGCTCTACTTCTCCTTCGGCCATAAAACCACTCAATACGCTTAGTTTTGTAGCAATGGATAACAACCTTCTGCCCATCTTATTGTTGGTAATGTTTCTGCTTCTACTTGGTTCCCGAAAATTAGTGCGAACCAATATGTTATGCCTAATCTTGCAACTCTGACTGAATCTGCATCCTATCTCGGTAATGATCATTTTCATGTTGGTGATGGTAAGGGCTTTTCCATATCCAATATTGGACATACCATGTTACATTCCTCAAAATACACATTTACCTTATCTAACGTTCTTCATGTTTCTCATATTACCAAACCACTACTTTTTGTTCATAAATTTTATTATGATAATAATTTTTATTTTGAATTTCACGCATTTGTGTTTTATGTAAAGGATCTCACCACCAAGGCAATGCTCATTTTCGATCAAAGTAACTATGATCTCTATATTCTATCTAAGTCTTCTGCCACATCTATTCCTTAGGTTTACTGGTCTCCTTGCGTTTTTGCAACTAATGATATGTGGCATCGTCAATTAGGTCATCCTATTTCCCATATTTTTAATCTTTTAGCTTCAAAAAATAAAATAACTTGTACTTCTAGATGCTCTCTTGTACAATGTCAAGCTTGTCCGTTAGGTAAGTCGTCGTGTCTGTCATTGAGACCTACGAGTCACAAAACTACCACTGCACTTGATTTAATCTTTGGTGATATTTGGAGCCCCACTCCTATGTTTTCCTCTTATGGTTTTAGTTACTTTATTTTTTTTATCGATGCACATACAAAACATATATGGTATTATCTATATTTCATCATTTTCAAATGCTTGTTGAGCGTCGTTTTTTACACAAAATTAAATCTATTCAAATTGATTGGGGTGGTGAATATCATAAGTTAAACAGTTTCAAGCTAATTTGTCCTTATACACATGAGCAAAATGACACTATTGAGCGTCACCATCGGCATATTGTCAAAACTGTTATTACCCTCTTACGACAATGTAGTGATCCATTACGGTTTTGGAATTATGTGTTTGAATCATCAGTATATCTTATCAATCATAATCATACTCTTGTCCTCCAAAATTAATCTTTTTTTGAGTGTCAGTTTCATCGTTCTCTCGATTATGATTTTCTACGTACTTTTGGGTGTTTTTGTTTTTCTTTTTTGCATTTATATCATGCTCATAAGTTGGATTTTTTTTCATCTCCATATGTGTTCTTAGGTTATAGTTCCTCTCATTTTGGTTATCGTTGTCTTAATTTAGCATCTCAACGTGTTTTTATCTCCCGTTTTATCTGGTTTCATGAAGATTTGTTCTCTTTTATAAAATCTAAACAGAGAGCACAACACCCCAACACCTCTTCCTATCCTATACAGCCTGCACACTTGACAACCCTAATTACTTCCCCATATTTTTACCACACTTCCCCATCGGTCCACCACACCATCAAACCAAACAACCTACCCCCCCAACCATGTCTGCCATCATCCAACCACAACCCAGCCCTACCCTTATGTCAACATCTACTTGTTTCTCTAATGATCATTCTATAAGAACAGGCTCTCCTCCTTTAGAGTTGCATGTTTCTAGGTCTGTTACTGCAGAAACTCTTGGTTCTTGCGCAGATTCTCTAGACTCTACTGCAGCGAGCTCCACACCTCAGTGGGGTTCTCTAGCCAATCTACAACTCATTGTTGATCACTCCTTTTATCATCTCTAGTAGCTTATAGGTTTAGGTTCTCCTATATCTCGTCCTGTCGCTTATCAGCATCCCATGGTCCTTCGTCCATGACTGCTAAAGACCGCACATATGATGGCGTCTGTAGCCACCTCTGCTGCCCCTATCTGTCGAGTAATCTCTCCCCTCAACTATGAACCCATTATGTTCTCTGATGTTGATAGGTATAAGGCTTGGCATGATGCTATGCAAGATAAAATTCAGGCTTTGCATTTTGATGACACTTTGTCCTTGGTTCCTTTTCATCCTTCAATAAATGTTGTTGGCAGTTGTTAAGTGTACAAGATAAAGCACCGTATTAATGGAAGCATTGAACAATATAAGACACGATTCGTTGCTAAAGGTTCTACTTAGTAAGAAGGCATTGATTACTCTGAAACCTTCAGTCCTATCATTAAGCAGACAATTGTCAGGTTAGTGTTCTCAATTGCGGTTTCGCGTGGTTAGAAGATTCATCAACTCAATATCTATAATTCCTTCCTCAATGGAGTTATTACCGAAGAGGTCTACATAAAACAACCTCTAGATTTTGTTGACTCTGCCCTTCTCTCTCATGTGTACCAGTTGTATAAGTCTCTATATAGTTTGAAATAGGCCCTACAGGTGTGGTACACTCGTCTGAATGATTTTCTACTTTCTCTTGGCTTTCACGCTTCCAAGGTTTGGCACCTCCTTATTTGTTTTATCTGTGGGTGCTGAGATCTTTTATCTTCTGGTTTTATGTTGATGATATTCTGTTTATAGGTAACGACTCTATTATGCTTCATCGTCTAATACAGTTGTTGAGCATAGAGTTCAAGCTTCGCGACTTAGGTGTCGTTCATTATTTTTTAGGCATTGAGGTTCAGTCCACCTGTACGTGTTTGATGTTACGACAACATAAGTATATTCTTGACATCCTTACTCGGGCTGGTATGACCTCTTGACAACCTGTTGATACTCTTATTTTTACCTTCAAAGTTACTATGCTGCTCGATTTCTTATTTTTTTAAATCCTATACAATTTTGTTAAATCGTTGGTGTTCTTCAATATCTCACCTTTACAAGGCCAGACATCTGAGAAGTGGGAAAGTGAATGTATTAAAATCATTTTCCGTGGTCTTATATATTATGTATTACGGAATTTAATGTAATATTATGACATGTTAGAAAATAGTATAACTATTTAAGACGTTAATGATTAATGAGAGCTTGGAAGGTCAAATGGTTACTACTACTTTTAACATTATATTTTTAGATAGAAGCCGGCTTTAGTTGGATGATGCAGACGAAGGGTATTGTTTTTTATTATTATTATTATTATATAGAAGGGGTTCAAGCTCAAAGCTTTTTCAGGAGGAGAAATACTATTATTATTTGAGTTATAGCTTATTAACAAGAAAATTGGTGTTAAGTGAGGAGTTTGATTTAGGTGCAAATAAATAAATGTTAAAATAAGATGTATGCGTCCAAAAAATGAGCTTAAAGAGAACAAGAATTTTGTGATGACTATATATGGGGTGAAATCTCGTTGTATTCTAATTTCCAAAGCAAATATATGTAAAGGTATCGTATTAGAATACGTCGAAAGCATAGTACAATAGACAATAGTATGGCGGTTCTCGGATTAGAACTTAAACTTTTCTAGTGACTAATGAGAAGTGATATCGGAATAAGATTTACTTTCCTAGAGTTTTCATGCCTCCAAACTTCAAATTATGCTCTTGATATTATTAAATTGGGTTGTCATACTCTTGAAAGGGTGGCTCTATCAGTTTCTTCTGTCTAGTTATGCTTGTTTGAGATACTTAAATAAGGAATCTTTGTAACTTAAATTACATTTTAAGTCAGTCCCTTTGTTTTTTGCTACTTGGGAAGCTTCTTTATTTCTTTATTCTATTCCAGATTCGACCTTTTTTATGCTATACAATGTATACACATTATACAGAGAGTCGAAACGTGTTTATCGAGAGAGAGAGAGAGAGAGAGAGTAACGTGCATGCCATCTTTTCTTCTATAGGATGTGCATGAAATAAAGTTAAATCCACAAGAGCTACGCAGCTTCATCGTAGTTTCGAAAGGGAATAAAGATACCACAAGGAATGAGAAGACAAGAATAAGCTTTAACTTTGAAATGGACCCGTCTTGCGACTGACTGAGATTATATATTATTCAGGAGTTACTTTAGGTTTTTGCTATGTACGTAATAGAGATAATTTTATTCCATAATACTAACGACTAAAAAAATTATAATTACGAAACTCGATCGATCTGTTTCTTTCTGAAAACTACTGTCGCATATATAACCACTAAATTCTATTTCGTTTTTCTGTTTGTGTAACTCAATGAATATTTTTATCAATGAATCCGTACATCCAATATTGTTGAATATCACATACTTCATATAATATGTAGCACTTGGCCACAGAAAATTTAGAAACAAAAATTACATTATGAATTTGAGAGTATATATATTTTCCAAATAATTGACACGGTTGTTTCACTTGACTCTTTCAAATAACAACAGATTCTTGGAGTTGCATCCATTTATATACTAAAGAAGTTATTAAAATTAACATATTGAAGCATAAAATCTAATGTATAGGTTGTTTTCTGCAAAATGTAATTTGTAGTAGACATGCTTCCTGCTGGTATTTTACTGGAAAAAAAAGGGAAGATCATGTAATGAAGATGGGGATAATTTGTAGAGAGCGGGGAAGAGAAGTGTCCCTTACCACGTAATAAAAGAAATTAAGAATGAAATGTCTTGTTCAAAGTAAAAAGGATATATTTAATTCTTCCGCTTTATGGAAGATTTTGGATGCTTTTAAAGGGGGCTATGGTATTTGCAAATGCTAGGGCCTCTGGCTGTGCAGAGATTTGGTCCCAAAAAGAACTTGCAGGAATAATTGTGTAGTGCTTCCCGGAATATCACAACATGGCCATGCCACCTTTTTTTTGGATTCTTCACAACATGGCAACTTTTTGGGCTTTCCAAATGGTAGCCCACCTCTTCATAGTTCAGTACTCCTGCTTCAGCTTAGAGGCTGGATGGGAACCTTCCTTGATGCAAATGCAATGTTACAGATTTGACTTGTGTTTCTAACTCTATCCACTTTCGTGTGTGTTCTCGGCCATTTCAGCATTTCGAGAGCCTACGTACTTGGCTGTTGATAGCATAGTTATGAAATATAGCTTGGCTCGACAGGTTCATGGGATTTTGGCTAGGTTTTAACTCATAAAAAACTTGGCTTGCAATTACACAGGTCAAACTCAGCCAACTATTAGATTAACCTAAAATTTTAGTGATCTAACATAACATAACTCACGTGAGACCTGACATAGCCTCAAATATTTTTTTTTATAATTTATATGTACAAGAATTGTTTCTTAATGTTTTAATGTAAGATATTTATATATAATTTGTATTTACATGGATTTTTTTTAATTTTTTAATGTGAGATAATTATACTACACTTCACGTTTTTTTTTTATAACTTATATCCACAAGAATTATTTCTTTATTTTTCGATGTGGGATAATTATACTTACACTTTATATTTTTTTATAGTCTATATCCACATAGATATTTTTTTTTATGTATTATAACTATATATAGTCTACATCTATATGGATTGTTTCTTAAGTTTTCGATGTGAAATAAGTATACTACACTTTACATTTCTTTTTATAGCCTACATCAACATGGATTGTTTCTTAATTTTTCAATATGAGATAATTATATTACACTTTAGATTTTTTTTTATAGCTTACATTCACATGCACTATCTCAAACATTTTCCATATAAGATATTAAAACCTCAAACATATTTTTTTTTTTATTTTTTCGGGTTGACCTAGGTCAACCAGTGTGACCCAGGACTTGACTTCTTAGTCAGGTCAACTTTCAAGCCAAGTTTAATAATAATGATTGATAGTATGGTCGTCTCATTATCAAAATATTTTTTTCATTAATGAGACAACCATACTATCTACAGCCAAGTATGTACGCTATTAAAGTATTTTTTGGCTATCCCATAAAGAGTCTTGTAGTGAAATATTTCCTTCTTTTCTTCATCAAATTAATGGTAATCAAATTTTTTTCATTTATCATAGCGTTAAAATCAATTAGTGATTTATTTTTGAGAAACCCATAAACTCAATTGTGATATGATAAATAAAAAAAAGAGAAAACCTCCAATTACAAAACAAAAAAATTAACATGCATGGAAAATTAATTATGCATATAGAAATAGATTACTATTCACCATAAAATGTAATTACTATTTTGCCCTTTCAAAGAAAAATCAATGACCTTAGTGTTGGAGGTATAATGGTCTTTTCCTAAGAATTTATTGGTTATTATGAGATTGATTAGGGATAATTTGATTTCTTTACCATTCAAATACACAATGTAATGACTATATTGCCCTAAAAGCATGATCCCCCAAAATTATTAAAAAAAATACATATTTTAATATAAAAATCCAAAGAAAAAATTAGAAATTTCAAATCCAAAATATTTTTAAAATATGAGGAGACAAACCTTTGAGCTACAACAAACTAAAATGCCAAAAGAATAGCCAAGTTAGATATTTTGACAAAATGAGATGAAAAAAGACTTAATAGAAAGAAAAGTGAGTTGAAATCCAAACTTGACCTAAATTGAAAGAATTCATTAAGTTTAAAGACTTAATTAAACTTCTAACATGTTTAATTGACATATTGAAAGACTTATTGAAGGAAAATTAAGTTTGAAAGTCAATTAGAAAAAAATTAAAATAATTAATTAAGTTTAAAAACTTAATTAAACTTCTAATGGGTTTTGTGGATTCAATCAAGGACTCGATTAAAGAAAAATCAAGTTTAAAGACCTAATTTAGATCAATTTGCAAAGATTGGAAGGTTAGAGACATAATCGAAACTTTAAAATGCTAAATTGGAGTAATCAGGGGTTGAATTGAAAGAAATTTAAAGATTAAAGTTGATTAAAGGTTAAATTGAAGAACATCAAAGCCAAGGAATAAAGTGCAAAAGGCGTGTGAGTTCAGGGACTAAAATTAATCAAATCAAGGGTCAATTTAAAAGTTATTGAAAGTTTGATAGTTGATAGAGGTCAAATTGTATAGTTTGGAAACCAAGGACTAATTTTAAAAATAAGCTCATATTAAAGTATTTAAATCAAGGTTTCTAGAGGCACAATTGCAAAAATTAAGTTTCAGGGTCAATTAAGAGTGTATATGCTGAAATTGAAAAAATAGAGCCTAAATTGCAATTTCTCAAAATCCAAATTTAAAATGCTAATTTGTAGAGTTCAAATAGACGACATGTCACTTATTTTTAATGAAGAGAATGGATGACATGTTTTTTAGTCCTTGTGTCTTCTTCTTCAGCTGAAAAGGCTAGTCAAGATGTCAGTTTCAAGCAAATAATCATGGCATCTCCAACTAATTTAGAGGCTTAAACCACCCCCACTTAATATAGAAACATCTCCTCTATAATGATCGACTATTCCCATTAAAAATTTACATCTCATTTTCTTCAATGATGTTGACAACATCTTGTCCCCAGTTAGCCTCCTTGCATTGACAAATACAGGCTGAGTGGGGGGCAATCTTCCAACAATTGAATGAGTTCTAAACCTCCAAATCAGATGAGATTTATTCCTAATTGTAGATATACACCCCCCCTACATGATTAATGTGTGCCTATGGTACGATTATATCTCATTTTCCATGACAATGTCACTAAAGTGACCCATTCAGACAGTCAAGACTAAAGAAGAAAGTTCCATGTTTAAATATAATTTATGGCTGCTTTTTTTATATATAGATTTTAGCTTATAAAAGGAAAAAATGAATTAGAATGCACCTTTTTATGGAGGTTAGAGGAGAGGATGTGGAAGAATCTTCCAAAACCACCTTGTGTAAAACCATGAAAAGAAAGTGTTTTCTAAGATTGATAATGAGGTTTTTTGGAGAGGAAAATGACAAAGATAAATAGAAAGGAAAGTAGAGAGAAAATAGAAAAGAATTGGTGAGTAAATGAAGAGAAAAAGTGAAGCAAATTGTATGAAAACTTGAAGTAAGAAAGGAGAAAAAAAAGTTCATGCAAACTAAAGATTAGAAGCTGAGAACAAGGGGAAAAAAGTAACAAAACCTAGAAAAAAGAGAGTTGCATTATTCATAAAGGTATATGTGAACTTTGGTGAGATGATGCAACCCAATAGGCACACCTCTCCTTTAATGTCTTCTTTGTCAAGATCTTTGTTTGTTTGTTATTGATTCTATTCATTTCATTTTAGGTTAATACCTATATTTAGTATATTTTTGTTATCAGATTTGATATGCATTTGTTAAGAAAAGTAAGTTCAAAATAGTTTTGAATATATAACTTGATGTTATGTGATTTTTAAAATCATTTAATTAGTATGTTTGAATGTGTTTTTTTTTTTTTTTGCATTTATTAAATACATTGATATTTGATGTGCCTAGACTTTGCTCTTAATTTGTTTTCTTAACATATTGCTGAGTTTAGTTAGGACATTGTATATGATAACGATGATAAAAAAAACAAACGTCATAAATGATGTAATAATGTTCAAGGATTTCAGAAATGCATTGCTAGTTTTTGTTGATGGTATAGATGAATCCTTGTTTTGTTTCTTTTACATGTTTTCTTTTAGTTTTGGAAGTTCTAGCAGGTCAACACAAGCATGTTTTAAATATTTTTGATAGGTTTAGGCTTTTCTTTTAAGGTTTTAGTTAGTTTATAGGTTTATGTCTTTGCTAGGGTTTTATGGGTTTTAATTGAATTTATGGGTTCATGTTCTTGGTGTTCTTGAACCCATATTTAGATTTTCTTATGTTTTGGAATTTTAGCCTCTCTAATAAGCTTCGGTCAAAGCTATAACTCATGCTTGATTGTTATGTGCCATCTTTTCCTTGGATCAATCAATCCTTAAAACCAATGAATGTCTGGGTTGGGGTTTTCACTGTTATGTTATTTTGGTGAAGATTAGAGCTTATCATTGTTATTTGATAGATGATTATATATTAGATCTTGATGTTGCATCTTTTTATGGTTTTTGTTTTTTACAAAATCTGGTCTATTATTTCATCCATGTTTTTAGGTTCACCAAAGGTGTTCTTGGGTGTTTAAATTGAAATTTCTTGTTTGATCTTTGTTTCTGAGTTTCTATCCTTGACCCTTGTTCTTAGGCCTAGGCAAGGCTAGAAAGTCCAACCCATATGGTTGGGCTAAGCCTGTTCCAGGCTTAGGGTAGCGTTTGGCTTGTCATTTTTTACAAAGGGAAAATACATTTTTTGGTCCTTAGGGTGTGTTTAGCAAATATATCCTAATGAATTTTTTACAGTTTTATTTATTGATGTTTCTTGTTTCGCCAAACAAAGCCTTCTTTTTTTAATTTAATTTTTCATTTTTTTCAAATGACCATTTTGCATTTGTTTTTAGTCCCTCACTTTTTACCTTTTTATATTTAATATTTGAGATTATGATCTACATGTGAGGTGTTTTTCCGGTATTAAATAAACTAGCTTATTATTATTATTATTATTATTATTATTATTATATTCAAAGACAGCAGAAATATATATTCCAAAAAAATACCTTTAAATATTTTGATTTTCATATGGCCAAATCTCCTAAATAAAAAAAAATCATATTTTCATAAAACAATACATGACATTATTTAGCATTTTAAGTACCAAAAATTCAAGAAAAATAGTTTTTTTCTTTTAATGATCCTTGCATGCATTTTTGGATTTAATAACAAGTTTATTAAATCTATAAGAACTTGACATACATTTCAAAAACACTAAAAAAATATAATTTCTTTCAATACCAAGGATTATAAATTTATACGTAAGATGTATTCTCAATATAAAAAAAATAAATGCAAAAATATGTTTAGACTCTAGAATGATTAGGCTTGACCAATAAAATCATGGTCATTCTATTAAAGTTGACAAACTTTAAACCAATAGATAGATGAACGATTAGGGAAAAAAAAACAACATACCATATTAATTAGATAAATAGACAATGCAACTTTTTTTATGTAGGGTGTATTAGGGGTGATAATATCCTCTCTAAGTGGCAACTTTAAAGATCAGTTAGTGATGACTCCAAACCTTTTAAACTAATAAAGAAAATTCTTTGTTCTTTCTACCTATACCTGAGGATCCTGATCTGAAGGATAATCCTTTTGACGCCGCACATGTGTGACAGAATGATGAATCTAATGGAGAATTTTGTTGCGATGTCATGGTCGCACAAATTAATTACCATAACTTAAAACACATAAGATAGTATAGAGCAAGCAAGGGGTCGATCCCACGAGGAAGGTTTAGTTTAGATTTTTAAGCTATACGTTATGCAATTGGGGAGGTTTGATTTGTAATGATTTAAACTATGGCAAAAATTAAACTAGCAAACAAAATCAATTAAAACTGAAATTTATCAAGAAAACAAACCTTGATCGCAAGCACAAATCCACCTACAGAAATCAGATCTGATCCTTGAAATGAAACTCTAGTTTATATTCTAAATTTTTTATCTTTTCTTAATGTTGATTAGTTAACAGATCCGCTGTAAAACTAATCATAACCAACAAATAATCACAGTGTCCGCACTAATGATTTAATCTAATGGCATCCTTAAGATCTAGCAATTAAGATCTTAAGGATGCCATTGGATTAAATCAGTTTAATAACGTAGTTCCGCCACAATTATCAAGCTTAGTTGCTTCATAAGTTTATATACCACTACTCCGGTTTTAATATCAAACTTAGCAATAGATTGTTTACAATAATAACTTAAAGTCCGCTCTAGCAATTAAGATAAACAATCATAGGAAATATGCATAGAAAAACAAGCATACTCATTCATAATACAAACTGAAAATAAATGGAAGAACAAATCTCACAGTTCTTGAAATCTGAAGGTTTTTGCGTCCTTGCAACCAAGAAAACAAGTCTAGCCTTGCATATCTATTGAACAACCACTCCTAAAGATGGAAGAAAACATGATTTCTGGTTTGTAAAGGGGAGAGTTTGTGTTTCTTCTCTTATGGCTGCCACCCCTTTTTTCTCTTCTTTTTTTTCTCCAAATGATGCCTCTATTTATAGGCTTCAATGGCAGCTCCTCCTGCACTTATCAACAATGGTGGCTATCCTTTGTCAATGGTTGGTGTAACTTCTTTTGATAATATTCAGCTGCTACCAACAATCCATCATTGTTTGGCAGAATTCAGCTGTCATCTTTGAAAAATCAAACATCCCTCATATGAAATCTTTTTTTGGATGAAATTTCTAGAGTTGATAGGTCTTTAAGTCCTGAATCCAAAAAAATTGAGTTTGCATCAATTGAACTTCTGCAACTCCAGATATTGAATTTTGAATGGCCAAAGGTCAACATTGGCAAAATGCGAGATTTGACTTTGAAGGATGTGATTTCCATGCTCTTTATCTTTTTATTGTTCTTACCTTAAATTTCCATAAAGTTATGAATGTTAGCTTTTTAATGCCACTAGAATCACTTCATTTTGATCTCTAGAACTCGCGCTCTACACAAAACATCGACTGAACATCAAATCTGCCAAGTACCTCCAATTGACTCCTTTTTTCATCTTTCATCCAAAAATGCCTTCAAAACATAAAACAAAGAATATCAAGTATATATAACATAGGCAAAACACTAGTTAAATATGGGTGAAACTATCGAATAATATGGTTACATCAAATACCCCCACACTTAGCTATTGCTCGTCCTCGAGAAAGGATAGGTAAATCAAATTGAAATTAAATTAAATCAAATCACTATGACTAATCTCTTAATCTCCCATCAATATACAAGAATATATGCATTATAAACAAGAATACAATAAAAAAGGATAAAAAGTATAAATTTTCATGAATTTACTTACATGCAAACTTCAAAACTCAATTATTCGTCAAGATTTAAATGAAATCTATACCATACCAAAGTGATAAGTCTTCTTATTGATATACACTCTCAACACTCACATGTTGAGGGCTTATGTGTTTAAATCTCTCAAATTCAATCAATGAATATGTTCTACCATAAGCTTGCTCTTCAATCTCATTTCCATTACTAACATATTACAAGCAATGCATGAATCAAAAGGTCTTATTTTCTGGTTATAATGGGGCTAAGGTTAAGGTGAGATAAAAAAGAGTAAAAAAAAAGGTTCAAACCAAAGAAAGTAGAGCATTCTGAAAAATGATATTCCAAACAAGATATTCCATCAAAGCACATAAATTTTCCATCTTTAATCACCAATGCTTAACTTCTTTTGATTTCAAGCTCTTTCAATATAAAATCTTAAGAACATAAAGGAATACTTTTTTTTATTCTTTTCTTTTCTTTTCTCTTTTCTTTTTTTTTTTTTGTTTTTCACTTTTGGCAATTTTTTCCATCTTTTCATCAAGCATCACTTCTTCTTTCTTTTCACATAATTTCTAACCATAATTCCATAAGATATCACAAGTATATGCTCTATTAATCCTTGGCCAGGGGAAAAGGAAAACATATAAAAAGTTAAGGTTTATATATGGATAAAGCAAAGAAAGATAAAAAAGCTCAAAAGAGACTCACTACGGATAATATGCCTTAGGTTGACTTTTTAGTTCAAGTGGTTAAAATTCCTAATGCCTTTATCATCTTCATGTATATATGTAATGCGAATGTAATCTCAACAAGATATGAAGTAAGTTCTAAATATACATACCATTAAAAGAATGCACAATCAAAGAATATAATGTTGAAGGTTCAAAAGCTTGTATTGGTATAACACTATAAAGTCAACATGGCATATTCTCAAAGTCAACCCTAAAATAATTAAATGTTAAAATTTGCATGCACACTCATTCATTTGATTTATATCTTCATCTATCTCAATTAATTCTCATACATAATACTCATATTCTCAAAAACTAATGGGAGTTCTAAAGATCAAACTTAAATTTATTTTTTTTAAGGACAATAAAGAAAACCAAAATTCTCCCAATACTCCCACATTTAAAACACAACATTGTCCTCAATGTTGAAATAAAAGAATAAGAGAATGACAAAGATAAAGTAAAATGTGAAAAACAAAAGATAAGGAAAAAGAAAGCAAATCTGAATTTTTTTTTCTTTTGTTGGGTTGCCTCCCAGTAAGCGCTTTTGTTTTATGTCATTGGCTTGACATGTTGCATGCTCATTCTTCATAGATTGGCTCAGCTAACTCCACAGAAGTGGTGAGTTCTGTCGTCCAACCTTCATAGAAAGGTTTCAAGCAATGCCCATTGACCTTGAGTACTTTGTTGGTTTCTAAACTTGTAATTTCAACTGCACCATAAGGAAAAACATTAGAAACAATAAAGGGTCCAATCCAACGAGAGCGTAACTTTCCAGGAAAAAGTTTCAAACGCGAATGATAAAGAAGGACTTTGTCTCTAACATGAAACTCCTTTCTTGTAAGCATTCGGTCATAAAGACTCTTAGTCTTTTCTTTGTAAGTCATTACATTCTTGTAAGTATCATTTTGAGTCTCTTCCAACTCTTGCAATTGCAACTTTCTTGCAATCCCAGCAACATCATAATCCATGTTACATTGTTTAATGACCCAAAAAGCTTTATGTTCAAGCTCCACCGGTAGATGATATGCTTTTCCATAAATCATTCTATTAAGGTTGACAAACTTTAAACCAATAGACATATCAACGTTTAGAAAAACACAATATACCATATTAATTAGACAAATAGACAATGCAACTTTTCTTATGTAGGGTGTACTAGGGGTGATAATATCCTCTCTAAAAGGCAACTTTAAAGATCAGTTAGGGTTCCTAGCGACCAAAATACTAGGTGATGACTCCAAACCTTTTAAACTAATAAAGAAAATTCTTTGTTCTTTCTACCTATACCTGAGGATCCTAATCCAAAGGATAATCCTTGTGACGTCGCAAATGTGTGACAGAATGATGAATCTAATGGGGAATTTCATATGGACTAAGTTTTTTATTTGTCTATTTGTTATATTTTAATTATTTGGTATATGTATTTGTTTTCAACGTGCCATTTCTTATATGTTTTAATTTGTGAGATCATGTACAAACTTCTAGGATAGGTGGATAATTAACGGTCTGCTCTATAACTATCAATCGATGTTCAAAACTCGTGAAACACCCAAAATTAGATCTGAGTGTTTTCTTGGCAATGATGGGCATACATGCTTTAACCATTCTGTGTAACACACTCATATTATCCTTACAAGGATTGTCACTTGGCAAATATGAGATCCTTTGAGACTAGGTAGAAAACCTACCAAAGTTCACTCAACAAATAGAATTTATCCTTAGGTTGTATATGCCATCTATAATTTTTCATCAAGCATGACCATATGTTCCCTATATTGGAGGACTTTGAACTATGAATTATGACTTCCATTAAATACTCGTCTTTTCATGAATTTGAGCAAAAATCTAAGCTTGCATAATTAACTAAGAGAAAATGTCGAAGAATTAACGCTAATGGATTGCCATACATTACAAAGATAAATCATATTATGAATGACATGGAGAGGCTGCTACCCATCATAGGATACGTGGATGAGACTCTTTTTCAAAGATGATATGGAAGGATTGCACATTTGATAAGGCTCCTAGTACAAGCACCAACTATAAAAGCACTATTGAATTTTTTTAGATCCCAATTATAGGTGTTTCACCTTAAAAAAAAACATCAATATGACATCCATATTGGAAGAGTACAATAGGATCCTAAATTTTCCAAATGATAGTTATAAGGTCTACTTCAAGTAGAGATTTGAGGATACCGCTTTGAAGATAACTAGGTTATTATACTTGGGAAAGGTCGGCCAGTTTAAGGTAGCTGATGGGGGATTGATATGGAAAAGTAATAAAGCTAGAATGAAGAAAAACATGGGCAAGAAAAATTAGGAAATGAACGATACAAGATAATGGCATTTGCTATATTTGGGCTTGTTTTGTTTCCATCTGAAGCTGAAGTCAACAGTTTGGAAGTTGCAGATGCGTTCATAGAGTATGAGCACTCTAAAATTAACCCTTCTGCTATAATTTTAGCTAAAACCATGTTATCATTCAATCATTGTAGTTTACATGGATGAGGGGTCATGAGATGTTGTATTCCACTGTTATATCTATGGATTATTAGTCAAATCAAAATACCAAGAGATATTTTTAATAACTTTTAATGGTTTGTTCTTTGACTATTAAAGATTGTTATGGATGAAACTTGGAATAATTTGGATGAGAAAGCATGGGTGGAGAAATATGCAACATTACCACAAAGTAACTTTAAGTGGGAAGTACCTTGTATGAACAATACATCTTGCACAATGTTTTGTGGTGGTAAAAGATGGGTCCTTTTTATTGGAATCATAGGTTACAGTGGTTATGCTCCTATATGAGTAACAAGACATCTTAGTGGAATATAGTATGTACCAAGAACCTTGGGTTTAGATGATTCCACCGGATCATTTAGGAATCAGTCATCATTGGAAAAGCTCAAGTTGATTAGATAAGATTGGGAAGACTTCTTATGGTAAAGAAGGATGAAGGAATTGAGTTTGAATCATCATCCAACAAAATTAAGCCATATGGAGAAATAACGGGCTTTCTGGAATAATTGAATCTATGACTCCTAAAAACCCAGAAATAGAGTAGCCACAAGCAACTAAAGAAGGATAAAAAAAATGATTGATAATGAGGAAGAGCTTAGAAAGCAATAAGAAATATGCAGATTTTTTTGAAAATAAAAGGTAGCAATAACTCCTAGAAAAACATCTGAAAGAAGATAAGATGATAAATTTTTTGAATTAGCAAATAGAATGAAAGAACAAAAAATTTGTGACCTCAAGGTGGATAAAGAATGGAAAAAAAGGCTGAGGTAGAAGTAGCCAAAGGGATCCAAAATGAGTTAGGAACTCGAATAACCAAACACAATAAACCGGTCAAAAAATATGTGCAAATAGAAAAAAAAACCGGGGGGTCAAGATCAACAAGTTAGCTAAGAGGAGAATGAGTATTGATAAGGAAATATTAGATTCTTTGAAAAAGGAAAATAGCAGCCTTAAAAAAAAATAGACGATGAAAAAAAATAGAACATATTAGTTGAAATTGACAAAGAAGAAGTAAAAAGGATTCAAGCTCAAAATATAGCACAATTAGAAGAAAGGACTGCTTAGAAAGCTTTTGAATCTAACATGAAAGATTATAAGAAAAAAGGATGAGTGTTTAAAAGAACATCTCATAGTGTTACAATCCAAGCTAGAAATTTGAGAGGAAGAGTTGATGGAGCTAAAAGGCCAGTAATTTGAAATAGAAAAAGAAATAAACAAGTCCAAGGAAAAACATCATGAATATCAAGATTACATTGATAGTTTTAAGGTCTAGATTAACTCTAAAATAGCTAAGCTTGACATTGAAAGGAAAAGGCTACGACGAGCAATGGCTAAAGTAATCTATCTAAAAAACACAATATAAATGCTTGAAAGAAATGATGAGGCTTTAGCTTCCATTAATGGTGTCCTAGTCACTAATAGAACATTATTCCAAGATAAGATAAGGAAAATGACAAGGCAAGTTGAGAAAACAGCATGTCAGACTGAGAGATTGTAGCAACAAGCTACCCAAGTTGAAAATGATGCTATAAAGTACCGAGAACATTTAGATGCAACGACCACTTTTATTAGAAATATAGCTAATAGAGACAATGTTTTTTATGAGTCGTAATGTATAGGTTTTTCTAGATTTTCTAAGTTTGATTTATAAAAAATATACAAACTCTTTTTATTATATGTAATGAAAGGGTCGCAACTTAGATTCTTTTTTATCTAATGTTTTTGGAATTCAATCATGATAAGAACTTGGAGAAATACTCTTTTATAGCAATTAGTCAGAATTAGAAATCTTACCCAAAATCAAGAGAATAGAAGTCAAGAATCAAGTTCAAATAAGTTAATCTATATCCAACATAAGTATCAACATGCAAATATTTTAGAGTTTTACATGTCCTATACGCATATGCAAAAGAAATATAAGCCCGCTCCTTTAACGCCACCCCTTACCAATAAGTAAATGGAAGACAAAAAGGAAGTTCATCCTAGACATAAGCAGAATAGTTTTTTGAAAAGGGAAATGGCTCAGTTAATAGATCTATTAGGACAAACTATTCACTTTAACAAGAGGCCCTACACATGGAAGCCAATACTGAGGAGTCTACAACAAATATTCCCCCTTGTCCTTATGCACGACCTCATCAGAAGAGAGTTTCAAATTATTATTTGATTAATTAAAATTTGCAATATCTTGCTTATAACACCCTAAATACATCAAAGATTCATGTTATCTTGTCTCCCGATTCATTGTAAATTGTTTCAAACCAGATGCATTAAACACATTTGTCTCTGTTCAACCCTGGATATCATAAAAATCTAAAAAACAAAAGAAAATGCTAGTTTTATCCCCTCTCAATTCCCCTTAATGATATTTATCAAAGCCTCATAAATACCAATCAAATAGTGCCTCAACCACTTAAGCTCGTCCAACCACCCTTTCTCAAATGGTATAACAAAAATGCATAAGGCAAATACCATGCAGGAATAGTAGGTCATTCCATTAATGATTGTCACAACTTCAAAAAAAAATTGATCAAATAATTTAATATGGGTGGTTATCATTTCATGAGAAAAATGGTGTATTCAGTACAATCATAAAAAAAAATTAAGATTCACATGATCCATTTTTAGCTAGGGAAATATGTCGTAAGCTGTTGTTGAGATTTCCATAAAATTTAAAGCTCCTAAAATTGTCAAGTACACAGGAGCATAATGCCTGAAGACTTACCTCAAAGTATATTACAATATAATGGTAGAAGTTATCCATGATGAAAAACTCTTGATCCATCATATCCATGATAGCTTGGTCAAACCAACTCTCAATTGGTATATTGTTTAGAATGGCTCTGAAAAAAAAAACAAAGAAATGAAAGTATTTAGTTAACACATTTCTACAACAATTCATATTCAACTTAAATATGGCTTCAACCAAGTTAGATCTTCAAAGAAGATAGATAAAAAATAATGAGTCGGTCAAGGAATATGTAATGAGGTTGCGTGAAAGGGCAACACAAGTTTATCCTTTACTACTTGAGAATGAGCTCAATTCCATCTTTTTCAATACTTTAAAGACTTCTTATTATAAGTACTTGACTGGTAATTCATTAGCATATTTTATAGAGATAATATCGGCAGTAGAGAGGGTGGAGCAAGGATTGAAATTGAGAAGGACAAGGAATCTAAAAGAGAGGTTTGATACTATATTAGTGGACAAATCAGAAGATAGCTCCAAATGAGAAATATGGATCAAGATCACTTTATGCCTCAGTATCCCAATCATTTCCCTCAAATGACTAATCAAATTCTATCTAATAAGAAATCATATGGAAACTTACAGCTGCTAAAGAAAACTTTAACACCCTATACTTTATCTTTTAAAAAGATGTTTAAAATATTGGTCGGTATTGGACAGATTATTCCAATTCACCAAAAACTATTTTTACCCCCGTGTCTAAAACAATATGAGTCTGTCTAAACATGTGAGTATCATGGTTTCACTAGTGGGCATAAAATTGAAAACCACCATGCTTTTAAGGACTAGCTCCTCTAACTTATCGAGGCAGGACGAATCATATTCGAGGAAGCTCCAAATGATAACTCAAACCTACTTCCAAATCATGCCTTAGGAATTAGAGCAGTCAATTCCATTGAAAAAAGGGGAAAAAATGAAATAGTCTTAAGGGCAACCATAAAGAATTTATATGTTAGGAATTAGAGCAGTCAATTCCATTGAAAAAAGGGAAAAAATGAAATGGTCTTAAGGGCAACCATAAAGAATTTATATGGAATGTTGATGCAAGTAGGATACCTCAAGGTGACATCCAAGACACAAATATTAGGGGATCTTGATAAGTTTTTTAAATATCACTATCAATATGGTCATGACATTGACTTTAATGATGAATTCCATTAATAGGTAAAGAAGTTGATGACTCTTTGAGTATTAAGAGTTGAAGATATCAAGATTAACTCTAGAATTAGAATGATAATATCCTGAGAGCTGAATGATGGGGTATGTTGATCACTTAAAGAAGGAGCTTCTTACCAAGGATCAATCTATATTGAAGCAAAATCTACTGCTCACACTAACACAGTTCAAGACTTATGCTTGAATATAATTTTTGAGATCTTAATATAGTCGTCAATGGAAACTACAAGAAGATGCAGACTTTTTTCCAAAGAGAGAAATAATGATGTAAGCTTGGCTATGACATTAAAGTATCCATTAAAAGTGTCTATTGGGTATATTCTAAGGACTAAAATGAAGTGGACTAAGAGGAATTCAATGAGCTAAGTCAAGAGGCTTGGGTTCAAAAGGTTTAAATATGCTAGTTTGGACCTTCATCTACTTTTTGGACCATATTTGAGGCTATATACAGATTTTAGATATGATTTCAATTTTTTTTGGAAACTAGATGTTTGTACCTTTTCAACGATATATGGTAGGTTTGCTAGTTCATCTAGATGTGAGATAACAATGTCTTTAAAGTTAAGCATAAAACTTGCCAACAAAGTGCAAAAGGGGAAAAAAAAAAAA
>Ga0325400_1000343_pt1 | contig 32724 bp, 31 predicted proteins | sample PopdelMetagenome_2_FD_205662 | JGI IMG/M metagenome (GOLD analysis project Ga0325400, IMG submission 205662) | Populus deltoides microbial communities from Bellville, Georgia, United States - Xylem-PdKOR-R1 | ecosystem: Host-associated > Plants > Phyllosphere > Stem > Wood/Secondary xylem...
GTGCCGATGGCGTCGAAGGGGTTCATCGCGGCGATCAACCGGAACCCGGCGGCCGCGCGCACCCGGCCCAGCCGGGGGACGGCGATCTCGCCCTCGGTGAGCACGGTGATGAGGACGTTGAGCGTCTCCTCGGGGATGCGGTTGAGCTCCTCGAGGTAGAGCAGGCCGGAGCCGCGCATCGCGGTGAGCAGCGGGCCGTCGGTGAAGCTGCCGGGGACGTAGCCCTCGGCCATGACCGCCGCGGGGTCGTACTGACCGACCAGCCGGGCCGGCGTCAGCTCGGCGTTGCCCTCGACGAAGACGACCTCGGTGCCCACCTCGGCGGCGATCGAGCGCAGCAGCGTGGACTTGCCGGTGCCCGGCGGGCCCTCCAGCACCACGTGCCGGTCGGTCTGCAGAGCCACGGTGAGGACCTCGCGCTCGCGGCGCAGCCCGATGACGTCCATGGCCGGATCCTGCCTGCCCGGTGACGCCGGTCACCCGGCGGGGTCGACCACCAGCGTCGTGGGGCCCAGCCGGAGGACGCCGTCGGACAGCGGCCGGCACCGCACCCCGCCTCGGCCCCGCATGCCGCGGTGCGCGCCGGGGGCGAGGACGACGTCCATCCAGCGGCACGGGTTCGCCGCCCGGCCGCCGAGCAGCGCCACCCCGCCCAGGGTGAACGCGCGCCCGCGCAGGGACTCCACGTCGGCGCCGCGCAGCACGACGTTGCGCCGGGCCAGGAGCGGGTCGAACGGCGGCACGCCGAGATCGGCGGCCAGGTCCTCCAGCGACTCCACCGCCAGCACCGTGACCGACGCGTCGCGGTGCGCGGGCTTCCCCGCGTAGCGGTCCCCGACGACGCCGAACCCGGCCCGCACCACCAGTTCGTCCCGGCGGTCGGCGGCCTGCTCGGGCACCTCGGCACCGGGCCGGCCGCCGTAGCGGTGCCCCGGCGACGCCATCAGCGCCACGACCTCCACCTGCACGTCACCAGTCCACCAGACAGCCGGGGGGAGCCGCGGGCCGTAGGCTCGGTCCACCCCTGAGACGGGACACACGACGGATCAGGACGGAGGAGCATGACTGCCCTCCCCGCGTCGACCCCGCTCCCGGCCGCCTCCGACCCCGCGTTCGAGCGCTTCGTCCGGCTGGTGCGCACCAGCCTCGGCGTCCCCGTGTCCCTGGTGTCCCTGGTGTCGCAGGACGAGCAGGTCTTCCCCGGCGCGGCCGGTCTGCCGGAGCCCTACCAGACCCGGCGCAGCACGCCGTTGAGCCACTCCTTCTGCCAGTACGTGGTGGTCACCGGTGAGCCCCTGGTGGTCACCGACGCCCGCCAGGACCCGCTGGTGCGCGACAACCTGGCCATCCCCGACCTGGGCGTGGTGGCCTACGCGGGCATGCCGCTGCGGCAGGACGGCGTCGTCGTCGGGTCGCTGTGCGCCATCGACGGCGAGCCGCGGTCGTGGTCCGAGCGCGACCTGGCCGTGCTGCGCGACCTGGCCGACGCCTGCAGCTCCGAGCTCACGCTGCGCAGCACCCAGCACCGGAACGCGGCGATGGCGGCCCGGCACGAGTCCGACCGGGCCCGCTGGGCGCTGGCGATGGATGCCGGCCAGATCGGCAGCTTCGACTGGCAGCTGGCCGACGACGTGCTCACCTGGGACGACCGGCTGCTGGAGATCTTCGGGATGACCGCGGAGACCTTCGGCGGCAGCATCGCCGCGTTCAACGACGCGGTGCACCCCGCCGACTCCGACCGGGTCGACCAGGCCATCCGGCGTGCGCTGGACACGCTGGGCAGCTACGAGGCCGAGTACCGGATCCTGCTGCCCGACGGCCGCACGCGGTGGGTGCAGGCCCGGGGCCACGCCCTGGGGGGCCCGGACGGCACGGCCGAGCGGCTGGTCGGCGTCGCCTACGACACCACGGCCGTGCACGACGGGGAGGCCCGCACCTCCCGGGTGCTCGAGGCCATGCCCACCGGCTACCTGTCGATGGACCGCGACTGGCGGTTCACCGTGGTCAACGGCGCCGCCGAGCAGCTGCTGGGCCGGACCCGCGACCAGCTGCTGGGCCGCAGCGTCTTCGAGGCCTTCCCCGACACCGTCGGCAGCGAGTTCGAGCAGGCCTACCGGGCGGCGGTCGGGACCGGTGAGCCGCAGACCGTCGAGGCGCACTACCCGGCGCCGCTGGACGCCTGGTACGAGGTGCTGTGCTGGCCCTCCCCCGACGGGCTGAGCCTGTTCTTCACCGACACCACCCAGCGCACGCTGACCGACCGCCGGGCCGAGGCCTCCAGTGCCCGGCTGTCGATGCTGGCCGCCGTCGCCCGCTCGCTGGTCGACTCCACCGACGTCCCCGACACGGTCGCGGACCTGCCCCGGCTGGTGGTGCCGGTGCTGGCCGACGGCTGCGTGGTCACCCTGCTGGCCGAGGACGGCCGCCCGCACGACGTCGGCTCCTGGCACGCCGACCCGGCCCAGCGGTCACTGCTGCAGCGCTACACCCGCACCCGCATCTCCGCGCAGTCGATGACCTCGCCGCTGGCCCGCGCGCTGACCGGCGGCGAGGTGCAGCGCACCACGGCCGCCGAGGTGCGCGACTCGCTCGTCGAGGGGGAGGCGCGCGACCTGCACGACCGCCTCGACCACGCCGAGGTGCTGGTGCTGCCGGTCCGGGGCCGGGACCGCGTGCGCGGCGCGATCACCCTGTACAGCGGACACGGGCGGCCGCACGACCCCGAGGACGAGGCCACCGCCCGCGAGATCGCCGACCGCGTCGGCCTGGCGCTGGACAACGCCGCGCTGCTGCTCAGCCAGTCGCAGGTGGCCGAGGGCCTGCAGCGCAGCCTGCTCACCGAGCCGCCCGCCCCCGAGGACACCGAGATCGTCGTCCGCTACGTGCCGGCGACGGAGTCGGCCAAGGTGGGCGGTGACTGGTACGACGCGTTCCTGCAGCCCGGGGGCACCACGATGCTGGTCATCGGCGACGTGGTCGGCCACGACATCGAGGCCGCCGCCGCGATGGGCCAGCTGCGCGGCCTGCTGCGCGGCATCGCCGCCTACAGCGACGCCGGCCCGGCCGAGGTGCTGCGCGGGCTGGACTGCGCGATGGACGTGCTGGCGGTGTCCACGCTGGCCAGCGCGGCGGTGGCCCGGTTCGAGCAGTCCGCCGAGGAGCGGGCGGTGGGCACCACCCGGATGGTCTGGTCCAACGCCGGGCACCTGCCGCCGGTCGTGGTGCACCCCGACGGCGCGATCGCCGTGCTCACCGACCACCGCGCCAACCTGCTGCTGGGCGTCGACCCCGACACCGAGCGCACCGAGCACGAGGTCCTGCTGCGCCGCGGCTCGACCATCCTGCTGTTCACCGACGGCCTGGTCGAGCGGCGGGCCAGCAACCTCGACGACGACATCGCCCGGCTGCAGGACGCCGTCGCCGACCTGTCGGGCGTCGGCCTGGACGCGCTCTGCGACGGCCTGGTCGGCCGGCTCGTGGACGGCAGCAACGACGACGACATCGCGCTGGTCGCCGTCCGGCTGCACCCGCAGACCGCTCAGCCCTCCAGCAGCTCCACCCTCCCGGTCGCCCGGGTCCTCGCCCCGTAGCGGGGCCGGCGGTCAGAACTCGTACCGCACGACCACCCGGCGCAGCGACGGCACGTGCGCCACCCGGTAGCCGGCCGCGAGGAACACCTCCAGCTCGCCCACGTGCAGCTCGCCCCAGGGCACGTCCTTCCCCGTCGGCGGCTTCATCGGGTAGGCCTCGACCACCCCCGCGCCGGCGTCCCGGGCCAGCGCGACGGTGCCGGCCGCCAGGGCCCGCATCACGCCCCGCCGCCGTTGCCCGGCCCGGGTGACGAAGCAGGTCACCGCCCAGACCCGGGGGTCGGCGGGGTCCTCGTGCCGGCCGTTCCACGTGGTCTTCCGCAGGTAGGCGTAGTCGGCGCGCGGCGCGACCGAGCACCAGCCGACCGGTTCGCCGTCCTCGTGCGCGAGCAGGCCGTGGCCCTCCGCGACCTGGTCCCGCAGCAGCTCGCGGCGGCCCTCGACGTCGTCGGAGTGCTGCTCGTACCAGCCCAGCCGGTACCCCTGGCACTGGCAGCGGGCCGCCTGCCCCCGGGTGCCCAGCACGGTCTGCACGTCGTCGAAGGACGAGGCGTCGACCGGCGAGACGGTGAGGGCCACGGCGGGCTACCGGTCGGCCGTCGCGTGGATCGGGCCGTGGGCGCCGGTCAGCCGTTCCCCGCTGCCGCCCCAGCGCCCGGCGATGATCTCCGCGGCGATGCTGATCGCGGTCTCCTCCGGGGTGCGGGCACCCAGGTCCAGGCCGATCGGGCTGGACAGCTTCGTCAGCTGCGCGTCGGTCAGGCCGGCCTCGCGCAGCCGGTCCAGCCGCTCGTCGTGCGTGCGCCGGGAGCCCATCGCGCCGACGTAGGCGACGTCGAGGTCCAGCGCGACCTCCAGCAGCGGGACGTCGAACTTCGGGTCGTGGGTGAGCACGCACAGCACGGTGCGCTCGTCGATGCGCCCGGCGTCGACCTCGGCCCGCAGGTAGCTGTGCGGCCACTCCACGACGACCTCGTGCGCGTCGGGGAACCGGCGCTGGGTGGCGAAGACCGGGCGGGCGTCGCAGACGGTCACCCGGTAGCCGAGGAAGGCCCCGACCCGGGCGACGGCGGCGGCGAAGTCGATCGCGCCGAAGACGACCATGCGGGCCGGCGGGGCGAAGGAGGACACGAACAGCGTCAGCTCGTCGCCGCGCCGCTCGCCGTCGTGGCCGTAGGTCATGGTGGCGGTGCGCCCGGCCGCGAGCATGCCGCGGGCGTCGGCGGTGACGGCGTCGTCCAGCCGCTGCGAGCCCAGGGTGCCCGACGTGCGGTCGTTCCAGACGACCAGCCGGTGGCCCAGCCGGTCCTCGCCGCCCCGGACCACGGTGACGGTGCAGACCGGCTCGTGCGCGGCCACCGAGTCGGCGACGTCGCCGAGCTCGGGGAAGCTCTCGCGGTCGACCTTCTCCACGTAGACGTCGAGGATGCCGCCGCAGGTCAGGCCCACGGCGAACGCGTCGTCGTCGCTGACGCCGTAGCGCTCCAGGGTCGGTTCCCCCGAGGCGACGACGTCCTTGGCCTCCTCGTAGACCGCGCCCTCGACGCAGCCGCCGGACACGCTGCCCACCGCGGTGCCGTCCGGGCCGACCAGCATGGACGCACCGGCCGGCCGGGGCGCCGAGCGCCAGGTGGCGACCACGGTGCCCATGCCGACGGTCTCCCCCGCCCGCCACCAGCCGACCAGGTCCTCCAGGACATCACGCATCCTCGATCACTCCTGCCAGTTCCTCGAAGGCCGCGAGGCTGTGCCCGGCGACGAAGTGGTCAACAGCGGGGAGGGCCGCCTGCATCCCGCCGGTCAACGGCTCGTACCCGGCGCGGCCCTTGTGCGGGTTCACCCACACCACGCTGTGCGCCAGGCGGTGCAGCCGGACCATCTGCTCGGCCAGCAGCTCGGTGCCCCCGCGCTCCCAGCCGTCGCTGCACAGCACGACGACGGCGCCGCGGGCGGTCCCGCGCTGGCCCCACCGGTCCAGGAACGCCTTGAGCACCTCACCGATCCGGGTGCCCCCGGACCAGTCGGGGATCGCGTCGCCGCTGGCGGCCAGCGCCTTGTCCGGGTCGCGCAGCCGCATCTCCCGGGTGACCCGGGTCAGCCGGGTCCCGATGGTGAACACCTCGGTGGAGGCCGGCCGGGCCCGGACGGCGGCGTGCGCGAAACGCAGCAGCGCGTCGGCGTAGGGGCTCATCGACCCCGACACGTCGACCAGCAGCACCACCCGGCGGGGGCGGGGCCGGGGCCGGCGCCGGCGCAGCGAGGTGATCTCCCCGCCGTCGCGCAGGGCGTGCCGGATGGTGCGGGCCATGTCGACCCCGCCGTGGTGGTCGGGCCGGCGGCGGCGCGAGGGCCGCATCGGCGCGGCCGGGACCAGCAGCGCGAACAGCCGGCGCAGCTGGTCGCGCTCGGCGACGGTCAGGTCGGCGACGTCGCGGCTGCGCAGCACCTCGGCCTCGCTGGCCGCGGCCTTGAGGTCGGGCGCCTCCTCCTCCGACTCGGTGCCGCCGCCGTCGGTGGCGCCCAGCGGTGCGGACTCGGCCAGCCGCTGCTCCTGGGTCGAGCTGGTCCGGCTCCTCCTGGGCGCCTCGCCGGCGAAGTAGGCGTTGAACGCGGCGTCGTAGCGGTCCAGGTCGTCGGGGCTGCCGCACAGCGTCAGCCGGCCGGCCCAGTACACGTCGCCGGGGTCGAGCACGTCGAGGTGGCCGACGGCGGCCAGCATCGCCTCGACCCGGTCGGGCGAGGCCGCGACGCCGGCGTGCCGGAGCGTGCGGGCGAACCCGAGCACCACCTCGACGACGTCGCGCTGCCGCCGCTCGGCGGCGGCGAAGGCCAGGGACGTCATCCGAAGAGCGCGCCCCGGGTGAGCGCGTGCACCCGGTCGGTGTCCTCGCGGTACTTCAGCACCGCGCCCAGCGTGCGGGCGGCGGTGTCGGGGTCGAGCTCGCGGGCGCCGAGGGTGTGCAGCGCGGTGGCCCAGTCCATCGCCTCGGCGATGCCGGGGGGCTTGAGCAGGTCCAGGCTGCGCAGCTTCGCCGTCGCCCGGGCCACCTGGCGGGCCAGCTCCTCGGTGACCTGCGGCAGCCGGCGACGCAGGATGGCCACCTCGCGCTCGAAGTCCGGGTGCTCCAGCCAGTGGTACAGGCAGCGGCGCTTGAGCGCGTCGTGCACCTCGCGGGTGCGGTTGGAGGTCAGCACCACCAGCGGCGGGATCTCCGCCCGCACGGTGCCGAGCTCGGGGATGGAGATCGTGTAGTCGCTGAGCAGCTCGAGCAGGAACGCCTCGAACTCGTCGTCGGCGCGGTCGACCTCGTCGACCAGCAGCACGCTCGGGGAGTCCTCCAGGGCCTGCAGCAGCGGACGGGCCAGCAGGAACCGGCGGTCGTAGAGCCCGGCCTCGAGCGTGGCGGTGTCCCCGCCCTGACCGGCGGCCTCGGCGGCGCGCAGGTGCAGCAGCTGCCGGCCGAAGTCCCAGTCGTAGAGGGCCTGGCTGGCCTCCAGGCCCTCGTAGCACTGCAGCCGGTGCACCGGGCGGCCGGTGACCTGGGCCAGGGCGTGCGCCAGCGCGGTCTTGCCGACGCCGGCCTCGCCCTCGAGGAACAGCGGGCGGTGCATGGCCAGGGCCAGGAACGCGGCGGTGGCCAGGCCCTCGTCGGGCAGGTAGCCGGTGGCCTCCAGCGCTGCGGCCAGCTCCTGCGGGTCGGCCGGGGGGACGGCGTCCGGGCGGGAGGGGACGGCTGTGGGCTGGCTCACCGGCCCACTTTCCCACGCACCGTGCGGACCTGCGTTGCAGACCGTTGCACGCCGGCAGCAACGCCCTTTCTCGTTCCGCGGTCGTTCCGGGTGGAGGGCCCGGCCGGGGCGTCCGATGACGAGGTGCGCGGCCGCCAGCTGCGCAGCCGAGCCCCCAGGAGCCCCGTGTTCGTCACCCGCGCCGCGCGCACCAGCACACCCGAACCCACCGACGCCGGCGAGGACGTCGACGCCGTCACCGCCGTCGTCACCGCACTGGCCGCGGCGACCGACCTGCACAGCGCCGTGGTGGCCGCGATGACCGCCGTGCGGGAGGCCTTCGGCTACGCCTACGCGTCCCACTGGGTGGTCGACCCGGCCGACGGGGCGCTGCACTTCTCCTCCGAGTCGGGCTCGGTGAGCCCGGAGTTCGCCGCGGTCACCGCGGCCGCCACCTTCCCCAAGGGCGTCGGCCTGTCCGGGCGGGCCTGGTCCACCGGCGACCTGGTCTTCACCAGCGACCTGGGCAGCGTCACCGACTGCGTGCGCGCCCCGGTCGCGCAACGGGTCGGCGTCCGGTCCGGCATCTGCTTCCCGCTGGTCAGCGACGGCGTCGTCACCGGGACCATGGACTTCTTCTGCATGAAGGAGCTGACCCCCGACCCGCGCCGGCTGCGCACGCTGCGCTGCGTGGGCACCCTGGTCTCCCAGACCGTCGCCCGCTTCGCCGCCGCCGAGGCCGACCGGAGGACCGCGCAGGACGTCGCCGCGGTCACCGCGGTGCTGCAGCAGCTGACCACCGTCCCCGACGCGGACACCGCCCTCCGCACCGCGCTGGACACCATCCGCACCGGGTTCGGCTGGGCCTACGGGTCGTTCTGGCGGGTCTACCCGTCGGCCGGCGTGCTGCGGTTCGACCGCGAGTCCGGCGACGCCGGCGAGGAGTTCCGCGCGGTCACCCTGTCGGCGACCTTCGCCCCCGGCGTCGGGCTGTCCGGGCGCACCTGGCGCAGCCGGGACCTGCTCTTCGTGCCCGACCTCGGCGAGATGACCGACTGCGTGCGCGCCCCGGCCGCGCAGCGGGCCGGCGTCCGCTCGGGCGTGTGCCTGCCCGTCCTGAGCGCCGGCGAGGTCATCGGCACGATGGACTTCTTCACCACCGAGACCGTCGAGCTGTCCCCGGGCCGGCGGTCCGCGCTGCGCAACACCGCCTACCTGCTCGGCCAGGCGCTGGACCGGATCGCCGGCACCGAGCGGCTCGCCGCGGCCGGCCGCGAGCTGGTGGCCAGCATCGAGGAGGTCGAGCGCAACGTGCTGTCGGCCTCCACGGTGGCCACCGAGGGGCGGTCGCTGGCCGAGGCCGCCAACCGGGCGGTCGCGCTGCTGGGCGAGTCCAGCCAGCAGGTCGGCCAGGTCGCGCACACCATCGGCGGGATCGCCGCCCAGACCAACCTGCTGGCCCTCAACGCCACCATCGAGGCCGCCCGCGCCGGGGAGGCCGGCCGGGGCTTCGCCGTGGTCGCCGGCGAGGTGAAGGAACTGGCCCGGGAGACAGCGGCCGCCACCACCGACGTCGGCGACCGGATCGGCGCCATCCAGGAGCAGGTCGACGCCGTCGTCAGCTCGCTGGCCTCGATCGGTGCGGTGATCGAGACGATCAACGAGACCCAGGCGGTCATCGGCGGGGTGCTGACCGAGCAGGCCGCGGTCACCCGGGCGATCCTCGCCTGACCGGGCGCGGCAGGATCCAGGCGTCCGCACCCCGACCGGCAGGAGCCGTCCGTGATCGTCGCCGTGACCTACCGCTACACCGAGGACACCGCCCTGCGCGACGAGGTGCGTGCCGAGCACCGCGCCTACCTGGGCGGGCTCGCCGACGCCGGGTCGCTGCTGCTGTCGGGGCCCTTCGGCGCCGGCGCGCCGGCCGGTGCGCTGCTGCTGTTCCGGGCCGACGACGAGGCCCAGGTGCAGGGCTGGGTGGACGCCGACCCGTTCAGCGTCCGCGGCGTCGTCGCCTCGGCCACCCTGGCCGAGTGGGAGCCCGTGCTGGGCTCGCTCGCCGGCGCGCTGTAGCCCTCAGCGCAGCCGGGCGACCACCGCGTCGGCCAGCCGGTCGGCGGCACCGCCGGCCACGGCCAGGTTCAGGCTGGGCTCGGCGAGCTCCAGCTCGATGACCTGCGGTGCGCCGTCGGCGCCGGGGACCAGGTCGACCCGGGCGTACAGCAGTGGCCCGCCCGCCCGCTCCGTCGCCCACGCCGCCACCCGGTCACCCAGGGCCCGCTGCTCGTCGGTGGCCTCGCGGGCGGTGATGGTCTCCTCGGCGAACAGGCCCTCGCCCAGCGGACCCGAGGCGAGCAGCGCGCCCTTGCCGAAGGCGTGGCTGTACGTGCCGTCCACGTAGACCAGGCCGGTCTCGCCCTCGCCGTCGAGCCGGTCCAGGTAGGGCTGGACCATCGCCGTCCGGCCGCCGTCGACCAGCGCACGCACGTGCGCGACCGCCGCGTCCCGGTCGGCCGGGGCGTAGCGGGCGGTGTCGCGGGCGCCCGCGGAGACGGCCGGCTTCACCACCACGTCTCCCGGCCAAGCCGCGACGGCGGCCACCGGGTCGTCACCCGGCCCGACCCAGCCGGTGGGGACGACGGGGACGCCGGCGGCGGCCACGTCGCGCAGGTAGGTCTTGTCGGTGTTCCAGGCCAGCACCGCCGCGGGGTTCAGCAGGGTCGTGACCTGCTCGACACGGTCGGCCCAGGCGAGGAACTCCGCCCGCCGGGGGGCGTAGTCCCAGGTCGACCGGACCAGCACCAGGTCCGCGGCCCAGTCGACGGTGGGGTCGGCCCAGTCGGCGGGGCGAGCGGCCACCCCGCGGGCGGCCAGCGCGGCCACCAGCAGGGGTTCGTCGTCGTCGCGACCGACGGCCTCGGCGCAGCTGGCGATCAGGACCTCGGGCACGCGGCGATCCTGCCAGCCGGGGTCAGGCGGCGGAGGCGGCCCCGACCGGGGCGAGCCGCCACAGCCGGGCGGCGAGCGCGTCGTTCTGGTGGAAGAACGGCGCGTCGGTGCCGGGCCGGGCGAAGGCGGCGACCTGCGCACCCGACGTCCAGAACCCCACCGCCGCGACCCGCTCCGACGGCTCGCCGTCGGAGCCGACCAGCCGGTGCCGGGCGTCCACGTGCAGCCGGCCGCCCTTCTCCGCCGCCGCGCCCCGGCGCAGCAGCGCGGTGAGCAGCGGATCGGTGGTGGCGGCCAGGTCGACGTCGGGCACCCGGGCCTCCACCAGCGCGGTCGCCGTCGTCACCTCGTCGGTGCTGGCCGAGCGGGCCACCCAGCGGCCGGCCTCCAGGGTGACCACGGTGTCGGCACCGGTGAACCGGACGACGCCGGCCTCGCTCAGCGCGAGCAGCTCGCGCAGCCGGGGGGACGGCGGCCCGCTGGCCAGGTAGCTGAACAGGTTCATCCACCAGCCGCTGACGTCCTCGCGCTCGCTGCGCTCGGTGAGCCGGCCGGCGCGCACCAGACCGGCGATCGTCCCGTGGGTGAGCAGCAGCGCGGTGAAGACCGCCTGGTCCTGGCTGTACGCCGGGTCGGCGGCGCGGGCCAGGTCGGCGCGGACGTGGTCGCGGACCCACCCCTGCAGCGCCTCGCCGTCGGCGAACCGGTGCCCGGCGAGCGGGCGGTCCAGGGCGGCCAGGTCGAACCGGTCGGCCGGGTCGGGCACGGCCTCGACCCACAGGTCCGCCGCGTCGTCGGCGGCGTCGTACCGGGCGGCGAACTCCTCCCAGGTCATCCGGGTGCGCTCCGGGTGGGCGCGGAACAGCTCGGCGGCGGCCACCCGGCCCAGCTCCCGGGCCACGACCGGGGCGAGGTCGGCGCGCAGGTCGATCCGCCGGTCGCCGAAGCGCTCGCGCAGCGCGTCGGCGGTGAGGTAGGTCAGCGGCACCGGCGGGCCGGCCCACGGGTACCCCAGCTTGGCCCGGTAGGGGACGCCGCGGCGGGAGCCGACGTGCAGCACCGGCTCGCGGCCGCGGGGCCGGTAGACCAGCGCGCCGTCGACCTCGTCGAACCGGCCGCCGCGGCCACCGGTGAGCAGGGTGACCAGGTCCACGAAGGCCAGGCCGGCACCGCGGACGAGCACGTCCTCACCGGGCTGCAGCAGGTCCAGGTCGAGGTCGGCGGTGTAGCCGGTGGGCACGTGGGTGAGCCCGACCGCGCGGGCGCTGGCGCCCAGGGACTGCTCCTGTGCACCCGGGGCGCGGTCGAGGTGTCCCTGGGCGAGGACGACGACGTCGGCGTCCAACCGGCCGCCGCCGGCCAGCCGGACCTGCGCCCCGCCGGGGTGCTCGGACACGTCGACCACCCGGTCGGTGTGCCGGTGCAGGGTCAGCCCGGGTGCGGCGGCGAGCCCCTCGAGCACCCAGGACAGGTACGCGTTGACCACCGTCCGCGGCGGGAAGCTCTCCGGGTCCACCGGGACGCCGGTGCGCCGCGCCCACTCCGACAGCGTCGTGCCCGGCCCGACCGGGCCCGCGACGGTGGAGGAGGCGTCGGGCAGCACGGTGATGTCGCGGGCCAGTGAGTTGGCCCACAGCAGGTCGGACTGGGCGGTCCGCCAGATCCGGCCGCCACCGGCCGGGTGGGGGTCGACCAGGTGCACCTCGAGGGGGCGGCCGGCGGCGTGCGCGAGCAGCCGGTCCAGGACGCCGACGGCGGTGGGGCCGGCGCCGACGAGGACGGCGGTCAGGGCGATGGTGCTGGTCACGGGTGTGCTCCGGGGGTGCGGCGGGCTGGGGCGCGGGGGCTCAGCGCAACCGGCACAGCGCGCTGCCGGTCCGGCGCAGGTCGACGTGCCGGCGGCGGACCAACGGGTGGGCGGGCATCGCGGACCTCCTTCCTCGGACGGGCTCGCGGCCCATTCTCCACCAAGTCGATCGGATTTGACGTATCGGCCTGGGCGGTTCTACGGTCCCGCACAGGTCCTGAGCGCCAGCGACAAGCCCCGGCTCGCTGGCCGGCAACCCTCCGCTGCGGTGGGGTGCCCCGGGTGACGACCTGGCGACGGCGTCCGTCCGTCGCAAGTGCAGCCCCGCCTCCGGGTGGGGGACGAGGAGAACGCAGATGGACACGACGGGGACCGCGCTGCGGCCCGTGGTGCTGCCTGCCCTCCTCCTGGTCGGTCGGCCGGTCATCGACCTGGTCCGTACCGACAGCGCGCTCTGTCGCTGACCTGTTCCCAGGTCCTCCCACCCCCCGGACGCCGCTCCCCGGGGGGATCCCTGCCCTGACCGCTGGAGCCCCCGCATGCCCCGATCCCTGCTGCCCGGCGCCGACCTGCGGGTCGTCGTCGTGCACCCCGACGACCCGCTGGCCGCGCCGCTGTTCGCCGAGCTGGCCCTGGAGTACGACCACCGCTACGGCGACCTGTTCGGCGGTGCCGCCGAGGAGCTCACCCGCTACCCCGCCGAGCTGTTCGTCGACCCGCACGGCGCCTTCGTGCTGCTGCTGGAGGACGGCGCCGCGGTCGCCGGCGGCGCGTTCATGCCGCACGCCGACGCCGGCACCGTCGAGGTCAAGCGCATGTGGACGGCGACCACCCACCGCCGCCGCGGCCTGGCCCGCCTGGTGCTGCTCGAGCTGGAGACCCTCGCCGCCGCGCGCGGCCACCGCCGGGTCTTCCTGACCACCGGGCCCCGGCAGCCCGAGGCCCGCGACCTCTACGTGGCCGCCGGCTACACCCCGATGTTCGACGGCGTCCGCCCCACCGACCTGGCGACGCTGCGCACCCTCCCGGTCGCCGACCGCGTCTACCCGTTCACCAAGGACCTGCCATGACCCTGCTGGACAACCGCCCCGCCACCGCGGCGAACCCCTACGACGGCCTGCGCGTGGTCAAGGCCCGCCACCCCGGGCGCTGGGCGGCCACCGCCGTCGTCGCCGTCCTGCTGGCGATGGTGGCGAACTCGCTGATCACCAACCCCCGGTGGGAGTGGGGAGTCGTCTGGGCCTACCTGGGCGAGGTCTCCATCGTCGAGGGCGTGTGGATGACGATCAAGCTCACGCTGATCACCGCCGTGCTCGGGTTCGCCCTCGGCACGGTGCTGGCGCTCATGCGGCTGTCGCAGTCGCCCCTGCTGCGGGCGGTGAGCTGGGGCTACACCTGGGTGTTCCGCTCGGTGCCGCTGATCCTGCAGCTCCTGCTCTGGTACAACCTCGCCTACCTGTACCAGACCCTGGACGTCGGCATCCCGTTCGGCCCGTCGTTCGCCTCGTTCGAGACGCTGTCGCTGATCGACAAGTTCGGCGCCGCGATCCTGGGCCTGGGCCTGCACCAGGCGGCCTACTCGGCCGAGATCGTCCGGGCCGGCATCCTGTCGGTCGACCAGGGCCAGCACGAGGCCGCTGCGGCCCTGGGCATCCCGCGCCGACGGCAGTCCACCCGCATCGTGCTGCCGCAGGCGATGCGCACCATCGTGCCGACCGCGGTGAACGAGATCATCGGCCTGTTCAAGGGCACCTCGATCGTCTACGTGCTGGCCCTGGGCGAGCTGTTCTACACCGTGAGCGTCATCTACGGCCGCACGCAGCGGGTGCTCCCGATGCTGGTCGTGGCCGCGATCTGGTACGTCGTCCTCACCACGGTGGTGACGGTCATCCAGTTCTACGTCGAGCGGTACTACGCCCGCGGCGCGGTGCGCACGCTGCCGCCGACACCGCTGCAACGGCTGCGGGGCAACCTGACCGCCGGCCTCGCCCGGGTCCGGTCGACCTCCGGCCAGGACCCGGTGACCCGGTGACCGCCGTCCAGCCCCGCCCCGGCCGCGTCGAGGTGCACGGGGTGCACAAGTCCTTCGGCGCCCACGAGGTGCTGCACGGCGTCGACCTGGTGGTCGAGCCCGGCAGCGTCACCGTCGTCCTCGGGCCGTCGGGGTCGGGCAAGTCGACCCTGCTGCGCAGCATCAACCACCTGGAGACCGTCGACCGCGGCTTCGTCGCGCTGGACGGCGAGCTCGTCGGCTACCGCCGCAAGGGCGACCGGCTGCACGAGCTCAAGGAGAAGGAGCTGCTGCGCCAGCGCACGCGGTTCGGTTTCGTGTTCCAGAGCTTCAACCTGTTCCCGCACCTCACCGCGTTGGAGAACGTGGTCGAGGCACCGGTCTCGGCGCAGGGGCGCAACCGGCGGGAGGTGGAGGCCGAGGCCCGCGAGCTGCTGGCCCGGGTGGGGCTGGCCGACAAGGTCGATGCGCACCCCCGCCAGCTCTCCGGCGGCCAGCAGCAGCGCGTCGCGATCGCCCGGGCGCTGGCGATGAGGCCCGCCGTCCTGCTCTTCGACGAGCCCACCTCCGCGCTGGACCCCGAGCTGGTCGGCGAGGTGCTGGCCGTCATCACCGACCTGGCGCGCAGCGGCACCACGATGATCGTGGTCACCCACGAGATCGGCTTCGCCCGGCAGGCCGCCGACCGGATCGTCTTCATGGACGACGGCCGCGTCGTCGAGCAGGGCACCCCGGCGCAGGTCCTCGACGACCCACAGCACGAGCGGACCAAGGCCTTCCTGGCCAAGGTCCTCTGACCCACCCCCCCCAGGACCCGGACGGCGCGACCGCGCCGCCCGTCGATGAAGCACGCCCAGAAGAGGAAGAACAACCCGTGACTGCACACCTGCGACGCAGCACCGTCGCACTGTCCCTGGCCACCGCCGCACTCCTGGCCCTCGGGGCGTGCAGCAGCAGCGCCGAGATCGAGGAGGAGGCGAGGACGGCGGACCCGGGCACGTCCGCGATCTCGGTGGACACCAGCCCCGACCAGGACCGCATCCACTCCACGCTCGACCCCGACGCGGCGGCCCTGCTGCCCCCCGGCGCGTTCGAGGACGGCGTGCTGCGGGTCTCGGTCACGCAGGGCGCGGTGCCGCTGGCGTTCTACGCCGACGACAACACCACCGTCATCGGCAGCGAGACCGACCTGGCCACGATCTTCGCCGACGCGCTCGGCCTGCAGGTCGAGTTCGTGGTCAACGACTGGTCGAACTGGCCGCTGTCGGTGCAGTCCGGCGACGTGGACGCCGTCATCTCCAACGTCACGGTGACCGAGGAGCGCAAGCAGCTCTACGACTTCGCCACCTACCGCTCCGACGTCCTGGGCTGGCTGGTGCAGGCGGACTCCAGGCTGTCCATCTCCTCGGCCCCGGACATCGCCGGGCTCACGGTCGGGGTCTCGTCGGGCACCAACCAGGAGCAGATCCTGCTGGCCTGGAACCAGGAGAACGTCGACGCCGGCCTCGACCCGGTCACCATCGACTACTACCAGAGCTACAACGACGCCGTCCTCGCCCTGCAGTCCGGCCGGCTGGACGCCTACGTCGGGCCCAACCCGACCGCGGCCTACAGCGCCGCCACCTCGCCGCAGGACTTCGCCGTCGCCGGCACCACCAGCGGCGGCTGGCCGGCCACCGCCGACATCGCGGTGACCACGGTGAAGGGCAACGGCTACGCGCAGGCCTTCCAGGCCGCGATCCAGCACACGATCGACGACGGCACGTACGCGCAGGTGCTGGCCCGCTGGGGCCTCTCGGCCGAGGCCGTCGACTCCTCCCAGCTCAACCCGCCCGGTCTGGGCGCCTGATGAAGGGGTTCCACGTGGAACGCATCCGTCTGTCCCGGCTCGTCGCCGCCTTCCCGCTGGCCGCCGTCCTGCTGATGACCTCGTGCACCAGCTCGGCCGAGATCGAGGCCGACGCCCGGGCATCCGACGCCCCGGCCGACACCGCGCTGGTGGTGGACACCTCGCCGGAGCAGGCCGACCGGGTCCGCACCGACACCGATCCCGACGCCGCGGCGCTGGTGCCGGCCGACATCGCCGAGGACGGCGTGCTGCGGGTCGGCGTCACCGGCGCCGGCGACCCGCCGCTGGGCTTCCTGGCCGACGACAACAGCACGGTCGTGGGCAGCGAGGTCGACATCGCCCAGCTGGTCGCCGACGGCCTGGGCCTGCAGCTCGAGGTCGTCAACACCACCTGGGAGGCGTGGCCGCTGGGCGTGCAGTCCGGCGACCTGGAGGCGGTGTTCTCCAACGTGGGCGTGAACGCCGAGCGGCTGCAGCTGTTCGACTTCGCGACCTACCGGCAGGGGATCATGGCCTTCCTCGCGGCCCCCGGCAGCGGGCTGACCATCGACGACGCCGAGGGCATCTCCGGGCTGTCGGTGGGCGTGGGCTCGGGCACCAACCAGGAGCGGATCCTGCTCGACTGGAACGCCCAGCTGGAGGCGGAGGGGAAGGAGCCGGCGACGCTCGAGTACTACGTCAGCGCCGCCGACGCCCTGCTGGCCATCCAGTCCGGCCGGCTGGACACCTACCTCGGGCCCAACCCGAACGCGGTGTACCAGGAGTCGGTCGGGGACGTCGAGGTCGTGGGCACCGTGAACGCCGGCTGGCCGAACACCACCTACGTGGCGGCGACGACGCTGAAGGGCAACGGGCTGGCCGAGGCGGTCCAGGCGTCGCTGCAGCACGCGTTCGACGACGGCACCTACGCCGCGACCCTGGCGCGCTGGGGCCTGTCCGACGAGGCCGTGGACGCCCCCGAGCTCAACCCCGCCGTCGCCTCCTGACCCCAGCAATGATCAGGGAGGTCGATCGAACTCCGTCCCCCTGCACCAGATCTGGTGGAGGGGGACGGAGTTCGACCAGGGGACCTGATCATCGCTGGGCGGGGAGGGTCAGAGCGCGGCGCGGGTCCAGTCGCTGGAGTACTCCAGCCCGGAGCGCTGGAACAGCTGGGTGACCGGGCAGCGGCGCTCGGTGTCGGCCTTGAGCTTCGCGAAGGTCTCCTCGTCGGCGTCGGTCTGCACGGTGGCGCGCACGGTGACGGCGTCGAAGTTCGCGTTGCCCTCCTCCCCGCCGACCATGACGGCGGTGTCCAGGTCGCCCTGCACGTCGAAGGTCCAGGAACCCAGGGTCACCCCGAGCTCCTTGGCCACGATCGAGGCGGTGATCTGGTTGCAGGAGGTCAGCGCCCCCAGCACGTAGGACAGCGGGCTGGGCTTCGCGTCCGCGCCGCCGAAGGCCGGGTAGGTGTCGACGTCGAAGACGTGGCCGGCGTCGCCGCCGACGGTGACGGTCTGGCCGACGCCGGTGCCCTCCGCGTGGTTGGTGAAGGGGACGACGCTCGCCTTGGGCCGGGTGGCCATGCTGGTTCTCCTCGGGTTGGTGGATCGTGCTCCGCCGGGGTTCGGCGGGGGTCGGTGGGCTGGTTCAGCTGGTCGGGCCGCAACCGGCGCCGCGCGCAGCGGCGGCGGCAGCCGGGCGGGAGTCGGCCACCGGCTGGTGCCGGCCGTCGACCACGGCGTAGTCGGTGCCCGGTCCGTCCGCGACGAACCGGGTGATCGCGGTCACCAGTCGGTCGACGTCCTCGGACGACGTGCCCACGCCGACGCTGGCCCGCAGCGCGCCGCCGTCGACGCCCAGGCGGGCCAGCAGCGGGTGCGCGCAGAACCGTCCGTCGCGCACGCCGATGCCGTGCTCGGCCGAGAGGTACGCCGCGACCAGCCCGGGGTCGGCGCCCGCCACGGTGAAGGAGACGACGCCGGTCGGGTCCACCGAGTCCGACCAGATGCGCAGCAGCCGCACCCCGTCGACCCCGGTCAACCCCTCGACCAGGCGCGCGCGCAGCCCGCGCTCGTGCTCCTCGAGCTCCCCCGGCGCCAGCGCGGCCAGCGCGTCGCACGCAGCGGCCAGCGCGACCGCGCCCAGCACGTTCGGCGAGCCGCCCTCGTGCCGGTGCGGGGCCGCCACCCAGGTGGTGGCGTCGAGGTCGACCTGGCCCACCGCGCCGCCCCCGGGCAGGTGCGGCCGGCCGGTGTCGAGCCAGTCGCGGCGGCCGACCAGCGCGCCGGTGCCGAACGGGGCGTAGAGCTTGTGGCCGGAGAAGGCGACCCAGTCGGCCCCGGACTCCGCCAGGGAGAACCGGCGGTGCGGCACCAGCTGGGCGCCGTCGACGACCACCAGCGCGCCGTGCGCGTGCGCGAGGTCGGCGACCTCGCGCAGCGGGAGGGACTCCCCCGTCACGTTGGAGGCGCCGGTCACCGCGACCAGCACGTACCGGCGGGCGGCCAGCGCACCGGCCAGCAGGTCGAGGGTGCCGGCGACGGTCGGGGCCGCGACCAGGACGTCGCAGAGGTCGTGGGAGCGCTGCTGCCAGGGCAGCAGGTCGGCGTGGTGCTCGACGTCCAGCACCAGGACGGCGCCGTCCGCGGGCAGGCAGCCGGCCAGCAGCGTCAGGCTGTCGGTGGTGTTGCGGGTCAGCACGCAGACGTCGTCCTCGCGGGCGCCGACGAAGGCGGCCACCGTGTCGCGCGCGGACTCGTAGCGGGCGGTGGAGACCTGCGAGAGGTAGCCGGCACCGCGGTGCACGCTGGCGTAGCCCGGCAGCGCCTCGGCGACGGCCGCGGCGACCGACGCCAGGGCGGGGGCGCTGGCGGCGACGTCGAGGTTGGCGTAGTCGACCGACCCCCCGGTGACCAGCGGGACCTGCACCCCGAGGGTCGGCAGCAGGGCGGCGGTGGGACGGCGGTCGAGGACAGCGGTCATGGCTGGTGCACTCCTGGATGTCCAGGGCCCGGCGGGCCCGCGCTTGCGGCTGCGCTGCGCAGCCGCCAGGTCGTCACCCGGAGCACCCCATCGCGGTGGAAGGGTTGCCGACCAGCGAGCCGGGGCTTCGCGCTGGCACTCGTGACCTGCCGGAGACGCTAGCAGACAATCCCGATCGGCATGGTGGACTTCACCGGTGGAGATGCACTGGTTCCTGCCCACCCGCGGCGACGGCCGCGACGTCGGCCCGGCCACCACCGACCGCGGGCACAACGCCGCCGCCCTGCGGCGCCGGCCCACCCTGGACTACCTCGGCGCGGTCGCGCAGGCCGCCGAGCAGGCCGGGTTCGCCGCCGTCCTCACCCCGACCGGGTCGGGCTGCGAGGACGCCTGGGTGACCTGCGCGGCGCTGCTGGACCGCACGCAGCGGCTGCACTTCCTGGTGGCGTTCCGGCCCGGGTTCATCCTGCCGACGCTGGCCGCCCAGCAGGCGGCGACCTTCCAGCGGCTGTCCGGCGGGCGGCTGCGGCTCAACGTGGTGGCCGGCGGCGACCCGGTCGAGCAGCGGGCCTACGGCGACTTCGCCGACCACGACGCCCGCTACGCCCGGACGGCGGAGTTCCTCGAGGTGGTGCGCCGCTGCTTCGCCGGCGAGCGCTTCGACCTGGCCGGCGAGCACGTGCGGGTCGAGGGCGCCGGGCTGACCCACCCGCCCGACGTCGTCCCGCCGGTGTACCTGGGCGGCGCGTCGGCGCCGGCCGAGGACGTCGCCGCACGGTTCGTCGACACCTACCTGACCTGGGGCGAGCCGCCGTCGATGGTCCGTGAGCGGCTGGACCGGGTGCGGGAGAAGGCCGCGGCGCAGGGGCGCACGGTCCGGTTCGGGATCCGGCTGCACGTGGTCAGCCGGGACACCCCCGAGCAGGCCTGGGCCGAGGCCGACCGGATGCTCGCCGGGATGCCCGCCGCCGCGATCGCGGCCACCCAGGAGCGGTTCGCCCGGATGGACTCCGTCGGCCAGGCCCGGATGGCGTCGCTGCACGGCGGGTCGGCCGGCGACGGCGCCCGGTCGCTGGAGGTGGCGCCCAACCTGTGGGCCGGCATCGGGCTGGTCCGGGAGGGTGCGGCGACCGCCCTGGTGGGCAGCCACGACCAGGTCGCCGCACGCATCGCCGAGTACGCCGAGCTGGGGTTCGAGGAGTTCGTGCTCTCGGGCTACCCGCACCTCGAGGAGGCCTGGCGGGTCGGCGAGGACGTACTACCTCTCCTGGGCTGACGCCGGCGGCCGGAAACCGGCGAAGGTGGTGGTGCGGCGCAGCCGGAAACCCAGGTGCTCGTACAGCGCGATCGGCCCGGTGTTGCTGGCCGAGGCGTGCAGGAACGGGGTCTCGCCGCGGGCCCGGATGCCGTGCGCGACGGCCAGCACCAGCCGGGTGCCCAGGCCCTGCCCGCGGTGCCCGGCGTCGGTGCAGACGGCGCTGATCTCGGTGAACCCCGTCGGGTGCAGCCGCTCCCCCGCCATGGCCACCAGCTCGCCCCCGCGCCGGATGCCCAGGTAGGTGCCCAGCTCGTGGGTGCGGGCGAGGAACGGCCCGGGCTCGGTCCGCGCGACCAGCGCGATCATCTCCGGGACGTCGTCGGCGCCGAGCCGCACCGCCGCGTCGTCCGGGGCCGCCACCACGCCGTCGTCGACCAGCTGCACCCCGGGGATGGCGAACTCCTGCGTCCACCCGTCCGGCGCGGTCGCGGGCAGGGTGAGCACGACGACGCCGCCCGGGCCGACCAGCTCGGCGGCGTCGGCCCAGTCCTGCGGCCCCGGGTCCGGCGGGAGCGCGGCGAACGGGGAGACGTCGGCCGGGTAGCGGACCACCCGGCCGACGCGCTCGGCGAACCGTGCGTGCGGACCGGTCAGGGACGACCAGGCAGCGGTGTCCAGGACGTGCGGGTCCAGAGGATGGTGCTCGATCACCCGGCCAGTGTCCGCGTGCCGTGGTCGCGGTCGCGCAGCGGCAGGCCCAGGTGGTCGCGCAGCGTCGTCCCCTCGTAGTCGGTGCGGAACACCCCGCGCTCCTGCAGCAGGGGGACCACCTTCTCCACGAAGGGGGCCAGTCCCCCGGGGGTGATGTGCGGGACCAGGACGAACCCGTCGGCTGCGTCGCGCTGGACGAACTCGTCGACGGCGGCGGCCACGGTGGCCGGCGTGCCGACGAAGTTCTGCCGGCCGGTGACCTCGACGATCAGCTCCCGGGTGGTCAGGTGCTCGGCCTCGGCCTTGGCCCGCCACTCGTTCGCGGTGGCCACCGGGTCGCGGTGCATCCGCACGCTGGCCCGGCCGCGGGCGATGGTGTTCTCCCCGACCACCGGGTCGACCGAGGGCAGCGGGCCGTCGGGGTCGTGGTCGGACAGGTCCCGGTTCCACAGCTGCTCGAGGAACTTGATCGCGGTGGCCGGGGAGACCTGCGCCAGCCGCACCTGCTGGGCCAGCTCCGCGGCCTCGGCCTCGGTGTCGCCGAGGGCGAAGGTCGTGGCCGGCATGATCAGCAGCTCGTCCCGGGTGCGCCCGAACCGGGGCAGCCGGCCCTTGACGTCGGCGTAGAAGGCCTGGCCGGCCTCCAGCGTCCCGTGCCGGGAGAAGATCACGTCGGCGGACGCCGCGGCGAAGTCGCGGCCCTCGTCGGAGTCGCCGGCCTGGAAGACCACCGGGCGCCCCTGCGGGCTGCGCGGCACGTCGAACTGACCGGCGATGTCGAAGAACCGGTCCCGGTGGGCGAAGGCGCCCGGGTGCGGGTCGGCGAGGAAGGTCCCGCTCTCCTTGTCCGCCACCACCTCGTCGCCGCGCCAGGAGTCGAAGAGCTCCTGCGCGGTCTGCAGGAACGACCGCGCCCGGTCGTAGCGGTCGTCCTGGGCGAGGAACCCGCCGCGGCGGAAGTTCTCGCCGGTGAACGCGTCCCACGAGGTGACCACGTTCCAGGCGGCCCGGCCGTCGGAGAGGTGGTCCAGGCTGGCGAACTGCCGGGCCACCTCGTAGGGCTCGTTGAAGGTGGAGTTGATGGTGCCGGTCAGCCCGATGCGCTCGGTGACCGCGGCGAGGGCGGCCAGCACGGTGAAGGTGTCGGGCCGGCCGACGACGTCGAGGTCGTAGATGCGGTCGTTCTGCTCGCGCAGCCGCAGCCCCTCGGCCAGGAACAGGAAGTCGAACCTGCCCCGCTCGGCGATCTGGGCGAACTCGTGGAAGGAGTCGAACTCGATGTGGCTGCCCGACGCCGGGTCGCTCCACACGGTGGTGTTGTTGACGCCGGGGAAGTGCGCGGCGAGGTGGATCTGCTTGGGCACGGCGGCCTCCTCAGGCATTCGCGGGAGTCGTGGCGTAGCGGTCGGCGGGGCGGGGCAGGCCGAGCAGCCCGCGCAGGGTCGCCGCCTCGTAGGCCGACCGGAACGCACCGCGGCGCTGCAGCTCGGGCACCAGCCCGCGGGTGATCTGCTCGAGGTCGTCGGGCAGGACGGCGGGCCGCAGCCGGAAGCCCGTCAGCCCGGCCCGCTGCCACTCCAGCAGCAGGTCGGCGAGCTGGGCCGGGGTCCCGGTGAACACCCGGGCGTCGCTGCGCAGCGGTGTGCCGCCGACGTCGTCCAACCGGGCCAGCCGGTCGGCCGCGGCGGAGGCGTCGTCGTCGAGCACGACGAGCAGGTCGCCGAACACGTGCACGGTCTCCTCCCCCCGCCCGGCCGCGGCCTGCTCGGTGCGGACGGCGGCGACCAGCCGGGCGGCGTCCCCGGCGTCGACGGGGGTCACGAAGCCGAGATCCGCGGAGCGCCCGATCAGCCGCCAGGGCACCTCGGCGTGGCCGAGGGCGGCGACGAGGGGCTGGCCCTGCGGGGGCCGGGGGGTGATGGAGGGCCCGCGCACGGAGAAGTGCCGGCCCGCGAAGTCGACGTAGTGCAGCTTGTCGACGTCGACGAACCGCCCGCTGGCGGCGTCGCGGATCTCGGCGTCGTCCTCCCAGCTGTCCCAGAGCCGGCGGACCACCTCGACCCAGTCGGCGGCCTCGTCGAACAGCTCGACCACCACCGAGGCGGTCGCGACGGCGTCCCGGTCGACCGGCGGCAGCTCGCGGCGACCGAGGTGCGCGGCGACGTCGGGCCGGGCGGCCACCTGCACGCGGACGCCGGCCCGGCCGGAGCTGACGTAGTCCAGCGTGGCGATGGCCTTGGACAGGTGGAAGGGCTCGGTGTGGGTGACCACGGCGGTCGGCAGGAACCCGAGGTGCCGGGTCGTCGGGGCCACCCGGGACGCGACCAGGACGGCGTCCAGCCGGCCGCGGACCTGGTCGGTGCGGTCGTCGGCGACGAAGGGGTCGTCGGACTGCAGCGCGAAGGCGTCCTCGATCGTGACCGCGTCCAGCAGGCCGCGCTCGGCCTCCTGCGCCAGGTCCGTCCAGTAGCCGGCGGTCAGCAGCTCGGTCGGGCGGGCGGCGGGCTCGCGCCAGGCGGCGGGGTGCCAGCCGGCGCCGTCGAGGGCGGCGACGAGGTGGATCGGGGGCTGGGGCACGTGCTCCTCCGGGCGGCTCGGCGGTACGAGCTCCGGGTCGGCGCAGCCGACCGGGTACCGCGCTTGCGGGCCGCGGGTGCGGCTCGCCGGGTCATCACCTGGGGCACCCCGCCGCGGAGGAGGGTTGCCGGACAGCGAGCCAGGGCTTGCCGCTGCCGCTCATGACCTGTCCTCGACGGTAGCCCCGGCCGTTCGGCAATGTCCACCAGAATGGTGGAGAAAGCGGTCCGGATCACCCGGTGCGGCGCTGCTGCCCGGCCGGGCAGGCGCCCCCAGGCATGATCGCCCCCGTGGAGGCGACCCGGGAGGCGACGACGGCCCGGCTGCGGCCGTTGCTGCGCGCGGTGCACGAGGCCCTCGTCTCCGGGGTCGCGGTCAGCGCGCAGATCCACCGGCAGCACGGCTGGCAGCGCGCCGCCGACCCGCACCTGGACCGGCAGCTGGTCCGCCGGCACGCGATGGAGCAGCTGCTGCCCTGGTCGGCGTCGATCGGCGAGCAGCTGACCTTCGACGTCGGGGACGGCGCCGGGGAGAACCTGGGCCTGCCGATGAGCGGGCTGATCATCACCACGGAGACCGACGTCGTCCGGGTCTGGTACTCCGAGGACGGCGAGCTGCCGCCGGCGGACACGTCGGCGCTGCGCGCGTTCTACGCGCAGGCGCCGACGACCCAGCTGGCGCTGGACGGCGCGCCCCCGGTCGGCAACCACCTGGCGCTGCTGTGGGCCGACCGGGGCGGGGTGCTCGTCCGGCTGGAGCTGGTCCGCCCGTGGTGGCGCGGCGGCCGGCACCCCGAGGCCGACTGGCGGGTCGACCTGCTCGCTCAGTAGGTGAACTGGCTGACCGTGGCCCGCAGGTCCGCGGCCATCACGGCCAGCTTGCCGACCTCCTCCCGGGCCCCGGTCAGGGTCTGCGTGGTCCGCGTCGCGGCCGCGGACACCGCCGAGACGTTGGCCGCGATCTCCCCCGACCCCCCGGCCGCCTCGGCGATGTTGCGCGACATCTCGTTGGTGGTCGCCGTCTGCTCCTCCACGGCCGAGGCGATGGTCAGCTGGAAGTCGTTGATCTGCCCGATGACCTCCCCGATCCGGCCGATCGCGGTGACGGCGGACCCGGTGTCGGTCTGGATGGCCTCGACCCGCCGCGCGATGTCCTCGGTGGCGCGGGCGGTCTCCTGGGCCAGCTCCTTGACCTCGTTGGCCACCACCGCGAAGCCCTTGCCGGCCTCCCCGGCACGCGCCGCCTCGATGGTCGCGTTGAGCGCCAGCAGGTTGGTCTGCTCGGCGATGGAGGTGATGACCTTGACGACGTCGCCGATCTCCTTGGAGGAGATGCCCAGCTTCTGGATGGTCAGGTTGGTCTGCTCGGCCTCGCCGACGGCGCCCGCGGCCACCCGCGCCGCCTCGTTCGCGTTCTGCGCGATCTCCCGGATCGAGGCGCTCATCTCCTCGGCACCCGCGGCGACGGTGGCCACCGAGCGGGACACCTCGTCGGCGGCGCCGGAGACCAGGTCGGTCTGCGCGGAGGTGTCGCGGGCGGTGTCGGCCATCGCGCCCGCGGAGGCCTCCAGCTGGTGGCTCGACGTCGCGACCGCCTCGGCGGCCACCCGGGCACCGGTCAGCACGTCGCCCAGGACGACGGCCACGCCGTTGAGCGCCTCGGCCATCTGCCCGGTCTCGTCGGCACCCCGCACGGGCACCCGCACCGAGAGGTCCTTGCCGGCGATCCGCTGCAGGCCGTCGCGCACCTCCCGCACCCCGCGGACCACACTGCGGGCGATGCCGGCGCCGATGAGAGCCGTCAGCAGCAGGGCCACCGCGGCGGCCACCAGCGAGGTGGTGCGGGTCGTGCCCGCGACCTCCGCCCGCTCGGCGGCCAGGTCGGCCACCCGGTCGTCCACCGCGGCGACCAGGTCGTCCATGCCGCCGGCCAGGACGTAGTAGATGTCCCACTTCGGCCCGGCGGAGACCGCGTCGCCCTCGTCGAGGCGGTCGGCCGCCCACAGGTCGAAGATCTGGTCGTTGTACTGCGCCATCGCCGTCCAGTTCTGCTGCACGACGTCGAGGGCGGCCCGGCCGTCCGGGGTCAGCTGGTCGCGGTCGACGTCGAAGACGCGCTCGAAGTCGGCCACCGCCTGCCGGTAGGTGGTGACGTTGTCGCCGTCGGGTGCGGCGGCCACCGCTCCGCCGTCCACCCGCGACTTCCAGGCCGTGATGTTCTGCCAGTTGGTGGCCCACAGGAAGTCGTACTTGGCGTCCTGCACCTCGTCCTGGACGTCGACGGCGGCCTGCATGCGGCCGTTGATGTCGTCGGAGGCGGCCTGCCCGCGCAGGGCGAGGCCGCTCACCGCGAGCAGGCCGAGGCTGCTGGTCACCACCAGGGCGGCGATCTTGGTGGCGATGCTGCGGTCGGACCACCGGGGTCGGCTGGGCACGGCTGCTCCTGTTCGCTCCCCGGAGGGAGATCCTGGACGACGGGTCTCGCCCAGGTCCTCGGTCGCAGCCGTGCCCGGCTCAACCGGGACGGGAAAATACTTCAGCGATGAGACATCTCGGGTGCCCTTGTCGACACCCGGCGCCTCAGACGACGTGCTGCTGGTCGGGGGTGCCGAGCACGCGGGGCCAGTTGGCGGGGACGACGACGTCCTCGGGGCGCAGGTCCTTGACGTCGCGGTGGCCCAGGCCCAGGACGGCGGAGTCGATGCCCGAGCGCAGGATGTCCAGCACGTTCTCCACCCCGGCCTGGCCGTTGGCGGCCAGGCCCCACAGGTAGGCACGACCGATCATGGCGGCCTTGGCGCCCAGGGCGAGGGCCTTGACGACGTCGGAGCCGCGGCGGATGCCGCCGTCGGTGACCACCTCGACCTGGTCGCCGACGGCCTTGGCGATGGCCGGCAGCGCGCGGATGGGGGCGGGGGTGCCGTCGAGGTTGTTGCCGCCGTGGTTGGACACCGAGATGGCGGTGACGCCGGCGTCCACGGCGCGGTGGGCGTCGTCGACGCGCATGACGCCCTTGAGCATGAAGGGCCCGCCCCACTGCTCGCGCAGCCAGGCCACGTCGTCCCAGGTGGGCAGCGGGGTGCCCATCCACTCGCCGTAGGCGCCGAAGAACGTCGGCGCCGGGCCACCGCCGGCCGGGGCGAGGTTGGGGGTGGTGAGGTCGGGGATGGCGCCGCTGCGCAGCCAGGTGGCCAGCCACTGCGGGCGCAGCGCGACCTCGGGGCCGAACTGCAGGGCCGCCTTGAGGTCCACCTTCTCGGGGATGGCCGGGGAGCCCCAGTCGCGGCCGTTGGAGAACGACCAGTCCAGGGTCATGATCAGCCCGACGCAGCCGGCGGCGCGGGCGCGCTCCATGCGCTGCACCAGCACGTCGCGGGAGCCGACCCAGTACATCTGGAAGAACGTCTGCGGGCTGGCCGCGGCGACCTCCTCGACGCTCTTGGAGGCGAACGAGCTCAGGCCCATGGTGATGCCGCGGGCGGCCGCGGCGCGGGCGACGGCGACCTCGCCGTCAGGGTGCACCGCCTGCACCCCGGTCGGGGAGATCATCACCGGCATCGACAGCGGCTGGCCCATCACCGTGGTGGACAGGTCGCGCTCGCCCTGCAGGCCGGCCACGTGCGGGGCGAACCCCAGCTCGCCGTAGGCGGCGGTGTTGTCCTCCACGGTCAGGCCGCGCTCGGACCCGGCGATCAGCGCGCCGTACACCGACTTGGGCAGTCGGCGCTTGGCCCGCCGTTGCGCCTCCGCGACGGTCTCGAACCAGGGGTTGGCCATGGGGTCCTCCTCGACGACTGCTGTGCTGTGGGCCACAGCATGCCAGGGGGTGGCACTGAGTGCCACCCCCTGCGCCGACGTCAGCGGTCGGTCACCGCGCCGGTGCCGCGGTCCTCGTCGGTCGGGGTGCGGCCGGTGGTCCCGGCGGCGGCCTCGGCGGTCGCCTCGGTGACGACGTCGTGCTCGCGACCGGCGGCGTCGCGGTGCCGGCCGGTCAGCAGGTCGTCGGTGGCGTCGGTGGTGCGGGGGTCGTGCTCGGGGTCCTGGGCGTGGGTCACGGGGATCTCCTCCGGTGGGTGGGGACCCCCTGGTGCCCGGTCCGGGCCCCCGCCAACCGGCCGGGCCGCCCGCCCCGGTGCGCGGGGTGGGCGGCCCGGGGGCTCACCGGGTGGTGCCGCGGGTGCCGCCGTCCTCGACCTGCTCGATCTCCTCGTGCGCGACCTGCTCGCTGACCTGGGTCTCGTCGGTCACCGTCTCGGTGCCCAGCCGCACGCGCTCGACCGGGACGGTCTCCTTCTGCACGACCGGCTGCTCGGCGTGCAGCACGACCTCGTGCTCCTCCTCCGACAGGTCCGGCCCGTCGAGGGCGTCGCCGCGGTTGGCCTCGGTGATCGGCTCCCGCTCGATGCGCACCTCCTCGTGGGTGACCGGCACCGTCGTCGTCACGTTCTCGGTGACCACGTGCTTGCGCAGCCGGGCCCGGCCGACCTCGGTCGCCTCGGTGCCCACCTGCAGGCGCTCCTCGGAGCGGGTCATCGCGTCGTCGGTGGTGGGGCCGGAGGTGTCGCGGCCCTGGACGCCGTCCTCGGTGCGGCGGGGTGCGTGCTGGCCGCGGTCGTCCAGGCCGTCGCCGAGGCGGGCCTCGCCGGCCACCCGGGTGCCGCGGTCGTCCAGGCCGTCGCCGTCCCGGTCGACGTCCGCCGTGCCCCGACCGGCCGTGCCGGCCCGGTCGGTCATCCCGGTCTGCTCGCCCATCCCGGTCTGGCCCGTCTGGCCGGTCATGCCGTAGTAGCGGTACAGCTCCTGCTCCTCGTCCGGGGACAGGTGCTGGTCGGCGTCCACCTTCGGGGCGTCCTTGACCGCGGCCTTGGTCACCGGGACGCGGACACCCTCGCCGGTCAGGTCCGCGTCGCGCAGCGGGACGAAGGTGGAACGGGTGCCGAACAGACCGGTGCTGACGGTGACCCACTCGGGGTTCCCGGACTGGTCGTCCAGGTACACCTCGGTGGCGGAGCCGATCTTGTCGCCGTCCGCGTCGTAGACGTCGCTGCCGATGACGCGGTCGATGTTCTCGGTGCTGATCACGGGGTTGCTCCTCGATCTGGGGGGGGAGTGCTCGGGAGCCGGACCTTGCTTGCCGACCGCTGGGGACTTCCGCGGAACGGGGGCGGGCGAAACCTGGGGGTGGCGTGTCGTGCGAGGCTGCGCCGGTGAGTCGCCTGCCCGCCGTCCTCGCCTGGGTCGCGGGCAGCGCCCTGCACCCGGCCGGGCTGGTCGCGGGTGCCGGGCTGGTCGCCGGGTCGGTGCTGACCACCGGCTCGCCGGCACCGGGCGCACGGGTCGCCGGCGGGCTGCTGTGGGGCGCGGGACCGGAGAACTCCCTGCTGGCGGTCGCCGCGTCGGCCCTGGCGTCGGCCGGGGCGCGGGAGCGGACGCTGACCGCCGAGGAGGCCGCCTGGGCGCGCGAGCAGCTGCTCGGCGACGCACTGCCGCCCCGCGGTCGGGTGGTCCTCACCGACACCGTCGGGGCCGGCGGCCGGCCGTTCGTCATGCCGCGGTGGGACGGCGCGACCACGGTCAACCTGGGCCCCGAGCTCTACGCCGACCCCGTGGCGGCCGACCCGCACACGTTCCTGCACGAGCTGGTGCACGTCTGCCAGGTGCGGGCGCTGGGCGCGCGGACCTTCACCACCCGGGCCGCGCTGACCCAGGTCGGGCACACCCTGGGCCGCGACGCCTACGCCTACGCGGGCCCGGCGCGGCCGCTGGCGGCGTACGGGCTGGAGCAGCAGGCGCAGCTGCTGGCCGACTGGTGGCGGGGGTCGCCGGGGCGCCGCGGCCGGCCGGTGCCGCGGACCGGCCTGCGCGGGCACACCCGCCGTCCCCGCGACCCGGCCAGCCCCTGGGCGGCGTGCGTGGCCGACCTGCACGCCGGCCGGATGGCCCCCTAGCGGGCCTTCTGGCCGATCGCCTCGACCGCCCCGCCCTTGGTGCTGGGCTGGGAGGCGTTGTTCTTGACCTTGGCGGCCTTGGGCTTCTTGGCCTCGCGGCCACCCTTGTTCTTGCCGGACATGAGGACTCCTGGCCACCGGCTCGCCGGCGGACGGTCGCGGAGCGTGGTCCGAGGTGGCGTGCGCCTGCGGCTGGACCGCCGACGCTACGCCCGTCGGCGGCCCGGCGGCCGGTGCGGTCCCCCGGTGCGGACGCCGTCCGGGCGTGTCGTTCCGGTTCGTCACGGGGTGCGGTGCGCAGACTCGGTCGGTGCCTCCCCGCTCGCAGTACGACGACCTGGTGCACCCGCGCACGGTGAAGAAGCCTCCCGTGCAGGTGGAGGCCGAGAAGGACCTCGTCGTGGAGGACCCGAGCTCGGGCTTCGTCGGCGCCGTGGTGCGCTGCGAGAAGGACGTCGTCCACCTCGAGGACCGCTTCGGCCGGGTGAAGGGCTACCCGCTCGGGCCGGGGTTCTGGGTCGAGGGCCGCCCGGTGACCCTGGTGCGCCCGCGCGCCGCCGCACCGGCGGCGCCGACCCGCAGCGCGTCGGGCTCGACCTACGTGGCCGGCGCGCGGGCGCGGGTGGCCCGCCAGGGCCGGGTCTACGTCGAGGGCAAGCACGACGCCGAGCTGGTGGAGAAGGTCTGGGGCCACGACCTGCGCATCGAGGGCGTCGTGGTGGAGCCGCTGCACGGCGTGGACGACCTGCCCGGCATCGTGCGCGAGTTCCGGCCGGCGTCGGGCCGGCGGCTGGGCGTGCTGGTCGACCACCTGGTGACCGGCTCGAAGGAGTCGCGGATCGCCGCACAGGTCACCGGCGCCCACGCGCTGGTGGTGGGCCACCCCTACATCGACATCTGGCAGGCGGTGAAGCCCTCCGTCGTCGGCATCAAGGCGTGGCCGAGCGTGCCGCGGGGCGAGGACTGGAAGACCGGCGTCTGCCGCCGGCTGGGCTGGGAGGACGACACCGGCTACGTCTGGGCGCAGCGGATCCTCGCCCGGGTGCGCACCTGGACCGACCTGGAGCCGGAGCTGATCGGCCGGGTCGAGGAGCTCATCGACTTCGTGACGGCGGACTGAGCGTCCCCCTCCGCCGGGGTCCGTCCCCCTGCACCAGATCCGGTGCCGGGGGACGGACGTCGACCAGGGCCCCTGGTCAGTGCTGCACCAGGGGGTGTGCCGTCAGGACGGGATGTAGTTGAAGGTGTCCGGGTCCGGGCCGGTGCGCTCGTCGCGGTTCAGGCTCGTGATCGCCGTGATGTCCTCCTCGGTGAGCGCGAAGTCGAACAGCGCGAAGTTCTCCTCGACCCGGCTGCGGGTGACCGACTTCGGGAACACGATGTCGCCGCGCTGGATCGCCCACCGCAGCGTGACCTGGGCCGGGGTCTTCCCGTGCCGCTGCGCCACCCGGACGATCTCGGCGTCGTCGAGGACCTTGCCCTGCGCGATCGGCGACCAGGCCTCGGTGGCGATGCCGCGCTCGGCGTTGTAGGCGCGCAGCGCGTCCTGGGTCAGGTAGGGGTGCACCTCGATCTGGTTCACCGCGGGGGTGATGTCGGTCTGGTCGCGCAGCCGGTTGAGGTGGTTGGTCTGGAAGTTGGAGACGCCGACCGCGCGGGCCTTGCCGTCGCGGTAGATCTGCTCCATCGCCTTCCAGGTCTCGACGAAGTCCACGTCGATGCCCGGCAGCGGCCAGTGCACGAGGAACAGGTCGAGCTGGTCGACCTGCAGGTCGGCCAGGGTCTGGTCCATCGCGCGCAGGGCGTCGTCGTGGGCGTGGAACCCGTTGTTCAGCTTCGAGGTGATGAAGACGTCGCCGCGGTCGACGCCGGAGTCGCGCAGGCCCTCGCCGACCTCCTTCTCGTTGCCGTACATCTCGGCGGTGTCGATGTGCCGGTAGCCGACCTCGAGCGCCGTCCGCACGGCCTCACGGGTGTTCTCGGGCTCGATCTGGTAGGTGCCGAACCCCAGCTGCGGGATCTCGACACCGTTGTTCAAGGTGATGTTCGGGACGGTCATGCAGGGTGCACTTCCCTGGCGCACCGCCGGTCATGCCCGCGGTCCCCGACGTCACAGGTTCAGAAGTAGTCCAGCAGCTGCGGCGGGCGGCCGCAGGCGAGCAGGTCCAGCGCGGCGGGGTTCCCTGGACCGGTCACCAGCCCGGCGTCGGCGACCGCCCGGCCGCCGGCCGCGGCGGTCCACAGCAGGGCGAGCCCGCGGGGCCCGAGCACCAGGTCGGGGTCGCCGGCACTGCGGGTGACCCGGCCCCCGCCGCCGTCGAGCTCCAGCCGCCAGGCACCGCTGTTCCACGGGGCGGCGTCGTCGACCACCTGCACGTCCAGCGCCCCGCGCACGTGCGCGGGCCAGCCGCGGGCGGCCACCGCGGCGGGCAGGTCGACCACGCGGTGCATGAAGACCTGGGTGCCGCGGCGGGTCGCCCGCTCCAGCGGCAGGACGGCGGACACGGCGTCGCCGGCCAGCAGCGGGACCTCGACGCTGCGGGTGACGGTCCGCCAGCCGGAGAGGACGTCGACCAGCGCGCGGGCGGCCGCGGGGGTGGTGGCGAGCAGGTCGCTGACGTCGAGCTGGGCCTCCGGCCCGTACCCGCGGCCCCGCTCGTAGGCCAGCGCGCCGGTGACGACGCCGTCCTCCTCGGCGAGGGTGAGCAGGTCGACCCCGGCGCCGAGGGGGTGGTCCTCCGGCGGCGGGGCGTCCCACCGCCCGCCGCGGCGGGTCAGCGGGCCGTCGTACCCGCGGACCACCTGCTCGTAGAGGTCGACGACGGCGCCGCGGTCGGCCGGCGTCCCGGCCCGGAGCACCACGCCGGGCTCGCGGGCGGCCGGCAGCGCGGCGGTGTCGAGCACCGCCGACCCCAGCACGCCGGTGATCTCCCAGCCCAGCGCCCGGTAGGCGGCCGAGACCGTCGGGTACAGGGCGCTGACCACGGCGCCCCGCTCGCGGGCGGCGGCCAGGGCGGCGGTGAGCAGCTGGCGGGCCAGCCCGCCGCGGCGCACCTCCGGGGAGACGGCCACGCCGCTGACGTCGGCCGAGGCCAGCGCCCGGCCGCCCCACCAGGAGTGCTCCTCGTGGTCGGTGACCTTGCCCAGCAGCCGGCCGGTGGCGGTGTCGTAGGCACCCCACCGGTGCGTCTCGGGCAGCACCCGCATCGCCTGCGGCGGCGCCTCGGCCGGGCCGCCGAAGGCCCAGCGGCCCAGCGTCCAGGACTCGGCCAGGTCGTCCTCGGTCATCAGCCGGATGGTGGTGGCCACTCCCCGACCCAACCAGACGCCGC